>Ga0335081_10001979_pt1 | contig 32401 bp, 35 predicted proteins | sample Lox_Sample_35_FD_206713 | JGI IMG/M metagenome (GOLD analysis project Ga0335081, IMG submission 206713) | Soil microbial communities from Loxahatchee National Wildlife Refuge, Florida, United States - Lox_Sample_3.5 | ecosystem: Environmental > Terrestrial > Soil > Wetlands | place: USA...
CTGTCAACAAGATGCTGGACGCAGTGACCCATAAAGCTATCGAGGCTGCGGCAAACACCAAAGCGGTCAGCGACGTCATGCAGTCAATCGGCACGGCTGCGACTGTGGATGAAGCCGTCCGAGCCGCCCTCGATGCCGTAAGGGCTGCTTTTAACTGGACGTATGGTTCTTACTGGCTGCTCGATCCGAAGACCGGTTCGATGTCCTGCACGGTGGAGTCTGGGACCCTCCCTCAAGAATTCCGGCACATATTGCAAGGTCTGCATGTGCGCGAAGGTGAGGGCATGTTGGGCAAGGCCTGGAAAACCCGTGATATGTTCTTTGCCCAACACATAGTAAATCTGCAGGGCGCGTCCTGGGCACAGTTGGCCGACAGACTCGGGGTAAAGTCCGGCCTCGCTTTCCCGATAATGGCGGCAGGCAATGTCAACGGGGTGATGGATTTCTTTTCGCTCGAGACAATGAGCGATTCTACAGATCGTTTGGATGCACTCCGCGGTGTCGGCCGGTTGCTCTCGAGTGCGATCGAACGCATAGCGGGAGAAGAGGCAACAAGGCGAGCACAGAAAGCTCTGCAGGAGGGAGTGGAGGCGATCGGCCAGACTGCGGAGTCGCTTGCGAGCGCTTCGGAAGAACTGACCGCAACGAGCCAGCAGATGAGTGCGAATGCCGAGGAGACATCGGCACAAGCTAACGTGGTTTCCGCCGGCGCTGAGCAGGTCAACAAAAACCTGCAGACGGTCGCTACCGGCACGGAAGAAATGAGTGCCAGCATCAAAGAAATCGCCAAGAACGCGCACGAATCCGCAAAGGTCGCCACCGGTGCGGTCCAGGTCGCTGACGAAACCAACCAGATCGTGAATAAGTTGGGCACATCGAGCACCGAGATCGGTCAAGTCATCAAGGTGATCACCTCGATTGCACAACAGACCAATCTGCTTGCGCTGAACGCCACGATCGAAGCCGCTCGTGCCGGCGAAGCCGGCAAGGGATTCGCGGTAGTCGCCAATGAAGTGAAGGAACTGGCGAAACAAACCGCGAAAGCAACCGAAGACATCAGCCGCAAGATTGAGGCGATTCAGGTCGACACCAAGGGTGCGGTATCGGCCATCGGTCAAATCAGCGAAGTAATCAAGCAGGTGAACGACATCTCGAATACCATCGCCACCGCAGTTGAAGAGCAGAACGCAACCACGAATGAAATGGCTCGCAACGTCAGCGAGGCAGCCAAAGGATCGGGGGAGATAACCAAGAACATCAGTGGCGTAGCCGAAGCGGCGCAAAGCACGACGCATGGCGCACAGGAATCGCTCAAAGCTGCGCAGGCTCTCTCGAAGATGTCCGCTGACTTGCGTGAACTTGTGCACAAGCTCAAGAACAATTAAGGGTTTGGGTTCTGGCATTGGCGTGAGATCCGCGATGCAAGCGGCATTTTCGGATCTCACCCGCGTAGTAGAAATCAAGTTCGACGGCAGACGTCGGATCAAGCTAGCAGCGGCTGCCGAAATTGACAAAAGGAGACTTACCATGGCTTCCGCAGCAAAACCAGCACTGGAAGTTCCCGCAGCGCTGCCCAAGACCGCCAATCCCGCCCCGTTGGGACTCGCCGGCTTCGGCGTAACCACAATTGTTCTCTGTTCTATCAATGCCGGTTTTCTACCGCCGGAAGCCACCGCTGCGGTCGTGCCGCTGGCGTTCGCATTCGGAGGTCTGGCGCAGTTCCTGACTGGCCTGTTGGAGTTCAAGAACGGCAATACGTTTGGCACGGTGGCTTTCACTGCCTATGGAGCATTCTGGCTCTGGTACTCGATGCTGGTCTGGACCATCGGCGCGGGCTGGATTAAACCGCCTGCGGTGTCCGGAGTCGCAACTGTGCTGCTGATGTGGGGAGTGTTCACGCTTTACATGTGGATTGCTACCTTCAAGTCCAACAAAGGTGTGTTCACTACGTTTCTTCTCCTCTGGGTCACGTTCTTTTTGTTGGCCGGAGGTGACTTCGGTTGGACTTCGGGCAAAAAGCTCGGTGGTCTGGTCGGCTTGGCTACTGGAATCACTGCCCTCTATGTTTCGTTCGCCGAGGTGATGAACGCGACCTTCGGGCGGGAGGTGCTGCCCTTAGGGCAACCCTTAGTTCGGTAAATAAATGTTACCTAAGGACTCGCTCCCCCGAGCCCTATTCAGGAGAGAAAACATGAAGCGAGCCCTAACCGTGGGATTTGCATTGGTTGTGATTTCGAGCGGTCTTCTGCCTGCCCAGACCGAGAGCAAATCAGCACAGAAGCAAAAGGACGTTGTCGAGCGCCTGCAACAGACGCAAACGCAGTTACAAAAACAGCAGGCGCAGATCACTCAGCAACAGGACAAGATTGACCAACTGGAGAAACTTCTGCAACAAACCAACCTCCAGTTGCAAGAACAAGCCAAGCAAGCTCAACAGATGCAGAACTCGGTGGAGCAAGCCAATCGGCAAGCGTCTGCAGCAGAGCAAATGGCCACCGCCTTAAACAGTACGGTGACTGATGTTAAAGACAGCACGAACAGTGCAATGCAGACCTTTCAAAAGGGTCTGAAGGATGCCGAGCATCCGACCGCACTTCGCTACAAGGGCATCTCGATCACACCGGGAGGTTACCTCGATGCCACGTTCATCGGGCGCAGCCGCAACACCAACTCGGATGTGATCGGTAATTTCAACTCCTTTCCATTCGACGGAGTGGCGAATTCGAGCCTGACTGAATTTCGCCTCACGGCTCGGCAAAGTCGGTTCACTCTGTTGGCCGAAGGCAAAGCCGGCGATACAAAGTTGAGCGGCTACTACGAACTCGACTTTCTGGGACAGGCTCCCACCGCGAACCAGATTGAGACCAACAGCTTCACGCCACGCCAGCGTCAATTGTGGGCCCAAGCGGAGTTCAAAGACGGCATCACGCTGACCGGCGGACAGATGTGGAGTTTGCTAACCACCGACCGCAAAGGGATTGCAACAAGGGCTGAATTCATTCCTTTAACCATTGAAGGCAGCTATGTGATCGGCTGGGACTACGTGCGCCAAACCGCGGTGCGCTTCACCAAGAACTTCAGCAACAAAACATGGGCGGCGTTTGAAATCGCCAATCCTGAAACCACGATCGCTGCGAGCTACACGCCACCCAATTTATTTGGCTTCAACAATAGCCCCAATGCAATCAGTCCAGTAGGTTCGTTGGTTGGCTATTTGCCCGGTTCCTGCCCAACCCCGACGTCGGAAGATTACTTGTGCAATCCGGCAGCGTCGGCCTTCAGCAACGGATTCTCGACGAACCTGGCGCCGGACATTATTGCAAAGGCCGCTTTCGAACCCGGATGGGGCCATTATGAAATCAAAGCCCTGGGCCGCTTCTTCCGTGACCGCATCGATGGCCACAACAATGTGACCTATGGCGGAGGAATTGGCGCGGCTGCGGTCCTTCCCGTGGTCGCGAAGAAAGCCGATTTCATGCTGGAGGGACTGGTCGGCAGCGGCATCGGACGTTATGGAGCGTCCGCCAGTCCGGACGTGACCATTCGGCCCGATGGCTGGATCATCCCGCTGCGCGCGTTTCATGTCATGGGCGGCATGGAATTTCACCCGCAGCCCAAGGTCGACATTTACCTCTATGGCGGAAACGAGTACATCGGGCGGGCTGACTACCTGAATCCGAGCGATCCCGCCAAACCGGCAGGGTACGGTTCTCCGCTGGTCAATAACACGAACTGCGGGGCGGACGTTTTGCCAAACACTGCCGCTGCGTGCGGTGCCCAGAACAAAGACCTGTCGGAAGGGACCGGAGGCTTTTACTACCGGTTCTATAAGGGTCCATTCGGCGTGCTGCAGTATGGCATGCAGTTGGAGTATCTGCATCGCACGGCCTGGTCAGGAAAAACCGGGGCGCCGGAAGGAAGCGACATAGTTGGACTGAGCTCGATCCGCTACATTCTGCCGTAAGCGGCAGGAGCGGATCACTCATTTTCAAAGGGGTTGACGGAGCAAGTAGCAGGGGCGTGAAGCAAGCACCCTTGAACTGCCATCGGTCGTGAAAGCGACTCTTGACGGTTCAAGGGTAGCGCCCTCGGCCCAACGATCGGATCGGAAACTTCATGTCAGCCATTCGGGTTCTCATCGTAGACGACTCGGTCGTTGTTCGGAAGGTGTTGTGCGAGGCCTTGAACTCGGACCCGTCCATTGAGGTCGCGGGCACGGCCCCAAGCGGCAATATCGCGCTCGCCAAGATTCCTCAGTTGAATCCGGATGTCATCACCCTTGACATCGAAATGCCTGGTTTAAACGGTCTGGAAACCCTGGCCCAGATCCGCAAGCTCTATCCCAACATATCAGTGATCATGTGCAGCACGCTGACCGAGCGGGGCGCCGCCGTCACCCTGGAAGCGCTGGCTGCCGGCGCATCCGATTACGTCACCAAGCCAAGCAATAGCGAAAGCCTCTCTGCCGCCAAGGAACAAATACGCCGTGAGCTCGTCGAGAAGATTGTTTCTCTGGCCCATCGTTTTTCAAAGTCTTCACCCGTGTTTGCGTCGGCGCCCGTGCCACGCCGGCGGTCCGCTCCCGCCAAGATTGAGATTCTCGCAATTGGGACTTCGACGGGAGGGCCCAACGCCTTGGGAGAAGTGATTCCCACCATTCCCGGCGATTTCCCCGTGCCTATTGTTGTAGTGCAGCACATGCCACCAGTATTTACACGTTTATTGGCGGAGCGATTGGATTCGCGATCACCGCTCTCGGTGCGTGAAGCAGAACCGGGAGCGCAACTGCAGCCGGGCACGGTCTGGATCGCCCGTGGAGACTACCACATGATGGTCCAGCGGAAGGACAAGGGCGTGGTTTTGCAGCTGACACAAGACACCCCGGAGAATTCCTGCCGCCCTGCTGTGGATCCGCTCTTTCGTTCAGCGGCGGCCACGTACGGGCCTCGCGTATTGGGAGTCGTCATGACGGGAATGGGAGCCGATGGTACACGAGGCGCCAAGAGCATCCGCGACGCCGGAGGCGAGATTTTAATCCAGGATGAAGCTTCATCGGTGGTTTGGGGAATGCCCGGTTCGATCGCCAGCGCGGGGCTCGCCGACGAGATTTGCCCATTGCAGGAGATTGGTCCGGCGATCATTCGGCGAGTGAGGCCGCACGCCTTGGCTGCGAGCATCCCGAGTAGCAGGAGAGTTTGAACGCAATAATAAGGAGCACATATACAAGTGCCAGTCAGTGCAGCCAGCCCGGCCCCCGCGGAAGAAGCCCACGATCTGAAAGATCCGGCGTATCTCAAAATTCGTGACCTGATCTACCACATCTCGGGCATTTATCAACCCGACGAAAAACTCTATCTTTTGGCCTCACGGTGTGCGCAGCGCATGAACACGGTGCACGCCAAAACCCCTTCGGAATACCTGGATCACCTTACCGTTCGTGGCAACCGCGATGCCGAACTGCGGATGTTACTGAACGAAATCACGATCGGCGAAACGTATATGTTTCGCAGCGTTCCGCAATTGGATGCGCTGCGAAGCGTGATCCTGCCACAGATCATGCAGGCCAAGGCATCCATGGGATTCAAGCGTCTGCGGTTCTGGAGCGCCGGCTGCTCGACTGGAGAGGAGCCATACACCTTGGCGATGTTTCTTCTCGAGAATCAGCAACTGCTCAACGGCTGGACGTTCGACATCCTGGCCACGGACCTCAATGACAGGTCTTTGGAAGCGGCAAAGGCCGGCATTTACGGCGAATATGCTCTGCGCAACACAACAGACGCACTGAGGAAGAAATACTTCACTACGCACGATGCGAAACGCCTGCAGGCCTCGGACACGCTAAAGTCGCTGGTTCACTTTGATCGTGTCAATCTCAGTGACGACAGCAAAATGACTTTCCTGAAAGGCATGGACGTCATCTTTTGCTGCAATGTGCTGATCTACTTTGATCTCAATTCCAAGCGAAAGGTAGTGCAGCACTTTCACGCCAATCTGCTGCCAAGCGGGTATCTGTTCTTGGGACACGCAGAATCGTTATTTCAGGTGACGGACATCTTCCACCTGGTCCATTTTCCGGGCACTTCAGCCTATTGGAAGCCGCCAATCGGTTACAAGGGAGGATCCAAGCCATGAACGCTGAATCTGTCGAAACTCTCCGCCACAAAATCCGATCGATTGATTCGGTTCCTAGCATGCCGGTGATCATACGGCCATTGCTCGAGATGCTGCAGCGACCGCTTGAGAAATTGAACGTTGCCGACGTCGTGAACCTGATCTCTTGCGATAAATCGCTCGCCGTGCAGTGTGTTCGCATGGCAAACTCCCCGCTCTTTCCACGGTTGAATGAGGTGGAAAATGTGCGCAGCGCTGTCGTCGCACTTGGATTGCAGCGAGTGCAGTCCATCGTGCTGGGTTGTTCGCTAAATCAGATCGTCCCTGCCGACAAGTGGGTCCTTGAAATGTCCATATTTTGGCGGCACTCGCTGGGGTGCGCCCTGGTGAGCCGCAAAATAGCAACCCTGATCGGTTACGCCGATCCGGAAAAAGCGTATCTAGCCGGTTTGATCCATGATGTCGGAATCCTCGTCAATTCGATGGTGTGCCACGAGAAATTTCGCCGCTGCCTGCAACTAGCCTCGTCCGAGAAGATAACGCTGGTCGAAGCAGAAGAAAAATGCCTCGGTTTCTCTCACGTTCTTACCGGTAAGATTTTAGCGGAGCAGTGGAACCTGCCACAGAATCTGAGCCGAGTGATTGAGTACCATCACGCCGTTAGCGACACGGAGACGGAGGCTCTTGTGTGCCTGGTTCGTCTGAGTGATCTCATCTGCCGAGTTCGCGATCTGGGCTACGGATACTACGAGAATATTGCGGTGGACCTGGTCAACGAGCCGGCATGGACAGCGCTGGAAGCGGCCTATTCCGGCCTCAAGGATATGGACGGAGCCCGTCTGCTGCTGGATGTCGAGGCCTCCATGGATGCAATCATTAAGGCCGTGGATGACGTTTTTGTCACCAAGAACTAAAACGAATGAACGCAACCAAGTATGGAAACCAACTCGCCCAGCGCGTCGCGGTTGAGAGAGAAAGAGCATTCAGCTCAGGGGGTGGCTCCACCTTTGTTCGTGGCGCGCCAGCCGATTGTCGACAGCAATGAAAAGCTTTTCGGGTACGAACTTCTTTTTCGCGATGGACTCCGGAACCTGTTTCCGAACGTCAATCCCGAAGTTGCATCTGTAAACGTGCTCGATGACTCGCTGCTGGTCGGCCTGGACGTGCTTTGTGCGGGACGATATGCGTTTGTGAACACTCCTCACGATTTGCTTGTCAGCGGATGTCTGCAGGTTCTTCCAGCGCCAATCACCATCGTGGAGGTGCTTGAATCCATAAATCCGGATTCTGACGTGCTGAACGCGTGCCTCAAACTCAAAGAAGCTGGCTTCCGCATTGCGCTGGACGACTATGTTCTGAACGACCGCCGTGAACCGCTAGTCCCTGTGTGCGACATTATTAAGGTTGATATTCAAGCTGTTCCACCCGACCACCAGGACCAACTGGTCCGGCGTCTTGCTACCCCAGCACGGCAAATGGTGGCGGAGCGCGTAGAGACGCGCGACGAGTTCGTACGGGCGCGCGCTCGCGGCTTCAGCTACTTCCAGGGTTTCTTCTTCCGCAAGCCTGAGATCATCAGTACACCAAACATTGGCAACGATGAAGCCTACCAATTGCAGTTACTCGAGGCAGGTTCTCGCCAACCGCTCGATTTCCGGGAGATAGAGGACCTGCTGAAACATGAAGCATCTTTGTGTTATCGCCTGTTGCGGTTTCTGAATTCAGCCATGTTCGGATTGACGGTAGAGGTGCGCTCGATCCGACAGGCCCTTACGATACTCGGTGAACAGCATATTCGCCGCTGGCTCTGGCTGGTTGCGGCGGCCAACCTGGGCAGGAGCCGGGCAGGTGACTTGTTATCCTGGTGCCTTACTCGTGCCCGCTTTTGCGAACTGCTGGCTCCACAAATCTCCCATGAAAACTATGATTTATTTCTGTTCGGTCTTCTCTCGGCCATGGAACCAATTCTCGGAAGACCGATGGCACAAGTACTGGACCGTCTGCCTCTCGACAAAGAGTTTCGCGATGCGTTGGTTGGCAAGCCCAGCCGATTGCTGCCGATTGCTCAGCTCATGGTCGCGCAAGAATTAGGAGACTGGGGATCGTGCACCGGCCTGGCAAACGAACTGGGCCTGACGGAGGTATTCGTAGCCTCATGTCACGCTAAAGCGATGCAATGGGCCGATGAAGTGTCGTGCCGCGCCCTTGAATCCGGCGAGAAGAACTGACCCATACTCCTGAACCAACCCCAGCCATGCGGGTGCTGATTCTTACGAATCCACGCAAACCCGTTTCTGCCCGGACGTCAAGTTCATGTGGTGGATCGACTAGGCCACAGTACACAGGGGCGGGCGTCGACTTTGTCTGCCAACTGGCGTGCTGCTTCTTGAATCAAACGCAGATGCTGTGCCACCTCTCCTTCCGGTTTAAGCAAATTCTCGAGACGTTCACAATGCGTAAGTATGAGGTGGAGATGATTGTTCATTTCGGGCGCGAGCGGACATCGTTCTGACCGCGACGCACGTTTGTTGACACTGATACCCAGATCGGGCGAGTTCAATTGGTGGCTCCGAGACGGTTTTTGAGACGTTCTTCGGGGGAGTTCGAGGTTGATCCTCGCAAACGAGATAACATCAGTCTGTGATCATGGTCACAATAAGAACGAGGATCATTACTGACCTCATGTGATCGACATCACATCGAAAGGTGATCAGCCACACCATCGTACCTGCGGGTCATTGTCAAACTTATTATCGCGCCGCGTTCCTCGCGAGCCCCCGAAAGAGATTGAGGAACCTTCATGTCCAAAACGTTTACTTACGCGGTCTTCACCGCGTTACCCCTGAGTCGTGCCTGGAAACTTTTCACAGATATCGGGCTCTGGCCATCATTCACAGGCCTGTACCGCGATCTCCGCTGGGAAGGAGAACCGTGGCAGCCAGGTAGTGCCATTCTCGGCCGGTTGGTCCATCCCTTGCCCATACCGTTGCGATACGTGATTCGTCGTTATCAACCGGAAGAACTGGCCGAATTTATCGGCCACAGCACGGCCGCAGGTTTCGCCACCAATCGAAGCATTCGCTTCAGCAGCGCCGAGGCACGAACTCAGATACAGACAATTTCATTCGGTATCGGATCCCCGCCACTTCCGGGAGGCATGGCGGAATTCATCGGCAAAATCCAGAAGACCTTCCTCTCCGGTTTTGCAGAATATTGTGACCAAGCTGCCATGCAGGAAGTATCACCTAAGCGTTCATCGTTCCTGCGTATGCAAGCGGCAAGCGAAGTGCAAACAGCTTCAGCGGATCGGAGAACGGAGCTGGGTATTCTCGCCTGAAGCGGCGTAGTCAATTTACTACCGTCGGAGTTGCAATCATGGATGATTACGTATCACCGGAGCAGCCATGCAGCGTCAACCTACACGAGTTGGATCACCATCATAAACGATTGTGTCGCACGATCGCCCAACTCGAGGAGGCGATCAAATCGCGCAGAGCCGACTCGATCATTGATGAGATTCTGCGAGGTCTGATCGAACACACAATCCGCCATTTTTCCGCTGAGGAACAGGCCATGGAGCAACATGGGTTTCCGGACCTGGCCGGTCATCGTGTGGAACACCAGAAATTGATTCAGAAGCTCACGAAGTTCAATTTGTCCAACATGGCGGGCAGGCCCAACATTCCGGAGTCGCTCCTAAGTTTCCTGCAGAGCCTCTGGCGGAACCACATTCTAAAGAGCGACAAGGAATACGATGAGTTTGTTCACGATCGTTGGGCAAGAGACGCGGAGTCAAGAACGAAAACATAGGCCGGCTCGCAACCCACAAAGTCTCGGCTCGGTTGGTATGATCTCGAAGCATTGGCGCGAAAGATGTTGGGATTCCTTTTCTTGACGTGCCCTCTTTTTTGCGTGCACGTGGGACTTCGCTCCATTCCGCGTATTCGAAACTGCTGGACTGCCGGGCACTTTTGAACTTGCTGTAGATTACGAATGACAGCACGATCGTTTGCCGCACCGGGAGTCTCTTGATTTCTTTGCTTGTTCTAACGATGATCGCTACCTAGCATTTCGGCCTGGGAGGGGTGTTTACTTCTTATATATGGTACTTTGGTAACCTCCAAATTGTGACGTTAGTCACAGCACCTCGTGACGAAGTTTTGGCAGAATCCATTGCCTGGCCGACTTTTGGTAAAGTACGGCCCTCCGGCTCAAAGATGTAGTGTCACGTTTCTGAACACTGTTAAAACTCACAACGTAGGAGCGATAGACATTGGATGATGTGTGGAAAATATTCTTGACAATAACCACGCATCGGTATATCCGAGTATTTATCTTTATTTGTTGTATATCGTATCGCGTGGGTGTCGTCCGATGAAAAACAAGACCAGAGTATTGATTGTTGATCAGGACGAGAACGTTCTGATCGGCTTGGAACGGATTCTGGAAGAAGCTGGCTATCACACAGTAACCGCTTGGGGGAAAGATGAGGCTTTTCGACTTGCTGGTGTGCCCTTCGATGTTCTATTGATCGATCAACATCTTGGAAGCCTTGACTCTGAATACCTCATAAACGAACTTAAACAACTCCAACCTGAGGCCATCCTGGTCCTGATGTATAACCAAAGACGCGAGGACTTGACCGACGGGGCCCATCCCACGGTATGCAAGTGGGAGCACGACGAATTGAAAGCCAGATTGCTCAGCTATTCAGCAGCTTGATAACACATTCTCCGGTCTGTGTTCGGGCAGAGGCGAGGGTGATATGGTTCGGACATGCGCAAATCCCGCGTGCAATGAGCCTTTTGTTTATTTTCGCAGCGGAAAGATCTATCTGGTAGACCGCCGGACTTCGCCGGTCCCCCCGCAAGCACGGGAGCAGCTTTCAGCAAACGAGTACTTCTGGCTGTGCGGCAGATGTGCGGCGACGATGAAAGTTGTCCTGTGCGCAAACGGCGCCGTCACCGTCGCAGAGATCGCAGCGGCAAAAAGAGACGGTGCTCAAGAGCAGCCCACCCCCCTCCCCCACAGAAGAGTCGTACCGTTCAGCATTGGTCAACGCCTTCACAAGGACACCCTGATGGATCACCATTCTCGGACCAAGGTTCTGGAAACACGAATCCTGGTGCTGGATGCGGAATCTGAGACTCTCGCTTTCCTCGACCAAATGCTGCAAGATGCGGCATTGGATGTGATGACAACCGCCAGTGTGGGCGAGGCGATTCTTTTACTGCCAACCGGATTTTTTAATACCTTCATTGCCATCGAACACCCTCTGCACTCTCACGCGGACGGTACAGCGAAGGCCCTCGCCGCAGCCCGTGCTCATTGCAAGGAGTGTTTCTGCTGGAGTGCCAGGAATTTCCGGCAACGCTGCCGCGAGTTCCTCGAGAAAATCCAACAAAAGCCATTCTCAGAAAGCGCTCCCGCTTCATCTCCCCCAGACACCGCTTTCCGCCAACGGCCTGCCGTGGGAGGAACAACCGCGTGAGCGAGGTTGGCAAGCCCCAATCTGGCACGCAATTTCCTAATCAAAAGCCTCTTGGCCAAGGGGGGCAGGCCTTGCTTGCACCGCGAAAACCGGCGGGCTACGCTGCTCCTGTCGCTCGCCAGAATTCAGGACGGTCCATTGCAACGTGTTACTTGAACGAATTCTGTCCAGAGATTTCTTCACTTCTAGCTAATGTGTGCTGCTTGCGGCGATCCTCGCCAGTAGGCGGCGCACCCAACCGCTGGACGGAGACAAGTGGCGTAGACCGCGCTCAAGATGCGGTTACAACAACTGGACGGGGATCGACTAGGCGACGCGCTCATATCGATGGTGCAGGCCCCCGACGCGAGGCCAGGTGATCACCCCTCCCGAGCCTGCACATTTTCCGCGCCCTTCGGGAGTTTGTTTCTCAAGTCCATAGTGAGTGCGGTCCTCGTGGTAGTACCTGATAAACAAGGCGAGCAGTCGTTTGAGATGCGATTCATTGAGGGCAATCACGTGGTCCAAAAGTTCACGGCGGCATGTCCCAATCCACCTTTCGGCCACGCCATTCTGCCAAGGGCAACCGACCGACGTACGCACTAGCTTGATATTCATGGACCGGATGGCAGCGAGAACTTCGGTGCCGTACTTGGAGTCATGGTCAAGGATCAGGTACTCGGCCTGCGGTTTGTAGGGAAAGGCTTCGCGCAACTGCTGTGCGATCCAGGCACTTGTGGGATGACGGCTGACGTTGCAGTGGAGAATGCGTCGCCGGTCGTGCCCAATGATGAAGAAGCCATAGAGGACGCCAAAGGTGATGGTGGGCACCGAGAAGAAGTCCATGGCAGCGATGGCTTCGCGATGATTTCGCAAGAAGGTGAGCCAGCGTTGGGCGGAATCGGGATTCCGCGGGGCACGGCGCATCCAGCGCGAAACGCTGCGTTCCGCGACGTTGAAGCCGAGCATCAGAAGCTCACCATGAATCCGCGGAGCCCTCCAACTGGGATTCTCGACTACCATTTTGAAAATCAGTTCGCGGATCTCCTGAGTCACTGGTCTTCTGCCAACTGGCTTGCGCACACGTGAGATAAACCGCCAATAGAGCTGAAACCCTGCACGGTGCCAGCGCACAACGGTCTCTGGCGTGACTACGATCAGGGCATTTCTCCAAGTGAACCAGGTGCGACGAAGGAGTAACCAAAACAGTTTGTCGTACAGTGTGAGTCTGGGGCGACTCCGGTGCCGCTTGAAGACAGCCAGCTGTTGACGGAGGGCTAGATTCTCAATCAGCAACCACTGGCGAGAACGGAACATTCGGGTGAGAAGACCGAACCAAACCCGGAGAAGTTCGAACATAGATCGAATTCATAGCAGATCATGCAACTGAGGAAATCTCGTAAGTTGTTGATATCGAGGCTGTACAGTATTTTGGCGAGCGACAGGGTCATTATGCGGGCTTCGATTTGCTGAGATACCAGATGAGCAGACCGACACCCAACACGACATCAAACATGATGCCGAGCGGATGGTGGTAGTCATACCAAACGTTCAAAGCGAGCAGCGCCGACACCATCACCCAGGATGCAGGCGAGCGTGTTGCAGGGCTCATTTGCGCACGAAAACCATGTAGAACAGGCACAGGTAGAGGAACAAGCCCACAGCCCAGTACCAGCCTTTGTTACTTCTCGGCGTCCAGACCCAAACAAGGACTCCCCCGAGAATGGCGTGTGGTACACCCACCAACACCTGCAACCACAGCGGCCAGTCTTCAAGTTTCGGCATTTAAGAGCGAGAATCGTTGTGCCTTTGCTGTCGATCCGATGCCTGCGCCTCCTCAGATGATGGTCGCCGACGGGGGCGGATCATAATGAAGTATGCCACCGTCGTAGCGAAAGCTGTCCATCCAATGTTGATGCAGATCTGAAACAGAGCTTGAGCCCAGTTCGATGGGAACCCTCCGCGTGTGATTCCCGTCCAATCAAGCAGCTCTAGCGCGCAGAAGCCAAGTACGGCAATCAAGACAACCTGCTTACTCTGAGCCTTCTGCATTTAGTGTCCTCGCAAGTTAGGCACGGCTAAGATCAGAGCTCATGACCCGCTATACACCCCGAGAGACGAGCAAACCACGGAAGCCGCCGAGCCACCAAATACACCGCCCCCTGCAGTGACCGTGCCATCTATCAAGCCACCTAGAATCGCTCCAAAGAAGCCACCCACTGGTGTGCCAAGCACTGTCCCGGTGACTCCACCTGCGATGGCTCCGACCGCCGTCCCTTTTGCCCCTCCCTCTATGGTCCAGTTCCTGATGTTGTTGGCAGGTGAGCTTCCACAGAGATACCCCTTGGCTGCTTGCCGTAGCGCTGCCAATGGCGGCTTCCAAACCATCTGCAGCATTGACCGCTGGACAGCAGTGCAGTCAGCACCACCGCAAGGCCCGTTGTTTGCGGCAACAGCGGGACCTGACGCGATTTTCCCGCTCCACTCCGGCAACCCTAATGCAAGCGTGGACTTAGACCACTCGATGCCCTGATGCAGTCCTGTTTTCTTAGTCGCGAACCCCAGACGCGAGTTTTCGCTTAGCTGCACGCTTGCAGCTAGAGATAAGTCCGGGATTGCACTGCGGAAAGCAGAGTCCATGTACTGCCTGATTGTAAGGCTTTGGCAACAGGAAACCGAGCGGATTTTGGTCGGTTCTCTATGAGTCTTTATCGTCCGATTCCTCCTCAGATTCGGCGTCTAAAGCAGCGAACAGGTCCTCGGTAGTCGGTCCTCCGGCCTGGGTTTCGGGAGCGATTCTAGGCAGCGGTTGCGGGGCCGCATGGTGTTCCAGTGTGGCCGATGGATGCGTGGCGGAATGCACCTGCTGCAAAGTGCGGATCGAGACCTGCGTATAGATTTGCGTGGTTTCCAGGCGCGCGTGTCCGAGCATTTCCTGGATGAAGCGGATATCGGCTCCGTTCTCGTGCATCAACGTTGCCATCGTATGGCGGAACAAGTGACAGGCTCCGGTCTTGCCGAGCTTGGCCGCGTCGATGCGCTCTTTCACCGTCGAGGTCATGTGATCGCGATTGAACGGCTCGCCCTGCGCCGTCAGGAACACGGTCAGGTCGTCGGGTTCGAGACCGAGTTTGGGCCGCGCTTCTGCGATGTACTTTCTGAGCCACGCTGCCGCGCGCTCTCCAATCGGCACGTAGCGGTCTTTCTTGCCCTTGCCCTGGCGGATGAACACCACGCCCCGGTCGAGCGAGAGATCGTAGAGTTTCAGCCCGATGATCTCCATGCGCCGGATTCCGGTCGAGTACAGCACCTCCATGATGGCGCGGTCGCGCAAGCCGATAGGGTCGTTGATGTCGGGCAGCAACAGGATTTTTTCTACTTCGTCGGCGGAGAGGATGTTCTTGGGCAGCACGCGGCCCAGGCGCGGCAGCTCGATCTCCGATGCCGGGTTGTGCAGGATGTGATTCTGCCGCGTCATCCAGCGAAACCACATACGCAAGGGCGACAGACGCGAGTGCTGCGAACGAAAGCTCAAGGGCTGGCCGTTCTTCTTGCGGTAATGAAACAGGTAGCGCTGATAGCGTTCGATCACGGGCCGGGTTACTTCGATGGGCGATTCGATGCTGCGCTCCTGGCACCATTGGATGAAGAAGCTGAGATGAAACTCACGAGTGTGCACCGTCTGCTCGGAGTAGTTTCGCACCCGCATGGCCGCCAGATGCTCGCGCATCATGATCTCTAGCGGCGTGGTGCGGCGAGCGTCGGCTTTGCCTTTCTTCGTGACCCGCGCCATCACTTCACCTCGGCGTGAGCTGCGCCGTTGGTCTTAGCGGCGACGATGGGCGGTACGACTAGGACAGGATTTTGCTCTCTCTCCCAGGAAGTGTTTTTCTCGCGATCTTCGTAAAAATCGCTTTCTGCCCGCGTCGTTGCTGGCGATTTCCGACCCGCACCAGTGCCGGACACCCCCCGAACTTGGGCCAGACTTGACCCAGACCTCTGGCTTTCGAGGCCAGACTTCTTTCCGTCGTACTCGCATCCAGAGAGCTTTTCGATCTCGATCAGTCCCGGCAGCGCGGGCCGCGCGCTGTCCTCGCGGCGCTCGAACACCAGTTCGTAAACCATGCTCTGGCCGCGTCCGCCCTGGTGCACCACCAGATATTCCAGTTCTTCCAACCGGTGCAGATGCCGCTTCAGTTGCGAATCGCTCCACCTGGTGAACACGCGCACGTCCTTGCGGCTGAAACGGAAGTCCTGCCGCTCGATCTTTTTCTGCTCGCAGTCCTGGCGCACCAGTTCGTCGACCAGCAACAACAAGCGCCGCGTCTGCGGCGGCAGTTCGTCGAGCGAGCGGCCCAGCACTTCATGCGCAAGGCGATTCGCCATTGCGATGTCGTCTTTGGTGACCTCGATGTACTCAAGAGTCTGGCCGCGATGCGTGGCGGTCTTGTGTGGCCGCTGATATTGGTAGAGAAGCGCAATCGAGCGGATCAGCGTCAGATACTTCATGTGATCGCGCCGCGTCCTGGTCTGCGAGTCGAGGAACGTCAGCTCGCGCGCGTAAGGATTCACCACCAGCATGGGCTTCAAGAGGCGCTGCGCGTTGCGATGCGTGGTCAGCAGTTCGTTGCGGTCGTGTTTGGCGAGCAGTCCTTCGAGCGTCTGCGCCTCGCGCTGCTTCTGGTGGATCGCCTGCGTCTGCGCGCGGTCCTCGTCCACGGTCAGCACCAAACAACGATTCAACAGCTCCTCGTCCAGATCGATTGCGGTTGTGGTGAGGAAGATCATCACCGGCCCTTCGACGCGGTACTGGTGCGTGATCAGCCGTCCCGTGGTCGCGTCTTTTCCGGTCGAGGCGATGGTGAGCACGCCTTCCGATTGCAGCAGTTTCAGCGCGTAAGCGGCACGGAGCGCGCCTTCTTCTTCCACGATGGCAAGCACCTTGTGTTTCAGATCGCTTTCGCCCATGTAGAAGAGCGACTGCCCGGTCATGGCCGAGTACTGCACTTGCTGTTCTTCGGGCACCAGAGCGAGCACGGCTTCCATCAACGCCGATTTGCCTGCTGCGGAGCTGGCCTGCACCAGGATCGCGAGCGGCGCATCGAGCAGACGCGAAGTCACCGCTAGATAACTCACCAGCTTGTTCGTCTCTTCGCCCACCATGCCGCAACGTTCAAGGTCTGCGAGGATGCGGTCCACGAGGCGCGGATCGCACAGCAGTTCCATCGCTGCCTCGCGCTCGTGCTCGCCGATCGGGATTTGTTTTTCCTCCGGCTCTAGCGCCTGCTTGATCTGCTGATCCTGCAGCGCCTCCAGTTGCAAGAGCACGTGGCCGAGATCGCGGCGGATCACATCATCTTTCACGCCTAACTCTTCGGCTGCCTGCTTGAGGAACACCGTGCGCTGCCGCGCCGAGTACAGATCGAACGTGTCCACATGGAACACGTTCTCGCCGCGCGTGTTCTTGCCCGATACCAGCAGATTGATTCGCAGCAACTCGTAGCTCATGTTTTTGGCGAGTCCACGCACGCGGTAACGGCGGTCGCCTTGCTGGATGATGATTTCGTCGCCTCTGATTTCGACTGGCGTATCGAGCACCGTCCACTCGCGCGCGGCCATTGCCGGCGTCGTCGGAATCGGAGCGGGTTCTTCGCGGTTCTCGCTCTGCGGCTGGGCGGCTAAAGGAAAAACTTTTTCTGGTTCATCGATGATCGGCAGAGCAGGGAGAGAAGCTGGCAGCGGGATTGCATTTTCTTCTTTAGCTGCAGGTTCGATTTTTTCTTCGATGATTGGTTCGGCGGGCGGCTCGGCAGTCTGTGCTTCGATCTGCGGCGCTGGCTCTGGTGGCGGCGATTCGATTTTCACCGGCTCGATCTTCACTGATTCGCTTTTGACTGGCTCGATCACTGCCACATTTGGCCGTTCGCCTTTGCCCAGCCACGCCGCGCGATTCAGCATGATCCCTAAACTCTTCGACGCGGGCTGTACCTTGAGCGCGTATTCGTTCGCATCCATGCCTTTCGGAAACTGCACCCTGAAGCATTCGATTCCCATCTCCATCAACTGCGCGGCGTGCTCCTGCGCTGCACCCTCTCCGGCTTCGTCGCGGTCGTAAGCGAGATAGATTCGCTTGGTGCCGTGCTTTTGGAACGCCGCGCGGTGTTCGTCGGTAAAGCCGTTCACGCCGTAGATCGCAGTCACGTTGCGATAGCCCGCGCACCAGAAGGTCAGCGCGTCGATCAGCGCTTCGCAGAGGATGATGTCTTTCGAGACGGCGAGCGCCGTTTCGTTCCACACTCCGCGATGCGGTCCCGGCAAGTACAAGTGATCGGGCGTTCCTGGGCGCAGATTTGGCGTGATCTTACGCCCGTACATCTGCACCACTTCGCCTTGCAGATTGAAGATCGGGAACACCACAGAGCCGTTGAAGTGCTCGTGTCCGCTCTCACGGTAGATGCCGAGCTTCTGCATACGTCCGCGCAGCGCTGCGCCAGCGTTGCGGTTCGATGCAGGCAAACGGTAGCCGATGGTGCGATTGGCAAAGCCCAGCCGGAACGCATCGATCATTTCCGCCGATTGCAAGCCGCGTCTCTCCAGGTACTTCAGTGCTTCGGGACTCTGCTTCAGGCTCTCCTGGTAGAAGCTCACCACCTGCAACAGCAACATGCTGTCATCGGCAGTGCGTTCGACCGGCGCGGGCAGTTTGGGCACCGTGGATCGCTGCACACCTGGCCGCGTATTGTTGCTCGCGAGCGGCAAGTCCTCCCGCAGAAGCTCGACCGCATGGCGGAAGCTGACGCCCTCGGCCAGCATGATCCAGTCGATGACGGTTCCACCTCGGCGGCACGCTCCCAGACAGTTCCACAGATTCTTGCTCGGCGTGATCACCAGCGACGGCTCGTGATCGTTGTGGAAGGGGCACAGTCCGATCAGGTCCGCGCCGTGGCGCCTCAGCTTCACCCCGCGCCCTTCCGCCAGACGTTGCACCGAGATTTCCCGCTTCAACCGCTCGATCTCGCTCTCCGCGATCCGCGCCATGCTCTGCACCTCCTTTTGCTCGTTTTCATGGTCTTTGCCAAAAAACCTGTCAAGAGGTTTGTGTATTTTTTCGGTTCTCTAAAACTGTTCGCGAGTATATACGCATTGCGTTTATACTAGCAACGTAATTCAGGAGGTTCCGAAAGTGGACTTTACAATCGCCGCTGAGATGCCAGCCAAAAAACCAGCACAGACCGCTTTCGGCAAGCGCCTGGTTGCGCTCCGACAAGCGCGCGGCCTCACTCAGATTCAACTTGCAAAGGCTGCGGAAACCACCCAGCGCGCGATCTCCTATTACGAAACGGAAGCGGAGTTTCCAACTGCGGCGGCACTGATCCCCCTGGCTCGTGCTCTTCGCGTCTCCACCGATGAACTGCTCGGTGCGAAACCGGCGAAGCTCGATCAAGAGAACCCACAGAAGCGGCGGCTTTGGAAAAGATTTCAGCGGATGGCGTCATTGCCGGAACGGGATCAGCGCGCGGTCATTCGTCTGATTAACTCTCTCGTGGCTTCCAACGACAACGGCCACTTTAACTCTGCACACCCATAGAACGCAGAGAGGCTGCCGTGTTTTTCTTTTTGGTCCTGAGTACGTTTCGTTCCCGGAGGTAGAACTGTGGACACTGGCTGGCAGGAAACCTTCCGCGGACGCATGCGTCATTTCGAGTCCGAGCGAGCACCGTTGCCGGGCGAAGCGGCCGTTTCCATTAAAGTGCGGATCACCTCAGGATGTTTTCACCGAGAGCATTCGCCACGCGCTTATGAACTGATCGACCAGAGCCTGCGCAAGCTGTTCCCTGGCGACTCCGGTTTTGCTTTTGAAGAACATGAAAGCGGCCCCGAGTTGTTGGTGTACATCGCGGCAGGCGTCAGTTTGGCAACGAGCGTCATTAACCTGATCACTACGATTATCAAGGCCAGAAGCGAAGGGATCAGGAAAGGGGATCATCCCTCTCATCCGCTGGAACTGATCGTGCGTCGTGTTCATAGCGGCAACGAGTTTCGCGAAGAAACAGTCCTGCGCATTGGACACACAGACTCTCTGGACGAAGCGAAGCTCGAACAGCAACTCAACGACGCCCTACAGAAGCTCCTTAAGGATGGGAAGCAGATTCCCGAACCGAAACGCAGCGCACCGGTAAAGCGAACACGAAAACGGCGATAGCCCGCTGTGCTCGCTCGCCCGTCCTGACTCCCATTTTTCCATCACATTTTTTCCTAGCTGGAAGCAACACAGGAGCGGAGAGGGAGCCGGGTCAAGCCCGCACGTTCTTGGTGCGCCGCGCGGCGGTCGGAGCGAAGCGGAGAGGCTTGACGCGACTCCCGCGCTCGGTACACTCCCAGCGGAAAAAATGGGATCACCGCTTCCCGCCGCTGGGTTTTTCTCGCTGCGGTTTCTCGCTCGCCTGCAACTTGGCGGCGAGCTGGTGCTTGGCTTCGCTGATTTGATCCAGCACTTGGTTGAACCTCTCCGGCGTCACCTTCTCACCCGCCGCCACAGGCCCCAACACGTTCACCAGCAGCAAGCGCACGCCGATGATCTCGGCTAGCGCCGGATCGTAGGCTGCATCGCTGGCACCCAGAATCATCTGGCGGCACCACTCCCCGAGCGTCTGCCCGCTCGCCTGCGCCGCCGTTTCCAGCCGCGCATACTCTTCCTCGCTCACTTTGAAACCGATGGATTTCGTGCGCAGCGGCGGCTTCACCATGTCCCGGCTTCCTCTCTCGCCATCTCAGCCGAGACTAGCAGCCACGCTTAAGAATCAACAAGTTCGCCTGCGCTAACTTCAGGTTGCTCGACAGCAACCTCATCGGCAGGATTTTCCCCTTAGCCGCTTTGCCTTCAACAGGTTCGCGCACGGTAACCGCAGGTTACCGCGCAGCACCCTTTCAGGGGTGAAGTGTCATCCTCCACCCGACGCCGTAGGCGGCGCGCTTTTTCACACCTTCGGATACCGCACAGTAACCCCGCTCCGAAGGCCAGAACCTCACCCCGAACCGTGCCCGAATCGCCACACCGCTACTCACCATCACGGCGCGGATCGGCGGCTCCTTACCCCGGACTCAGGAACTGGATCGGCTCCCGGCCAGACGGCAAGGCCGCGCCACACATCGGCGCGGCCAGAGCCAAACCCGCAGCTAAAGAAAAAATTCTCAGAACCGGACCGGCAACCAGAGTACGTGCTTGACCGTCACCCGCTCCCGGAGCGCACGCTACAGCCGCCCAGGAACGCGAACGGCAGGCACCCCGCTCAGCGGTCGGATCGCGGGCCGTACCGGAGAGGCCTAATTTTGCCACCACAAAGCGCCACGGATCGCAGCGCAAGGTCACAACGATGGTGCATATCGAACGGTCGTGGCTTGATAAGACGCTTCTTGCTTGAAGACACGCGCTTTTGCTGGATACTGAATGAGCAGCTGCGTATTTGAAACCCAGCTGACCTTCACGTCAAGCTGCCCGCGATCCCCCCAGCGCACTGCACCGTCGTTATCATCAACCACGAACAGGTTCATACCTCTGATCAAAGCTAACTGCCGTGCCACAGGATTACGAGCACGCACAAGGGAGATGCCTGTGCTGTAGCCCGTCGCTGCTCCGCCATTGCGAACCATAAGCACAGCGTCCTGCACACCATCCGGCGACACGAAATCGCCGATGACCTTTGTTCCCGACCTCACATACGCGGAACAGCCACCCACAATGAGCAGGACACATAGGGCAAAGGCGAAGAACCACCAGCGTAATTTCATAAGATTGCTCACTTGCAGCCTTGTTGATAGTACGCATATCCAGCTGCGATCATGTCTGACTTGATCGGAGCATGTCCGTACAGCGGCGGCTGGTACCAACTGCCGTACTGGGAACTGTTAGTACCGACCAGCGTTGAAACTGCCCCTGCGCCCGCTTGCAGCACCTGCAGCGGAATCCCGGCAGCCGCTCCCGTAGCACCAAAATTGAAATTGCCAAACGCGTCGTATTGTTGGCCTTGAGTTTTGTAGTCCCAAGGCCCATTGGGACGCACCTGCGACACTAGCCACGCGTCGGTAAAGGCCGCCTGGGTCGGAGGATTCAGCCAGTTCGCGTAGTAGACAACGTTGGTCAGTGAGATGTTGGAATTGACGTTTGCATTCGCAGGGTGGGCGGGAACCGCCGGACAAGGTTTCTGAGGCCCGTTGTTTGCGGCGATCGTTGAAGTATTTCTGCCCTTTTTCTGCCACACAACCTTGCGAATGATAAACGGAATATGCGGAGGCGGCGCGCCCGGACCCGAATCTTCCCCCCTCCAGAGGTCCATCAGCGGACCAAAATCTGGCTCCGAATCTGAGCCCTCAGATTCCGTATCTGCGGGCGGCGGTGGTGAAGCGGTCACGTCGACACAATTGTCTCCACTTCCAGGAGGGCACTTTGTCTGATCCAAGCCTGATGCGTCCGAAAAATTCAATGGACTGTCTACTACATACGCATATCGGTTCCAAGTCTGCGGGTTCGCTGGGTCCACAGCCGCCATTCCCGCCGGGTCGGGCCGCATCCACCGACCTTGGCTCTCATTGTATTGTCGATTCGGAGTGTGCCACACATAACCATCCGGGTAGTCCAGAAACAGGTCGGTGAATCCCAGGCCTCCCAGAGTCGAATGGTCTATCCACCCGTCGCCGAATGGACGGTTCTTGAAGTACCTGCCGCCCGCGTTGCCGCTAGGATCAGTCTGCGTCCGTAAGGTTCCCAGATGATCGTTATGGCTGAACCAAGTCGACGAGCTGGCATAAGTATTCACATGCAAGCCCGCCATGTACAACTCGCTCCAGGACCAACCAGCGAAACCCGCTGTTCCCTTGGTGTTCTCACGACCGTCGTTATCGAACGCATAAGCGTACGTAACACTGTTCACAGAGCGTTCCACGCGCTGGCCAGCGCCGTCGTAACTGTATGCTCCGGTGGTACCTACTGTACAGAGCGGGCCCACCGTGCAGGTGTAGCTGGTTAAGCGACCCTCCGCATCATAAAGCTGCGATCCTCCAGCGCCGTCGTACAGCAGATTGCCCGCGATGTCATAGCAGAAATTTGAAGCCGGGCCGGTACAATTTGTGGGCGAGAACTGGTTATGCCCGTTAGTACCCGTCGTGTCGAAGCTGGCAGTGTACGGTATTCCAGAACCTGCCGTGGGTGTTTGTGTCCAACGGTTTCCGAATTGGTCATAGGTGTAGGCGTATGCTTCAGTGTTGGTTCCGTTAGGGCAGTTTAAGGTACATGAACTGGTCGCCAAGCGATTGAAATCGTCATATGCATATGTCCAATTGCCGTCTATCGAGTCTTGAACGGACGAAACATTTCCATAGGAGTAACCAACAGTCAGACTGTAAACGCTTCCGTCAGTAATCGTTTTTAGCCTGCCGCGATGGTCATAGTCCAGGGTGCGAGCAACACCGTTTCCCAAAGTTGCCGATGTGATCTGTCCAAGCGGATTGAAGGTCTGCACAGTGAACAGCGTGCCCGGATAGTTGGGGGGACTCACGAGACTGGATGTCAGTGCCGACGGTCTTGCGACAGCATCATACGCCGTCGTGTAGGTATAACCCCAAATATCAGTCATTGAAGTCTGTTGATCAAGGTAGTTGTAGGTAAAATACGACTGTTTGCTCCCAGGCCAAATGGAGGGTGTCCAGGTGTTTTTCTCAACGATATTTCCGTCGATGTCGTAGGAGTATTCCTCGCCCGCGCAGGGTCCGCCGCAACCACCAACTCCAGCATTATCCTGGCGCACCATCCTTCCTTTTTGGTCTCCCGGCAGCCAGCTGGTCACATCCCAATAATAGGCTGCTGGATTTGTGGAGCCGTCGTCGTAGGTGACGAAGGTCAGGCGATGAAATTTGTCGTGAGTGTATGTAGTTACTACCGTCGAGCTTCCGGAAACTTGATTTTCAAGCGGGGCAGTGCGCTTATACAGGTCTCCTGCGTTCTGAGTATCGTATGTATAACTCTTCGTGCCGGACTCGGGATTGTATTCGGACGTTAGTCGATCCAAGCCGTCGTAAGCGAAAGTCCGATCCTTCAGGCCAGACTGCGAAACCTTCACCAGTCGGTTCAACTCATCGTATGTATACGAGGTCACGAATCCATAATTCGTGGAAAAATCCGAGTTGCAAGGCTTAACTGGCGACGCACCGTTAGCCTGCGGGCCTGTGTAGTGAACCATCACCTCACATATCGATGTCATCCTGCCCAAGTCGTCTGTTTGAATAAACCGCTCGGTGCCGCTTCCTTCGGTGTAGGAATTGACGGTGCGGTTGTTGTAGGCAGTGGCGACGGTATTGCTGTCCGGCAATGTAACCGTAAGGGTTCGGCCCATCGCGTCGTAGTCGTACGTTGTCGTTCCATCGGTGTCGGAACCTGTCGAGCGATGAGGGTTAGACTTGCTTCTGACTCTTCCGGGAAGATCGTACGCCGTGTCCACCTCATCCGAGCCAGCAGTATCAGAGGTGACTAGCTCTTTCGTCGTCCGTCCGAGTCCATCGAGGTCGGTCTCGGTCGTAAGGTGTTGGCCGCTGGAATCAATTGTGGTACTCGTAGTGAAGTACCATGATCCGGAGGTCGTGAAATATGATGTGGCTTTGCTGCCTCCGTTTGGATACGCAATGTTGGTTGTCCGCCACAGGGGATCGTTGTAGGTGTAGGTTGTGACGCCTCCATTTACGTCTGTCGTGGTATGGGGTACTCCGCCCGCACAATACCAGGTTGCCGACGTCGACATTGCAACATTCACCGTCGGCAACGTAGTGCTCGTGACGACCATACTATTGCAAGAGCCGTCGTAGTTGAATGTTGTTACCGCCCCATCGACATCTGTTGCTGTTGCGATGGTACCGTTCCCGTTATAGGTCGCATAAGAGCTGAGGGAACTGCCGCTACTTACCCAAAAAGTAGACTTTGTGGGGTGACCTGTTGGATTGCGAATATACTCCGTCAACTTATCGACGCTGGTGCCGCCGTCGGGGAAGTATTCATCTGCGCAAACGTGGTCGTAAATGTAATTTCCAAGGGCCACACAGTTGCTGCCACTAATGGTTCCGTAGTAAATCTTGCGATCCATGACTGGCGAACCACTCGGCGGCATTGCAGCGGCATTGTAGCTCTTGGTCTCCGTCACCAAACCATAGCAAGCCGTGGGCGTCGCTTTGCAATCATAGATCGTCTCGATCAGTGAGGAAGTTGAAGACCCGAGTGAGCTGTAAACATCCGTTTGCTTGATCGGCAATGTGGGGACGGCATAACTGCTGGTCCCACAGCTCGTGAAGACGCCGTTATAGCAAGTTGTAGTTGTGCTCAAAGTGCCAAGGCTTAGATCCGAAACCACAGTTTTCATTTCATACTCGCCAGAGAAGTAATGGGTAATAGTATCCCCACCACTTTTGCCGGGTCGCGTGGGAGTGGTTTCGGTGACCGTGAAGTACCCCGGCGTCGCACTGTTATTGCTGTTTACGTACGTGGTTACACTCGATTGGCTTCCGTCATAAATTGTGCGCTTAAGGGTTGGAACCACATGAGAGGTGCAATTGTAACCGTTCGTGCCACCCGAGTATTCGTACTTGATGTACCCCCCGGATGGGAGCGTGATTTGCTGGATGCGACCGGTGATGTCAGGGCTATAGCCTGGTGTGGTTTCCCAAGTCAAAGTGTAGTTTCCGGCCGGCGTGGTAACGCTGGTCGGATAATACTTGCCCGCATTGTCGACATCGCTACAGCCAAAAACTGTCTTCTCGTGCTTTGAACTATAGATGACAGTATAAGTCCGATTCGTGCCATTCACATCCGCATACACGTAGGTGTCTGATGAAGGGCCGCCGTTGTAGGTCACGGTCAAGGCGGTTTGTCCCAGAGTATCTGTAAAATGGCCCGACGAATCTTCTGTAATAGAGTCTCCGTCGGGATCCGTGAGAATCGGAAATGGGGCAGAACCCGGAAAACTAACGTAGTTTCCGCTTTTGTCGAAGAGTTGGTAGGTTAGTTGCGCCGCAGGCGTCAAGATAAGAGTAAAGCCGGATCCGTCCGTAGTAACACCGGTTCCGCCTTGACCTGGGCATCCGGGCGGCCCGACAATGACAGCCAAATTGGTCGAAAACTTATGTAGCGCTCCAGAAGAGTCAGTGTACGTGAACGCGTAAAATCTGCCGCACGAACCCAACAAACTGAACTGATATCCTACACCAGCGGTACTGAAAGAACTTGATGTCAGCTGTCCTGTTAGGAAAGTCCACGGCGGCGGGGTGATTGCACCGGCAGGTGCGGAGTTGCCAACCAGAGCGTAATCGAATGGAATTTGTCCCGGCTTATTTCTGACCGGAATGTTGATGACGATGCTGCCGGTCGCAATATCGACCGAGCTGACCGGCGCAGTGGCCTGGCTAGAAAACGGCAGGATGCCTTGCGCGAAAGCCGCGGAAGCAAGCAGAAGAACGAGGGATAACCTAACCGTAAAGCGAGCCATTGGCGCCTCCCTTGAGACGGTTCAGTTTTCCCCCTCAGGAAACTGTTCCAAAACTGGTGAGCTGCATTCTCAATGCTGGGGAATATGTTTGTCAAGGCGTCACACTTCGCCGATGCTGCTAAGACAGGGGAAATACCTGAAAGGCTGTTCTAGATTCTTGATTTCAAGCGCAAGGCCTGCCGCCGGAACTCGCTGATCGATCCTGAAAAGATAAGCGGTTAATTCGCGAGTTTTAATTTTCCGTCATCCCCTCGCGTCAAGACGAACGGCGGATCACCTGTAAGGTAATCGCCTTGCAAGATGTAAATGTCGCCGACGTATCCTGGGCTCCCGGAAATAAAATGAAACTTCGCTGCATAAACCCGTCGCGAAAACTGTTCTGGGGTTTCGTTAGGCTCCAAGCCCCATGATTCCCGAATTTCAGGAATTGCTATCAACTCCCTCCACTCCTCGCGACTCAACAAATGAGGGCGAGTATCATCGCACCATTCGTCGAAATCTCCTGTGTGATTGTGCTTGCTAATCTCAGGGGCACCCATGGTTCTTACATTGACTCTAGCGCGATGTTGTTTTATGTCAAGATAGACCTTCCGGGGCCCTTCAAACACTGGTTGAATTGATCGTCCGTCAGAACCAATGCGTTTCCAGTTCTGAAGGTATTCTTGCCTACTTCTGCCAAAAAGTGTAGGTAGGCGCGCTGTCGAAGAAATACCCTTTGAATCTTCTCTGTCCGAGCCACGAGAATACCTACCCTTCCTAAGGCGGATGCATTCACAAGATTGCCCAAGCAATGTTTTCTCGTACCGCTCTCTTCAATTTCGATGCTCAGCAAACAGCGGGCATTTTGGTTGAAGTTTCGTATCATGTCGAAATTGACCGCTTCTTCTTGCTCTCGAACATTCTCATTGTGGTTAACAATGAGCCTCTCGATAAAGGGTCTCGTATTATCCAAGAGCTGTCCGTATTCTTGAATGAACTGTTGTTGAGTTGCGAATGGGCCGACAGCAACATCAACGACCGGAGCATATCTTGCACGCCCTTCACCCAAGAAAGGCCTCCACTGGACCATTACATCTTTATAGAACCTATTGAGTCCTACCTTGACTCTTTCTTCATATTCTCGTTCCGGGAGGTAATTAACTGGATGAACTCTGACGCGGCGTGGCATATTCTTGGGATAGGCTCCTGGCAATTAAATCCGTGATTAGGCGCGTTGCCTGCGATATTTCAGCCTCCTATTATCGAATGCTGGGAGTGTGCCTTCTAGGATATCGACAACGGCTTTGTTGATCACTGGGTTCTCGATTGCGCCGGCCTGAAACGTGAAATCATTGACGTTGTGTTTCTTGTCGATGGACACCTGAACAATTTGTTCGGCATCCGCAACAACCGCCAGGTTTGGGTTGTGCGTGACCATAATGATCTGCCTTCGTTTCTTTGCCTTCTTCAGGAATGCCACCAGAATTTCATAGACACTCTTGTTGTCCAAATTGTCTTCCGGTTGATCGATAATCAATGGAATGTCGCGCCTGTCGAGCATCAAATAAAAAATGAGCAGCAACCCTCCTCGTTCGCCTGCAGATAGCTCTCTGAGGTCCTTTCCATCGATTTTCAGATCGTATTTAGTTTCAAGGTAGTCAAACCCGAAAAGATAGTCGTAGAGATCAAGGACTGGGATCTTTTGTCCACGCATCTGCTTGAATATGTCTCGGGTTATGTCAGTTCCTTGGGCTTGGCGATGGTCATTGTGGAGGTATTCGTCAATCGTTTCAAGCGCTTTGACTACTTCGTCCTCATTCTCCCAGCTCGGGACGGCCTCTATTATTTGACGCAGCACTGTCCGCCCATCATCTGTGCCGTGAAAGCTTCCTTTCACCTGTAGGTTTATCTGGCGCAGGACGTTCTCGTAGAACAGCGGATCGAACTTAAGGCTCGCTTCGATGGAGATGTTGTACTCACCCAAATCCGTTCCGTACATCCTTATCTCATCATCGATCGATTGTTTTACCGAGTTATAGAACTCGATGAGACTCTTCTTCTTGACGAAAACCTCCTTGGCGGCGGCGATCCTCTCTTGTCGAGCTAACTGCACATCTTGTGGAAACTTTGTTGTAACCGCTTGGAGTTCCTGCTTTAACCAATTCAACGTCTCCGGCGCAGGAGATTGGACGTCGCCTTCGAGCGCAGTCTTTCGGGTTTTCCACTGCTGTGATCCGCAAAAACCTATTCGGCGCTGAGAGCAGCGGTCCCGTAACATTTTGGAGCTTCACGCCTTGACGAAGTCCTTACTCCTCGCGCTCGCGGTGTGCGGTTGCCTCCTCGTCCACCCAGTCCGGCTCCGTGTAAATCATTCCACGCCGGCCGGGTACCTGCCGTGCCGGTCCAGGGGCGTAGAAGGGGCAAGAGCGCGGACCATAGCAGAATGTCTCAGTTCGGTAGCGGCGCTGACTCGGATTCCACTGATCCACAATCACCTCGACTGCCATGTTGCATCCCCACAGGCAGCCGGTACACTTCTCCCGGTAGGTGGGTGCGGCGAGTCGTCGATGACCGCGTTCCCGGTAGACGGCGAGCGGTGGTGGAACACCACACCATGGAGGTGGTTGTGACGATGTCTCTTGCTCAACTTTACGTTGGCGGATTTTCAGATTGCTCACCTTATACCATTCCACGGTCTCAAGACGCGGGTCGGCAACCGGCAGCGCATTCCCGGATACCGTGTCGCCGTTCCGGAAACCGTGCTTTGCGTGTGCACCTTCTCCCACACCGATGAGAAATTCTCCCGCGTCCTGGCCGATGCGGCCCTGAACCCCAAGAGCGTATCCCAGATACGTATGGCTGCGCTGATCGAAAGAGCGACTCAATCGAATCCGTGGTTGTACGGAAATCAACACGCCCTGCCACGGGATTTTCTCGGCCCTCACCTTGTTCTTTAAGGAAGTCAAGCCGCACGCCTCTCCAGTCTGTATTCGTGATGCAGACCACCCAGAATCGCCTTGGCCACAACCCGGTGATCGTTCGGAAGGCGGTGTCCGTAATGTTCGGCCCGTCGCCAGCCCGGCTCTGGATCGGGAATGCCCGGTCCGAGGCTGGAATGGGGCCGGACCCGGTTATAATGCGTCACCCATTCGGTCAGCACTCGGCGGAGATGGTTCTCGCTGAGCGGGATCATGAAGTCCAGGCACTCGCGGCGCATAGTTCCAATCAATCGTTCACAGTAGGCATTGGCTTGTGGGGCTCGCACCGGAGTGCGAAGCGCTTGCAATCCGAAGCCCTGAACTGCTTCATCTACTTCTTCCGAGAAGATGCTGTCACGGTCATGGAGGAGGAAGCGGTAATGATGATCGCTGGGAATCGCCTCGCGGAACTGTTGTGCCGTCCATTCAGCCGTGGGATGAGCCGTTACGTTGTAATGCAGGATTCTTCGCGTGCCAACTTCCACCAGCACCAGAACATACAGCATACGGAACCGAACGGTCACGATCGTGGCAAAATCACAGGCGATGAGAGCACTCGCATGGTTTCGCACAAAGGTCATCCAACGCTGGGTCAAAACTTTTCTTGGCCCCGCATCCAGATCCTGTGGCCAATAGTTCCTGACCGTTCGCGGCGACACCAGGATTCCGAGTTTGAGCGACAGTTCGTCCGCCACTCGCTCTTGTCCCCAGGTCGGGTTCTTGACGATCTCGACAATCAGTCGCCTGATGTCTTTCGGCAACCGTGGTCTTCCTCCTCGCGATTTCCACCGCCAAAACATCCGAAACGCCTGCTTGTGCCAGCCAATGAGCGTCTCTGGCTTCACGTTCACCAGGGCACTTTTCCAGTCGAAGAGCTTGGCCAAAACCAGCAGCGAAAGGCGCGCCGAATCGTCGAACCGGCGCGGCTTGACCTTCCGCTCCTGATAGAAGGCCAGCTGCTTGCGTAAGAACAGAACCTCTGCCGCCAGCGCAGCTTTTCTGCCAACCATCAACGGAATAAAGCACAAAGTCTCAAGGGACAAATCCTGGCATATACAAAGCACTCGGAAGACCGCCTGCAATGGCGACATGCACAATTAGAATCCCATGCTCGTCGACAGCGTGGAAGGTGAATTTTCCTCCATCCTACGGCAGATCGGCTGCCCTTAATATCCACCCTTAACCGACTGACTGTGTTCCACTTAGAGTTCGCCGACGAGGTTTTCGCGGAGCACAACCCAAAGCTAACGGCCACTGTTGTTGTGCCCAACTCGGTACACAGCAAAAAAGCGCAGCGATGCCGAGACATGTGAAGACAACCAGATGTGATTTGTGAATGAAATACAAGGTGGTCTTTCATGGTGGTCGATCCTTTCGTCGCCAGAGGTAGACCAACTTTATAGCGCAAAGTGACCACTGTCGCTTGCCGGGGAAAGGATCAGCGGGGATGTCTCGCCATTTGTGTTACCGGAGTTTTCCACAGGATAATACCGCCCAAATTGTGATCTGCGTCACAAAAGGTTTCGAGCTGTTGTTCCGATAATATAAGGCAGCGAGGCTTGGGGCCTGAAAGAGAAGCTGAAACCATGTCGAGACTGTCCCTACTTTGATGTGATAAGTCAGGGAGGCGATCTGTCTCTGGCCTGTCCCGCGCATAAGTGGAAAAATCGTGAGTGCGCGGCCCTGATGCTAACTACCATTCACGAGAAACAAGCCACTCCGACTCTGATTGAGATCACCGAGAGGTGCATTGCAAGAGGTGCGCAGCTACCTCCGTGGACAAGCCTCACGAGAAAGAATGAGTAGGATAGCGGGGAATCAGTTCGCCTCGCGCTGCATCCCCGGATAGACGATCCAGACCCATCCCGAGTCAGTCAAGTAAGTAAACTCCTTCCCGCAGTTCGCGCACCACAGATGAGTGAGCAGTTTGGTTGACAACGCGGTCACACAGATCAGATCACCGTGGCATTGAAACTCGGGAGTGAGTTCGTTGTGCTGCATGGAAGCCCCACATGCCTAGGATACGCCAGCGATCCGAGGCACGTCACTGCATCTCTCCGGCTCCCTGAGGTACAAAGGACAACCGGAGGTGCTCCAATGTTCGACTATGATGTGTTGGAGGAATCGTGTCTAGAGAAGATCGGGGTACTTTGCGATCACTGCCAGACTGAGACCGTATTCGCCTTGGCGACTGCAAGAGTCACGAACATGATCAAGTGCCCGAATTGCAACCAGCAATTGCTACCAGCTATGAGGCTGGAAGCTCTGAAAGATGTGAAGTCCCCGCTGTTTCCCGAAGAGTTTACCTGGATCAATCTGTACAAGTGGATTCACGAGTATAAGAGGGAAAGCCCACTCCGCTTCTATTTTAGGAAGGAACAGATCAGCAGAAAGATAGGGATGGAACCGAGGACAAGAGCCGCCTAGCTGCGATAAGACACTCCGTTGAGTTCTCAGACTCTGTGCAGGGATGTTGTCTGTTTCCCGTCCAATCCAAGCGACAGGTCACATTTCTCTCAGCAAGATTCGCATTTTTGCGAGTAGCTTTATCTTGCTTTCCCGATCTTCAGCACGCCGAAGTTGATGCAGGACATCCTCCAGGTCATGCCAGATGTGCTCGAAATCTCGGGCAGAATTAGCGGCCTTAGAATGCGTAGGGTATCAAACAGGGAGACGACTGAAATACAGTAAACACTGTAGTAAATGGCAAGGCACAACAGCACCACTACCGGGCTATAAGTCCCCTTGACTGTCTGCGATTAGTAATAGTAGATTGCTGGCCGCGCAGGGCGGCCTAAGAACGGCCACTTCCGACGAGGGGGTTGGTGGCCAGACGTGGCCTGCCGGTTGCTCCCATCTTGACGGGGTCGCCCGCGCATTGGTTCTTGCCAACCATCACAGACGCCATCCAAGGGATTCTGCTATAAAAAATCAAGAGGGGTGTGTTTATGAAAACTCCAGGTCAATCAGTGAAGTGTGCCCTTTGTCCGGACTGTGGAGCCTGGATTGTGCTTCGGGAGGATACGGCAATTCGATCTGGCAACAGGAACCACCCACAGAGCTTAGTGCAATGCCCGAATCCAAACTGCGATCAGCAGCAATTCCGAGTGAGAGATGAAGACGTGCATAATTTCACGCTATCAGCGGAGGTGTTGGAGCGGGAATATTTCTACCCGTCCAAGGCGTGTGTGTGACCACACGGCCAGATCACCGAACTTATCCTTGAGTTCCGCTAGAAGTTCAAGCCATTAGAGGTACAAGAATCTGTGAAGTTGAAGGTAGAAGGTCCAACTGCAAAGTGTGTTCCGTGTCCTGAGTGTGGGGCTTGGATAGTTATTCAA
>Ga0335081_10001980_pt1 | contig 32398 bp, 28 predicted proteins | sample Lox_Sample_35_FD_206713 | JGI IMG/M metagenome (GOLD analysis project Ga0335081, IMG submission 206713) | Soil microbial communities from Loxahatchee National Wildlife Refuge, Florida, United States - Lox_Sample_3.5 | ecosystem: Environmental > Terrestrial > Soil > Wetlands | place: USA...
ATAGTCGAGAAGCATATTCGCTTCATACGATAATGTGGGAAGATGCTTCGCGTTGAGCGGGATGAGATTCTCATTGACTGTTATGAACGGCGACACGATATCCCGGATTCTCTTGATGGTGTTGCGCGAGCTGCCTGAATAATCGCTGAAGATTGAATCGATTTGGGAGTCGGAAAACGTCCCGTTCGTGATGTCCTTGTTCGTCGCGCTGATGGCCGCCTGCCCGTTTAATTCGAACCGCCGCCGATCCAGAACAATGAGCATATCGGATCCCAGCACGAGGTTCTCTTCCGGCTTGGAGCCGAATTTTGTCGAGTTAACGTCGTCCTTCGATTTCAGATACGTGAAGCCGAGGTGCGATTCATCGCGCTTTCCGAAGCTGGGCCGCACCACAAGGAGATTCCGGTCGAATGTTCCATACGATTGGAGTTTTGCCCACCTCTGTGTCGCCGGATCATAGAGCACGTAAAGTCCCGACGGATCCCGTTGTTGCTCTGCCGTCAGACTGTCGGAAGAGAATGTCTTGATCGTATCACCGTCGATTTTTCTGACGATGGATCCCTCGGCGACATCCAGATTGAATGTGCCAAGGGACAGACTGCCGGTCAATCCCCGGACGCGTTTGCCGTTCATGAGAAGATCGGGGAAAACCGGATAGCTGTCACCGTAGCCCAGTTTAAGCCAGGGCGACTCACCGCCGATAAAGAAACGGTCCTGGGGCTGCCGGTCGGCTTTTTCCTCGTCGGTAACGTGGAGATTGCCGAGAATGCGGAAATCGCTGTACTGTGCCCTGGCACTCAGCGTGGCGCGGTTGTATGGTGTAGAAACATCCTGGATGTTCTCATTCCGGGTTTCGAGCTCCGCCGATCCGCCGTACGTCCAGTGCGGTTCTCCCTGGGCAGAAGGGGCGGTACTTTCGGGGGACCTGACGACGAAGTCGAGAACGTCCCGCTCCAGTACTTCTCCCTGAGTGTTCCGAAGTTCGAGAGACAGTCTGTGTGACCCGCTTTCCAGTGGTGCGGAAATGTTATCCGGCCGGTCGACGACGAGATCGCCGGAGATCACTGCTCCGGATGAAATATCTCGTCCGTCGATCGAGACTTTGATCGAGGAGCGATCGAGCGTGGAATCGAAATTGATCAGCGAGAAGGAGATGAGAACATCTGATGCCTGCACCTCTTCATTCTGTTCCGGACTCAGGATCACGGCGCGGTTGAGTATACTTGCCTGTTCCTGCACCAACACTTTCAGCGGCTGCTGCTCGGCATTTTCGATGGGATATGTTTCCGGAGGAGCAGTGCTGTTCCGGATAGTGAGAATGAAATAGTATTCGACAAACGGAGGCGAGACCGATGTACCCGGCAGCGTGACAGATGCCGTATTTCCGCTCACCGCCATTTCCATCCGGCGATACGTGTTTTCGCCAAACTGGCGGTACGCAAGTTCAATCCGGTCGATACTCGCCGGCTGCACGAGCTCGGCCCGAATGGTCAGCGGTTGACCTGCAGTTCCGGTTCCGGCGGCAACGCCGGATATGCGATCACTGATTTGTGCCGTCGCGACAGAGAAAAGAAGCAACATCACTGCGCATGTCTGCCGCACACGGCGAGCAACCATGGAATAGTCAGGGGATCTGCTGTTCACGGTTCAGGGCTCGTGTATGGAATGTCTTGTCAAAATTTTCGTAAGATACTAAAAGTTCCCTTAACGCGCACCTGGTTATCGGTTATATCTGAGCTTCAGCTCCTTCGATTGTCCATTCGGATCTTTGAACTGGAGATCCAGTTCATTGAGAGAATTGTTCGTTGCAACCGTATTCGCATCAGCCAGTTCCTGCTCCGTTGCTTTCCGAGAGCTGACTGATCCGTCCTGATTCGAAAACCCGATAAATCCCGCCGGAACGTTAACCTCCTTATTCGTGGCACTGTTCTTCAGGTTGACGAGGCCTTCGGTAACGATCAGCGTGTCATTTCCCTTGCCACCCGACCACTTTCCTTTGGTTCCGCGGATCGAGGCAACGGAGGTTGGTGAGGTGAGCTGAAAGAGTTCGTTTTCGTGCTGTTTCTGCACGTCGAATCCTACGGATCCGCCGTTCAGCTGGATGGTCTTGATGCCGGAACCGCGTGAACCCTCGCTGCTAATGGTCAGGACCGATTGCTCGCGCACACGCAGGATGCTGTTATCCAGAAACTTCACCACGGCGAGCGAGCGCTGACCTGTCTTCAGCTGATCGCCCGAAACGAGATTCTCTCCCCTTGCCGCTTTCACCCAATCAGTGGACAAGGATTTTCTCGTGACATCCTGAACTGTCTTGAAGATCATCGCCACGGAGACCGCATCGCTCCCATACCCCAGGGAAAACGGTACGACTAAGCTTCCCGAAATACAGGTGAGCACGATAAGCATCTTCATCATCAATTTGCGAAACATATTCATTCTCCTTCCTTCCACGGCGATTATTCGACAACAAGATCGATATCGCCGGAGCCGGACCTCAATTCATTTAACAGGTTGAGAAGCTGATCCCGCGTGAGCGTCTGTCCGTTCAGCTCAATGGTTCCGTTGAGGTGAAAATTTCCCGTGCGAAGCTGCCGGATGGTCGATCCATATCTGCTTCCGACTATCTGCTCGAGCATATCCAGAATGACATCGTCGGATGTGAGTCCGGGCGTACTTGCCACGGTGAACGACCAGATCGGACTTGAAATGGTTGATGATGTTCCGCCCGCCAGAAGAGTGCTGCCGACAACCTGCCAGACATAAGACTTGCCGTTCTCTAACGGTCTTCCGCCGGTATAAAGGAACGAATTCTGACCGTTCAGCTCAACCTGCAGCATTGGCGGCTGATGGGCTATAGCATCTTCACGTGATTGATTGTTGCCCAGCTCTGCAACGGTCAGCGTTGCCTGAACACCGTCCTGATAAAATTCGAACATCGGGAACTGATTCGTTACCTCACCGTCTCGCGGAGCGCGCAGCTCAACCCGGGACGGATTCGTTACCGAGAAGACGATCGGCGTGCTGAAAATGGGACCGCAGCTGCTCCCGTCAAGTTCAAGGCCGAAGGCGTATGTCCCGGCAGGAAATTTTCCTGTACCGAGAGCAACATCTTCAACTTTGTCTTTCACATCTGAAGGGAGGTCAAAACTCGAATCCCGGACCAGGCCGGCACCGTGTCCGATTTGCAGATTGGTGATCGTCATCCCACCGGAAGGTATCGCAAACTGTCTGGAAGTGAAGTCCAGGGCGGGATCCGACAGTGGCGTCCCATCGGCTAATTTGATGTGCACCCTGATGTGCAGAACGCCGTACGCGGTCGACGGAGAGGTATTGCCGATATTCAATGTGAACAGAAGCGCACGGCTCTCGAAGTGGTCAAAGTCGATTTGAGCGATCGAGAGCTCATGAACCGGAACATACGAAACATTCATGGAAAGCGGGCACTGAGCGCTCGCTTGCCCGTCTGAGAGCATGACGAGAAAAACGCATCCTGCCACCACGCCAAATAGCTGCAGTATGAGAGATTTCGATTTTCTTCCAGGCATAAATCACCTCGAAAAATGACACCAGTTTTCAACATTCCTCACCGGAATGGTCGAATATAATTTACTAAAAAACACGAGAGTTGACAGAACGTTGTGGCATTGATCACGCAGGGTGATCAAAATCTGGAAATATCGTTGTAAATAATGAATGCCATGAAAGCAAGCAACAGTATAAATCCTGCCTGCTGGATTGCAAGCTTTACTTTATGTGGGATCTCCCTGCGGATTATTTTTTCGATGATGAGCATCAGGAGGTGTCCACCATCAAGTGCGGGAATTGGAAGGATATTGAGGATTGCGAGACTCATGGAGAGTTGAGCCATAAACCAGATAAAGACGAGGAAACCGGATTCGGCACTCTGTGTAGCCATCTGGGCGATGGCAATCGGACCGCCGAACGACTCCTTGACGGTTGCCTTTCCGGAAAAGATCTTGCCGATTGTAAGCGCGAATAACCCTACCGACTGCCGGATCTCCTGAAGCGCTTCACCGAATGCCTGAGGAATCGTGTAATTGATTTGTCGTGATGGCCCGACATACAATCCGCCGACATGCATACCGATGAACCCGTCTTTGGTGACGGTCGTTGTCCCCGACATGGTCGTCGAATCCCGCTTCCAGGTGAGGGCGATTTCCTTTCCGGCATTCCGGTTGATAGCAGAAACGATCGCAGGCCAGCTGACCGCTTTTCCGTTCAGGGTCAGGAGAGTATCGCCGCCCTTCAGGCCGAGCTGCTCGGCCGGCATATTCGCAATGACATCTTCGACGATCGCTTTCGTGAATGCAACGCCGATATCCGATTGTGGAGACTGGGCACCCCGGCGATCACGAGCTGCGACCGAAATCCAGATATCTGTTCCCCCGCGGTCGACTTTCATCGACAGGTCGTTACCGAGATTGTCGATGTAGATTACATTCTGCACTTCTTCCCAGTGATGGAGGGGCGTGTTGTTGACGGAAAGAATCTTGTCGCCGGCGCGCAGGCCTGCATGGTCCAGAGCGCTCCCTTCCGCAACATATCCGACTTCCGTCGTCTCTTCGAGGTACGTTCCCCGTTCATAGTGAATCCACCAGAAGATCATGATCGCCAGGAGAATGTTCATGATCACCCCGGCGGAGATGACAAAGATCCGCGAGGATATCGGCTTCGACCGGAATTCCCACGGCTGCGGCTCGTGTTCGATGAACTCCGTATCCATGCTCTCATCCACCATCCCCGCGATTTTGACGTAACCGCCGAGAGGGACCCACGACACGCAGTAATCAGTATCTCCCACTTTCTTTCCGAACGCGCGCGGCGGGAAGCCGATGGAAAAGCGATCCACCCGCATCCCGGTAAGCTTTGCTGCCAGAAAATGTCCGAGCTCGTGTATGAATACCAGCACCCCGAGAACGATGCCCGTATAGAGAAGCATGTTCAGGATCTGCATCGCGAAGCCCCTCTCATACAATCACCTTTTGCAGAGTGAGCTCGCGTCGTGCGTATTCACGTGCGAGCTGCCGTGTGACGGAATCGGCAGAGACGATCTCTTCCAGCGTTGCGGATGAACGATGCTGATTTTCCCCGAGTGCATGACGGATCAACACGGGAATTGAATCAAATGCGATTTCACGCGTAAGAAACAGCTCGACGGCCACCTCATTTGCGGCGTTCAGGATTGCCGGGGCAGTTCCACCCATGTGCAGTGCATCGTACGCAAGCTGGAGGCACTCGAATTTTCGCAGGTCGGGTTTGAAAAATGTCATCTCCTGCAGTGCTGAAAAATCGACACGCGGGAAATCCGAGGAAACTCGTTCCGGCCAGGTCAGTGCATACTGGATCGGGAGCTTCATATCAGGCATGCCGAGCTGTGCCTTGATCGATCCGTCGACAAACTCGACCATCGAGTGAATGATGGACTGGGGATGCACAAGCACATCGATCCGATCGGGCGGTAGTGAAAATAGCCAGTGCGCTTCGATGACTTCAAACCCCTTGTTCATCATCGTGGCGGAATCGATCGTAATCTTGTTTCCCATTTTCCAGTTCGGATGACGAAGTGCTTCTTCCACGGTCACGGAGTGGAAATGGTCCTTCTCAAGATGAAGGAATGGCCCGCCCGAAGCGGTCAGGATGAGCCGCTCAATAGTTCCGTGCGTTTCACCTGCAAGACACTGCAGAATCGCGCTGTGCTCGCTGTCGATGGGAATAAGCCGGGAACCGCTTTCTTTCAGCAATCGGGTGATCAATTCTCCTGCCACGACGAGAGACTCTTTATTGGCAAGAGCAACGGTCTTCCCGCATTTGATGGCTTCAACTGTAGGAAGGAGACCGGCGAAACCTACCAAAGAACTGATGACAATATCCACGTCGTCCCGTGACACAAGCTCAAGCAATCCATCCGTACCGGAATAGACCTTCAGTGAAGCAGGGGATGTCCGGCGAAACTCCGATGCTGCCTGCTTGTCGAGGATTGCGACGGCGCTGGGGTTGGAAATCTGCACCTGGCGCTGAAGCTCATCGGTATTCTTGTGTGTGGTCAGGTAAGCCGCGCGGTAGCGGTCGGGAAATTTCCGGATCACTTCGAGACTGTTCTTACCAATCGATCCTGTAGAGCCGAGGATGCAGATATTCTTCATAAATCCATAAAAAACAATATGCCCCAGGGTTCGTGGGGCATTTGTTGTTCTACGATATTATGAAAAATTCAGGAGGAAAACAACTCACATCCGAGGTCGCTCTTCACCTTTCAGCTTATGGAGGAATGGAATGAACCCCTGGCGTACCATTCAGTCGGCTTTGAGAATTTCTTTCCCCTGTTCGAGACCAAGCAGTTTCCTTTTCCTCCACAATCCGCCTCCGTATCCTCCCAATTCCCCGCTCTTGTTGATCACTCTGTGGCAGGGAATAACGATCGCGATGCGATTGGCTCCATTCGCTCTTCCCACTGCCCGGATGGCTTTTGGCGAGCCGATCGTTCCCGCAATCCCTTCATACGATTCCGTTGCACCGAACGGGATGGCCCGGAGCGCGTTCCAGACTTTCTGTTCGAATTCAGTTCCGGGATACACAACCGGCACCGTAAACTTCTTTCTCCGGCCGTCGAAATATTCCAGAAGCTCGGTTCGTAATCGGTGAAGATGCTCGTTTTCGCCGGGTACAATGGCCTGCCGGAAACTTCTTCTCAGCCGGTAGAACTGATGGTCGATCATACGCCGGTCGGTGAACTCGAGCAGGCAGATTCCCTCGGAAGTTGCAGCGGCGATCAGCGGTCCGAGGGGGCTCTCGATCCACGTTGTCAGAATGCAGTCGGAATCCCGGCTCTTGCCGGGCGGTGTGCCGAATGTTTTAACAAACGCATCGCGGAATCCACTGTGTGAGGTATATCCATAACCGAGAGCAACGTCGTCGAGATCTGCGCCGAGGCGGATCTGCTCGAGAGATTTTCCGAGGCGTCGGCCGCGGCAGTATGCCTGAAAGGTCATTCCGAACTCCTTCTGGAAGAAACGCCGGGCACGCGCGGGGTCGATCCCGTTGGCACGCAGGTCGGCATCCGAAAGTCGGGCAGAGGGATCCTTCTCGACTGTCGAGAGAATCTTCTGTGCCCATGCCGGCATCGAGCCGTTGGTCTCGAGAGGTCTGCAGCGCTTGCACGGGCGATAACCGGCGAAGATTGCTTCGCGTGCGCTGGGATAGTATTCGACATTTTCAGGAAACGGTTTTCGCGCTGTGCACGACGGCCGGCAAAACACTCCGGTAGTTCTCACCGCCAGGAAGAAGATGCCGTCGTACGAGCTGTCACGCTGTTTGTACGCGTTCTCCATTTCCTCATGTGTTGGAAGCTGATTCATGATTTGTCTCCGAATGAAAGTCACTTCTCCATCTTACAGAAATCAGCATTCATCTTCCACCGAAAATTGAACATGGATTTTTCCTGACCGTATGCCGGGAAAAGATCGAGGCATTTCATCTTCCCACATTGGAAAATGAAGCCGTTTTCACTATCTTTGGAAGCACAAGTATCAGAACTCTCACACGCAAAACTCGAAGCCGTCTGAATCTCGCGTTAATCAATATCAACCAGCTCGTTACCGTCGCGTCAGGGGGAAAGCTCGTAAAGGTGGGAGCCGAGATGAACAACCTGGGCGTTGTGGAAAACGGCGCGGTACTCGTGGAGGACGGTCTGATCACCTGGGTCGGGCGGATGGAGGAGCTGTCCATCGGTTCTCTCAAGGATGCCGAGATTCTCGATTGTCTTGACAAGGTAGTTCTGCCCGGCTTTGTAGACCCGCATACGCATCTTGTTTTTGCGGGAAGCCGTGAAGAGGAATTTGCGCTCCGGAATGCGGGCGCGACGTACGGAGAGATTGCCGCCGGCGGCGGCGGAATTTTGAGCACCATGCGTGAAGTGCGCGCCATCCCGAAGAAGGAGCTGAAAAAAAATGCCCGTCGCCATCTCAACGGAATGCTGAGACAGGGAACTCTCACTGTTGAGATCAAGAGCGGGTACGGCCTGGATGTTGATGCGGAAATGAAGATGCTGGAAGCGATCTCGGAACTGGCGGAAGAAGAAGTGATCGGCATTGTTGGAACATTCCTCGGTGCGCATGCGTTTCCTCCTGAATTTCGCGATCGAAAGAACGAGTATATCCATCAGATCACCGAGCGCATGATTCCGTACATCGGGACGAAGAAACTTGCCGAGTTCTGTGATGTCTTCTGTGATGAGGGATTTTTTGATGTGGAGAGTGCGAGAAAAATTCTCGTGCAGGGTCAGCGGTTTGGCCTGGCTTCCAAAATCCATGCCGATGAGCTCTCCGGGAACGGTGGAGCGGAACTTGCAGCTGAAATCGGCGCCGTTTCTGCTGATCACCTCGAGCATGTTTCCGACGAAGGGATCCGTGCGCTTGCGAAGAGCGGAGTCGTGGCTACGGTACTTCCGGGCGTTTCCTTTATTCTGCAGCATGGCTATGCCCCCGCCCGCAAAATCATCGATGGCGGAGTTCCACTGGCGATTTCCACGGATTGTAATCCCGGCTCCTGTCTCTCCTACAGCATGCCGCTGATGATGACGATTGCCTGTACACAAATGCATCTGACGTGTGAGGAAGCAATCTCTGCCGCAACACTGAATGCCGCGGCTGCGGTACGCCGCTCACAGGAAATCGGGAGCATCGAACCGGGGAAGAAAGCCGATATGATTCTCCTGGAAATTCCCAACTATAAATTTATTGCGTATCATGTTGGTGAAAATCATGTTGTGAAGGTCGTGAAGAACGGCGTGGTCCTCGAACTCTGACTAACAATCCCTGTGTCGTATGAAACAACTTGTCGAGTGTGTCCCGAATTTCAGTGAAGGTCGTGATCGGGGTGTTATTGATGCGATCGCCGAAAGTATCCGGAAGATCAAGGGAGTAAAACTTCTCAGCATGGAACCGGATAAGGACTATCACCGTTCGGTTGTCACGTTTGTGGGAGAACCGGAGGGAGTCAAAGATGCCGCATTCGCTGCAACGGCAGTAGCATCCGAGCGCATTGACATGACCAGGCACAAAGGCGAGCATCCTCGGCTCGGCGCGACGGATGTTGTGCCGTTCATTCCGGTTTCCGGTGTGACGATGAAGGATTGTGTGCGTCTTGCGAATGAATTCGGGAAACGGGTGGCAGAAGAGCTGCAGATTCCCGTCTATTTGTATGAAGAAGCCGCCCGCGTCGCCGACAGGAAGAATCTGTCAGTCATACGAAAAGGGGAGTACGAGGGGTTGCAGGAAAAGCTCAAGGATCCTTCCTGGAAACCGGATTATGGCGAGGCGAAATTCAATGCGCACTCGGGTGCGCTCGTTACCGGAGCGAGATTTTTCCTGATTGCGTACAACGTTAATCTTGCCACGAACAACAAAGATCTTGCCCATGAGATTGCTCTGCGAATCCGGGAAAGCGGCAGGACCGTCAAGGATGCCGTCGGGAGGAGCACGAAAATACCGGGGACATTGAAAGCCGTCAAGGCAATGGGGGTCATGCTGGAACGGTTCAACATTGCACAGGTTTCGATCAATCTGACGAATTATACTGTCACACCTCCTCATGTTGCTTATGAAGAAGTGCGGAAGGAAGCCGAAAAACTCGGGACGAGAGCAACGGGAAGTGAAGTGGTGGGATTGATACCGAAGGAAGCAATGCTGATGGCGGGAAAATTCTATTCGCATGCTTCACCGCAGTCAGAATCCGAGGATCAGCTCATCAGCCGTGCGATTGAATTTCTCGGGTTAAGCCATCTCGAACCGTTCAACCCGAATGAGAAAATCATCGAGAATCTTATCTGATGTGGGGATTTCTTCACCTTCAAGATGACCTATGAAACTTACCGAACTGACAGTTGAAAAATTCCTGAATGAACTTGCCTCTCAATCCCCGGCGCCCGGGGGCGGGAGTGTGGCCGCGTTGTCGGCGGCACTCGGCACTGCCCTGATTTCGATGGTGTGTAATCTGACCGTGGGTAAGAAGAAATACGCGGACGTGGAAAACGAGCTGAAAGGGGTTCTCGTCAAATCGGAAGAGCTGCGCGGCAAGTTTACGAAGCTTGTCGATGACGATACATACGCCTTCAATAAAGTCATGGAGGCATACGGCTTACCGAAGGAGACAGACAGCCAGAAAGCGCTTCGCACTGCAGCGATTCAGGAGGCAACGAAGGAAGCGGCTCTCGTACCGCTTGGCGTTATGAAACATGTGGTGGATGCCTTCGCGCTGGCTGGTGTCGTGGCGCGAAAGGGAAATGCAAATTCCATCAGCGATGCGGGTGTGAGTGCTCATCTCCTGCTCGCGGCAGCTGAGAGTGCCGCACTCAATGTGCGGATAAATCTCCAGGCGATCACCGATTCGGATTTTGTCGGCTGGAGAGCGGAGGAGGTCGACTCACTCCTTAGAACAAGCAAGACTGCTGCGCTTGAAATTCTCTCCGTGGTGGGGAAAAAAATCGAGGGAAAACCCTAAAGCCTGCTACCGGCGGAGGAGGGCAAAAGCGGAAGCAACGACGGCGGCCGTCTCCGTCCGGAGGCGCCGGTTGCCGAGAAAAAGTATGTGAAAGCCGGATTTCCGGCATCGCTCCACTTCTTCAAGAGTAAACCCGCCTTCTGGTCCGACGAGAATAAGAATCCGCTGAAACTGACCCGCCGAGGGAAGAGCATCCCGGCTATCGGCAACCTCTTCTTCGTGTGCGATAATCTTCAGATCGAAGAGATCCCGTTCCGTCAGGACTTCATCCAGTGTCATCAGATCACGGACGATCGGCAGAAAGGAGCGTCCGGATTGTTTCATGGCTGCGAGGGCGAGTTTCTGCCACCGGTCGACTTTTGCGTGCGACGGGATCGTCCGCTCCGTCGTCAGCGGTATAATCTCCTTGACGCCGAGCTCGGCCACCTTCTCGACGAGAAAGTCAAACTTCGACGGATTTTTTAACACGCCGACCGCAAGCGTAAGATCGACAGCAGGTTCGTGATACCGCACATATTTCTTGACGATTTTCCCATGTGCCGCCTTCTGGTTGATTTGCCCGATGACGACGTCGTACGCATTGCCAAGGCCGTCGACAACGCAGATCGCGTCGCCCTCCCGTTTTCTCATGACGTGTGTGAGATGGGCGAATTCCACGCCTTCGATTGAGACGGCATCGTCGTGGATCTGTTCGGGGGGAGAATAGAAATAATCCATAACCTGTCGTTAGAACGTCGCTCCCGCGTCGATGATAAATTCTCCCCGGCGCACCTCATTCCAGGCATACTCCGTGCGCAGGACAGAGCTGTAGGGAAGAAGGAAATGCAATCCCACACCATACCCCTTCACAAGATCAGCAATGGAGGGTTGGGTGCCGCGGAACCAGACCGTTCCTGCATCGCCGAATGCCGCGGCGACGATGCCGAATTTCCAGAGACCAAATTCTCTCGGAAGCCAGTCGACGGAAATGTATCGGGTAGGGAGGAGCGTCCAGTGAAGCTCCGATGAAATCCCGAAGATGCTTTCCCCTTCGAGCACTTCATCGAAATGGCCGCGGATTCTCTCACCGTATCCAAAAAACACATGTGCATACGGAGGGGTCGGCCCGGCGGCGACAACATCCGCAAATGTCCGTGCGGTCCACACCCATCCGCCTCCGAGCGGCGTGTAATGTCGCAGGTCGGCGGCGTACCGGACGAAGTCGATAGTGTTACGCGGCAGCCCGTACTTCGTGATGCTCAATTGTGCCAGCGAGCCAAGAGAGGGGTATTCAATCAAATCCCGGGAATCGTACGTGTATCCGATGTTAAAGACAGGAAATGCATCTCTGCCGTCGGTGGAGAGCGTCCGCCCGGGGAGATATTGTGAAACCTCGATCACATCGTATTCCACACCCGCCCGCAGGGTGTGGGCGATGCCGAACCTTCTGCCGACACTGAGCGATGCCGTAAGATGATGCTGATCATAATTCGTCGTGTCGAGCTCAGCCAGCAGACTCTTGTTCTGTTCGGTACTGTACGAAACATGTCCTTCCAGAAACCAGATTCCTTCTTCCGACAGGAACGGATTCCGGTATGTCAGCGAGACGAGCGGATCGAACCCAAGGACAGCGGCCGTGAAGAGCTTTTCATCGCGTCCGCGAAAGTTGATATCCGCGAGCCCTGCACCGTAGAAAAATTTGCTCCAGTCCCGGTCTTTGAATCCGAAGATCGGATAGGGAAAGATGAACCAGCGCTCATGCACGATGACGAGTATATTTGCCTTTCCGGGATTTGTGGGAACCACCTCAAGGAGAACCTGGTTAAAAAGACCGAGACTGTAAATTCTGTTCTTGTCGAATTCGAGAAGATCGCGGGTAATCGGAACGCCGGGGTGCAGCGACATTTCGCGGCTGATGACAAAATCCCGGGTGTGCGAGTTCCCGGTGATCAGAACACTGTCCACCGCAAAAACCGAATCCGGAATTTCTTCGGCTGAAGCCCGAACTTCAAGTGAATCCTGCGCCCGAAAGATCTGCGGAAGACAGAGGGCGAGAAAAGAGATCAGTAGTGTGAGGCGCAAGGGAGAACTACCGTGTTAATCAGAAGAGCTTGTTCCCGCCTTTGAGCGAACGAGTGATCGATACTCGACGGCGATGCATTTATTGATAATAACGGACAATCCCGCATCCCGTGCAAGTTGTGCGGCATCCTCGTTGATAACTCCCAGCTGCATCCAGACGGTCTTTGCATGAACCGCAACAGCGTCTTCCACGATGGGGAGCACGGCATCTGAACGCCGAAAAATATCCACGATATCGATTTTCTCGGGAATCTGCCGGACTGATGGAAAACACTGCCGGCCGAGAATTTCCGCGTACTTCGGGTTCACCGGAAAAACCGTATAGCCGGCTGATTGCAGAAATTGCATGATCGAGTTGCTGTCGCGCCAGGGTTTCGGAGAGGCGCCGACGACTGCAATGGTTTTCGCGTTCCGGAGAACGGACCGGATTTCGGTATCATTCATGATGAATCCGCGCGGCCCGGTCCTGTGCATCAATGAGCTGCAGCGCACGTTCCGCTGCACCCTGCTCGGCGTCTTTCTTGTTTTTGCCGAATCCGACGCCGTACGATTGCGAGCCCAGCATGACTTCGATGGTGAATGTCCGATCGTGATCAGGGCCCTCCTCGCGGATCGTGACGTAGCGGGGAAAGCCAAGACCCCGCGACTGGGAGAGCTCGAGGAGCTGGCTCTTGAAATTCTCGTCTTCCACCCTGAGGTCTCCGGTTTCGAGCACTTCCTCGAGACATCCTTCCACAAACTCCTTGGCGCTCGCGTATCCGCTGTCGAGGTAAATCGCCCCGATGAGTGCTTCGAAGGCGTCCGAGAGAATCGTTTCCATGCCCCGCCCGGGGATTTGGAGAGCGCTCGGACTGATGAGGAGAAATTCAGAGATATTCCGGTGCTGTGCATACACGGTGAGCGCTTTCCGGTTTACGAGCCGGGAGCGCACCTTGGTGAGGTCTCCCTCTCTTGCCGACTGATCGGCACGAAAGAGATATTCGGCAATGACAAGATTCAGGACGGCATCGCCGAGAAATTCCAGCCGTTCATTGGATGCGGAGGCACCCGTTCCGGCGACATGGAGATATGACCGATGGGAAAGTGCTTCCCGGAATAACTGTTTATCGCGGATCTTGTACCGGAGAGCAGATTCGAGGCGGGAAAAGTCGATGGGCGGGAGTTTCGCCGGCCTTTTCAGAAGAAGCAGCTCGCTGAGCCGTATCAGGAAACGGCGCAGAGAATTCATAAACGTCAGGTTTCAATTCTCCCGAAATTTTCGGAACAGGAGCGATGCGTTATGGCCGCCGAAGCCGAATGTGTTACTCAGTGCAATGCCGACATCCTGTCGAATCGACTTGTTGGGAACATAGTTCAGATCACACTCCGGATCGGGAAATTCGTAATTGATCGTCGGCGGAATTATACCGTGATGCATTGTCAGGACGGAGACTATTGCCTCGACTGCACCCGCGGCTCCCAGCAAATGGCCGGTCATGGATTTCGTCGAACTGATAAAGAGTTTTGGAGCATGACTGTTGAACACGGATTTGATCGCCTGCGTCTCGGACTTGTCGTTGAACGGCGTCGAGGTTCCGTGTGCGTTGATGTATTGAACTTCCTCGGGCCGGACCCCGGCATCCTGAAGGCAGAGCCGCATGGAACGGATAGCCCCTTCACCGCCTGGTGCGGGTGCGGTGATATGATAGGCGTCAGCCGTCAGGCCGATGCCGGCGATCTCTGCATAAATTCTCGCGCCGCGTTTGCGTGCATGCTCGAGTTCCTCCACGACAAGCATGCCCCCGCCTTCGCCCATAACAAAGCCGTCGCGCTGTGCATCAAACGGGCGGCTCGCTTTCTCAGGAGCGTCATTGCGTGTTGAAAGTGCCTTCATCGCGTTGAATCCGCCGATGCCCATCGGTGTGATTGCCGCTTCCGAACCGCCGGTAAAGATCACGTCGGCATCTCCACGCTGAATGAGGATCAATGCGTCGGCGATGGCATGTGAGGAGGTGGCGCATGCCGAAGTCGTTGCGTAATTCGGTCCCTTTGCCTGGTAGCGCATCGAGATATATCCCGCAGCGATATCAGCGATCATCATCGGGACGAAGAACGGACTTATGCGGTGCGGGCCCCCGGTTTCATGGACAGTCTGCATTTGCTTGTGCCACGTCCACATCCCGCCGATTCCGGATCCGAAAATAACCCCAATCCTGTTGCGGTCTTCCTTTTCAAGATTGAGCGCCGAATCCCTCACCGCCATCTCTGCACACGCCATTGCATACTGCGTGAACAGATCCATCCTGTTCACCGCTTTCTTTTCAATGTACTGGAGCGGATCAAACCCCTTGACCTCGCAGGCAATCTTCGTGTCGTACTGTTCGGCATCAAAGCTGGTGATCTTGCAACCGCCGCTCTTGCCGTCGACGCAGTTCTTCCAGAATGTGTCCAATGTCAGCCCGATGGGAGTGATCACTCCCATACCTGTGACGACGACACGTCGCTTCTGATTATTTACCGCCGCGCTCATGCTTGCTTCACCCTCCTTCGTCACCCCGGTTCAGCATACTGCTGCAGGTGACGATTGACGAGTTGAATGTGTTGTGGACTACGCTTTGGCGGAGAGATACTTGATCGCATCACCAACGGTTGCGATTTTCTCCGCATCCTCATCCGGAATTTGGATATTGAATGCCTTCTCAAATTCCATGACGAGCTCAACCGTATCGAGCGAATCCGCGCCCAGATCGTTCGTGAACGATGCTTCCGGCGTCACCTGCGATGCCTCCACGCCGAGCTTGTTCATGATGATGTCCTTGACCTTTCCTTCCACATCTGCCATGATGATTCCTTTCTATGATGGATAATGATTTCGCGAATATCTGATCCTCACATGACCATACCGCCGTCGATGCAGATGACCTGGCCGGTCACATAATCTGCATCGTGAGATGCGAGAAAGCGCACGAGACCGGCAATTTCCTCCGCCTTTCCCGTTCGCTTCAGCGGAATGTGCTCCGCAAGCGCTTTGCGCTGCTCGTCCGTTAACTTTGCCGTCATATCAGTCTCTACCAGTCCCGGAGCAACAGCATTAACCTGTATATTCCTGGAACCGAGCTCTTTCGCCAGCGCCTTGGTAAATCCGATGACCCCGGCTTTTGATGCGGCATAATTTGTCTGGCCTGCATTCCCGATCACCCCCGCAACAGAAGTGATGTTGATGATTTTACCGGATCGCTGGCTCATCATCGGACGGATTGCCGCCTTCGACATGTTGAACACGCCCTTGAGATTTGTATCAACAACAATATCCCAGTCCGCTTCCGACATCCGCATCAACAGTGTGTCTTTCGTGAGTCCGGCATTGTTCACGAGAATATCAAGCCGCTGAAATTTTGCCAGGGCGCCTTCCACCAGCTTCTGTGAAGCTTCAAAATTCGATACGTCGACCTGATATGCCGCCGCTTGTCGTCCCAAATCTACTATCCGCTGAACGACGGATTTCGCCTCCGATTCAGCGCTCCGGAAGGAGATGATTACATCGGCTCCCGCTTCTGCAAGCGAGAGTGCAATCGCTCTGCCGATCCCGCGGGATCCTCCCGTTACAAGCGCAACCGAATGTTCGAGAAGCAATCCCATTATACGTGTGCCAGTTTTTCAACGTCATTGAAGGTATCGATACCAATAACCTGAACTGAGGAATCAATCCGCTTCAGGAGGCCCTGGAGAACTTTTCCGGGGCCGATTTCCACAAACGTCGCAGCTCCATCGGCTATCATGGCGCGCATGGATTCTTCCCACTGCACAGCGCTCGTCAGTTGTTGCAGCAACAATGTACGAATTTCCTCCGCCTTTTGCACCTTCCGCGCCGTGACGTTGGAATAGACCGGAAATACGGCATCCCGAACCGGGGTCGCGCCGATCTTTTCTCGTAACCGGTCTTTTGCACTCTGCATAAGCGGTGAGTGAAACGCTCCGCTGACAGGGAGCTCCCTGGCAAGTTTTGCGCCTTTCGCTTTCGCGAGCTCCACTGCTTTTTGAACTCCGGGAACTGATCCGCTGATAACAATCTGGCCGGGGGAATTGAAATTCGCCGGCTGAACGATCCCTGCGGCGGATGCCGCACTGCAGACCGCCGCGACGATTTCCGGTGCGAGCCCCACGATCGCTGCCATGGTACCCTTCTGCTCTTCACCGGCACGCTGCATGAGTTCGCCGCGGAGCCGAACGAGCCGTAACGCGTCTTCAAACGTCATAGCTCCGGCAGCCACAAGAGCGGAATATTCGCCGAGCGAATGACCCGCCGCCATCTGTGCATCCCGCTGTTCCATCATCTGCAGAAGGACCATGCTGTGAAGAAAAATCGCCGGCTGTGTGTTCTTTGTCTGGCGGAGCTCCTGTTCGGGGCCATCGAAACAAATTTTGCTGAGAGGAACGCCGAGAATTTCGTCCGCCTGCATGAATATTGCACGGGCGGCCGCACTCTGTTCCGCAAGGTCCTTTCCCATGCCGACATATTGTGAGCCCTGTCCCGGAAAAATGTACGCGACTTTGGCCATGCTTATGCAGGTTTTTTCGGCGGATTCATGGACCATTTCAGAAGAACCGCACCCCACGTATATCCCGCACCGAAGCTTGAAAGAACCAGGGTCTGCCCGGGTCGAAGCTTTCCATTCAGCCACCATTCGGATAGACAGAGCGGAATCGTGGCGGCAGTAGTATTGCCGTACCGTTCGATGTTGATCATCACCTTCGAGGGGTCAATATTCATGCGTTCCCTGCACGCATCGATGATGCGGAGGTTCGCCTGATGGGGAACGAGATAATCCACATCATCGCCGGTCAGATGGTGCCGTTTCATGATTTCTTCCGATACATCCGCCATACCGAGGACAGCCACCTTGAAGACCGACTTCCCGTCCTGGTAAATGTAGTGCATTCTCTGATTGACCGTTTCATGTGTCGGCGGGTTCAAACTGCCGCCGCCCTTCATATGGAGATACTTTCCGCCGCTTCCGTCGCAATAAAGGATCTGGTCGATGATGCCAAGTTCGGGATCCTCACACGGTTCCAGAAGGACTGCTGCGCCGGCGTCACCGAAGAGGATGCTGTTATTCCGGTCCGTATAATCGACAATCGAGCTCATCTTGTCGGCTCCGACGACCACCACTTTTGAGTAGCGACCGCTTTCGATAAATTGTGCACCGACGACGAGACTATAGAGAAATCCCGAGCACGCAGCAGAGACATCAAAACCCCAGGCGTTCTTCGCGCCGATTTTTTCCTGGATGACACAGGCCGTCGGCGGAAAAAACATATCGGGCGTTACCGTCGCGACAATGAGCACCTCAATTTCTTCCATGCTCATTCCGCGTTTGCGCATCATATCTTCGACCGCCCGTGCACCGAGGTCTGATGTAGCTCCCTGTTCAAGAATCCGGCGCTCGCGGATTCCCGTACGCGTACGGATCCACTCGTCGGTGGTATCCACCATCTTTTCAAAATCAGCATTCGTGAGAATTTTTTCCGGGACGTAATGTCCCACCGCCGTTATCGCTGCACGCCGTTTCGGTTGCGAGGGTGTCATTGTGCTGTGACGAGTGCTTGTTGGATATGGTGGTTTATCTGCTTGAGGACCATTTCCTCTGCCTGCAGGATCATATTCTTGATTGCTTTCGGCGTCGATTTTCCGTGACCGATAATTGAAACGCCGTTCACGCCGAGTATCGGAACTCCGCCGTATTCTTCGTAGTCCATACTCTTGAGCGCTTTCCGCAGGGTCGGCCTCATGATCAACCCTGCAAGCTTTGCGTAAAAACTCTTTTGCGCGAACTGCTTCAACGTGAACTTGAAAAAATCGGGGACGCTTTCACCAAATTTCAGGAGAATGTTACCGACGAATCCATCACACACCACAACGTGAGCCTTCCCCTGGAGGATATCGTTTCCCTCCACGTTTCCGATAAAATTCAGCTTGCCGTTCTTCATCATCCTGCAGGCCTCTTTCGCCGCCTCGTTTCCTTTGGAATCCTCTTCGCCAATATTGAGGAGCCCCACCGTTGGATTTTCAACATGAAACATCAACCGGGAATAGATGCTGCCCATGAGGGCGAACTCGTAGAGATGCTGGGGTTTGCAATCGACATTTGCGCCGGCATCGAGGAGAAGGCAGACGCCCTGCATGCTTGGAAGAAAGGCACCGATGGTCGGTCGGCCGATACCGCGGATCCTCCCGAGCACCAGGGTTGAAGTCGACATCACCGCACCGGAATGACCGGCACTGACAAAGGCATCGGCCTTGCCGTCCTTGTGAAGCGTAACGCCGACGTTGATGCTGGTGTTCCGTTTCTGGCGGATGTTCGCGGTTGCAGAATCATGCATCTCGATCACATCGGGTGCATCGACAATAGTGTAGTTCGAACTGCCGTGGGGAAGTTCCCGGAGTTTCTGGCGGAGAACGGATTCGGGTCCAACGAGAAGAAGCTCAATGCGATCGCCGGCCTGCTGCAAGGCATCCAGGGCGCCGGCAATGACGTTCTGGGGGGCAAAATCCCCTCCCATGGCATCAACAGCAATCCGTATGTGTTGTTTTCCAGATTCCAAGCGTGTGATGGCTGAACGACGTGACCGTTATCCAATTACCGATACTGTCCCTGACCATCGGGATGGAAGCCCGGGAGGAATGAGCCGTGACCGTTACGACTCTTTGGGAATAACGATGGATCGGCCGTGGTAGTATCCGCAATTCGGACACGCCCGGTGCAGGAGTTTCTGTTCGTGGCAGTTGGGACATTCGGCAATGGACGGGGCAGTCGCCTTGTAATGTGTGCGGCGCTTCGCACCACGCGATTTTGAATGTCGTCGTTTCGGATTTGGCATTGCGAGTGTTCCTTATTATGCGTGTTTGTTATTTCAATAAATCTTTCAGTCCGTTCCATCTCGGATCATTCTGATCGCGCCGGCATGTGCACGCCGCATGATTCAGATTCGTTCCGCAGGTCGGACAGAGGCCCCGGCATTCTTCACTGCAGAGCAGCTTCAAAGGGACGGAGAGCAATACCATTTGCCGGACATCCTCCGAGAGATCGATTGAAACCGTATCTTCCCGGAGAATCTGGACTTCCTCCTCCGGATAACGGCTACCTGCGGTCTCATCGAAGACATACACCAGGCGATAGTCGGAAGAAAGCGGCTGATCAAACTGGTCGAGGCACCTGTCGCACTCAAAATGACCCACGGCATGGATTTCGGCGCGCAGCAAGAGCTGGTGAGAACTTTTGTCAAGATGCGCCTGAACTTCCAGAGGATTCTGGAAGTGTTCATCCAGTCCGATATCTGAGGGGAGGATTCTGAAAGCGTATTCATGAATCCCGCTGGAGAGCCCCGAGATGCGTATTTTCAGGTCATGGTCGATGGTCTCTTGCTGCTGCACGGACGAAAATCCTTTCCAGACGCTGAAAATCACACCATTTTAGCAAAAAACTCAATCAATATAGGGATTTGCCGATGAAGAGTCAAGAATTCCCTACCCCAAGAGCCCGTCCGGGGGAAAAACAGGTGAGATCTGAAGAAACTTCTTGCCTCAAGCGAAAATATTTAGTATCTTTGAATGCCAAACAACAGTACACCGTTTTTGCCCGAAAGGGAATTTGTCCGTATTCCTGAGAGGGTGGCATAGCCAGCTTTTACGTTGTAGTTGCAGATGTAATCCCCGTGTCCAGTTCAACCTCCTTGAACATCCCACGAGGTGTGTCATCGCAAGCAGACGCATTGCTGTTTGATGGTCGATTGTTTGGGCGAAGGTCATCGTGCAGTTGGTGAATACAATCCACAGCGATGTTTATGCGTAAAAAGCCAAAAAGATCTGGCCTAATCGGATTCTTTTCCGATGGAGCGGAGCCTCGGGTACATTTTTATCAACATATCTGAAAGGATGCAGTCCATGGAACAGGGAACTGTGAAATGGTTTAACGGAGCCAAAGGATATGGCTTCATCTCTCGTCAGAATGGCGAAGACGTTTTCGTCCACTTCAAAGCGATCGTCGGCGACGGCTATCGCACGTTGAACGAAGGCGATAAGGTCCAGTTTGATGTGGAGAAAGGACCGAAGGGGTTGCAAGCAGCGAACGTCCAAAAGATCTAATGCTGTAACTTCGACGTAAGAGCCCCGGCCGGTCCTTTACTACTGGCCGGGGTTTTTTGTACTCAATTATTTAGAGAAAAGGAGATGGGGCGTATGGCGCAAGGGACAGTTAAATTCTACAATCCTGTGAAGGGATTTGGCTTTATTACAACAGAGAAGGGAGAAGAAATCTTCTTCCACAAGAGTAATGTCAAGAACACAGGATTTCGCGATGTGCTTGTTCAGGGTGACAACGTGCAGTTTGAAGAAAAGCAGGAACAAAAAGGGAAGCGGGCCTATAACATTAGTCGCGTTTAATTCTACTCCGAAGCGCACCATCCCGATGCGCTTCGCGTTTTTTCACACCTCATAACATTCCAACCGGATCGACGTCAACGGTAAATTGAACGGCTCTCGACTTCCCGAAGCGGGACGTTCGATACGCTTCAACGGCTGCAGTCAGCGACGCATGCGCACGGTGCGCCGAGGGATCGGATGTTTTTTCACTCTTCAGGACAATGTGCCAGCGGTACTTTCCGCCGAGCTTTGCAAGCGCGGCGCTCGCCGGACCAAGCACAATCCCCGGAAATTTCCTGCGCCTCAGATCATCGGCAAAACTGCCGGCATGCCGCATCACCTCCTGCTCACTTTTCCCCCTGAACTCCAGAAGTATCAGGCGGGCATACGGTGGATAGGATAGCTCTTTTCGTAACTGCGATTCTTCTTCATAGAATCCGCGGAAGTCATGCGTCAGGACGTGCCGGAGGACCTCATTCTGTGGCCGAAGCGTCTGAATAATCACCTCTCCCGTCAAAACACTCCTCCCCGCTCGACCCGCGACCTGCGTCAGCAATTGAAATGTCCTCTCCGATGACCGGAAATCGGGCAGGAGCATCTGCGTGTCGGCTGAGATAACGCCGACCAGCGTGACGCGTGAAAAATCCAGACCCTTCGCCACCATCTGGGTGCCGAGCAGGATGTCTGCAGAGCCATCCGAAAATTTCCTGAGGATCGTCTGATGTGAACCCCTCCTCGTGGTTGTGTCGAGATCCATGCGTTCAATCCTGGCGTCCGGAAAGTTCTGCCGTAGCTCCTCTTCGACTCTCTGCGTTCCGACACCCCGGTACCGGATCTCGGTGGAACCGCATTGTGGACAAACGTCCGGCGGCGTTTTCACTTTCCCGCAGTAGTGACACCTCAGGTGCTTCATCGTGAGATGATACGTCATCGAGATCTGGCAGTTATCGCACGTCTCGACATATCCGCAGGCCGGGCATTCCACAAACGGGGAAAAACCTCTCCGGTTCTGAAGGATGATGATTCCTTCGCGTTTCTTCAGTCGCTCCACGATGTGTAACTTCAGGAGGTTGGAAATCGAGCCCGGCTCGGTCAACCGGTACTTCGCGGATTCTCCTTCAGGGTGTTCTTTCCAGAATTCCTTCCGGTGCGCTTTGCGTTCCTCCGCCATATCCACGATCGTGACCGACGGAAGTTGTGCCTTGTCGACCCGCTCCGGCAACTCTAACATCGTATACTTTCCCGCGAGTGCATTTGCATACGTTTCCATCGATGGCGTGGCGGATCCGAGGACAACTGCGGCTCCGCACGACTGAGCGCGTACCAATGCAACGTCGCGTGCATGATAGCGGGGCGTCTGGTCGAACTGTTTATAGGATGACTCCTGTTCCTCATCGACGACGATGAGGCCGGGACTTTTCAGCGGGGCGAAAACAGCAGACCGCGGTCCGATCACAATGGAGCATGTTCCCTCCCGCGCGGCACGCCAGGTCGCTGTGCGTTCGCCGGCCGACATTCTGCTATGCATGACAGCAACCTGCCCGCCGAAATGACGCGTGAATCTGCCCACCATTTGCGGGGTCAGGGCGATTTCCGGAACAAGGACGATCGCACTGCGACCGAGACTCAACGCCGACTGGATTGCACCGATGTAGACTTCCGTCTTTCCGCTTCCGGTGACACCATGGAGCAGAAATGCCCGGAACGTCTTCTCACGAATGGTTGCGGAGATTGCCTCGATCGCGGCTTTCTGCCGGCTGTTCAACACGATCGTCTGAGACGATGAAGGCGGAATTTCCAGTCGGGCAGATGAGGGTATTCGTACCTCGCGGCTTGCCAGTTTCAGAACGCCCTTTCGTACGAGCGTCTTCACCGTCGAGAGCGATGCACCGGTCGCCTTCAGGACATCGGTTACGGCCGGTACGGAAGAAATCTGATCGGACGATTTCAAGAGGTAATCGACCACACGCTGTTGCCGCGGAGTGAGTTTTGAATTACTCTTGCCTACTCCCGGTGATTCCCCGTCTGAAGCTGCTTCTTCCGCCGGCCTTCCGAGAGTAACAACCTGTTCGAGCTTCGGTTTCGTTCTATCGCGCGTGCGTTCTTCCCGGATTTCGATGAGCTTTTTTGATGCGAGTTTGCCGAGCACCGCATGAATTCCCTTGACCCCGGTGAGCTTCTGCATCTCGCGCAGCGATCGGGATTCTTTTTTCCGGAGAATTTCGATGAGAGCGTTCTCCGTTGTCGACAGCTTCATCTGAGCCGGTGAAAAATCCCTCATGAGCGTGATCGTCTTCCTGGTGACATGAAGTGATCCCTGGGGCAGCATCATTTTCAGAACTTCACCCCGGGGGGCAAAATAATAGCCGGACATCCAGGCAGAAAGATCCATGAGCTCGTTCGAGAGAACCGGTTCGGGGTCAAGAATATCTTCGATCTCCCGGAGACCGGTGAGGGCGGGTTTCTTATCGGTGAGATTGACGATGATTCCGGTGACGGTACGTCTTCCGAACGGGACAAGTGCACGTACTCCGACAGCCGCGGACTCCCGAAACTCTTCCGGAATCCTGTATGTAAAGAGAGAATCAACTCTCAGAGGAACGGCAATATCGGCAAACAACTGGGGCATGGGTTGTACTCTATATATGGAGAGATGAGCGGTATCCCTCGTGAATGTGAAAAGTTCGTGAAAATGTGCCGGAGAAGCAAACTCCCGGAGCTCAAAAGAGCAGTAGCGCCTGCCGAATCTTTTTTCCCCGGATACCGTTGAACATCATAGAGGCATGAACAAAGAACATTCATCCTGAACTCAGATCCAGGAGGTAGAGAACATGTATTGTTCGCAATGTGGCCGTCAGATTGATCCGGGGAGCCGGTTCTGTTCCCGCTGCGGACGTGAACTTTCCCCTGAATTATCCGCAAACGTGAACGCTCAAGCCGCCGTCTTTTCCTTTGTCAGAGACAGGGGCTCCGCCATCCTCACACTTGGTATTCTCGCAATTCTCCTGTTCGGTCCCTTTACCGGCGTTCCGGGTTGGCTTATGGCGAATCAGGATCTTCGGGACATGCGGTCGGGGATATTGCCGGACTCAGCAATGGGCACGGTCCGGACAGGCAGGACGCTGAGCATCGTCGGAACGTTCTGCAGTCTCCTCTCGCTGTTTCTGCTCTTCCTCGCGAGCGTTATTGTCTTTTCGTTCGTGATGGTGTTCGGCGAGATGTTTTCCGCGGTTCTTTGACGCCGGCGTCCGCAGAAGGCGAAATCCAGGAACGATTGCCCTCGGTCAGAAAATAGCTGCATGATGAGCTGACCGGGCAATGTGGGCAGTCCGGATCCGTTGGGCGGCAGACCTCCCTTCCCAAAAATGTGAGGCCTATTCCCAGCGCCCGCCAGGACCCGCGCGGAAAGAGTTTCATCAATCGCTCTTCAATTTTTTTCGGGTCATTGCTTTTGACGATCCCCATGCGCGGCACGACGCGTAGAACGTGGAGGTCGACGGCCACTCCATCTATCAATCCTCCCGATTCCCCCATGATGACGTTCGCAGATTTCCTTCCAATACCGGGGAGTGTAGTCAATCCCTCGAGCGTCTGCGGTATGCGCGTATCGTCACCTATGCGTTTTGCGATGTCGACCAACCACCGCGACTTCTTCACAAAGCTGGTGATCTTGCTGACGTAGGGATAAAGATCTTCCGGTGACGCAGTTGCCAGCGTGCGAAGGTCGGAGTATCTCTGAAAGAGTGCGGGTGCGAGCGCGTTGATCTTCGTATCGGTATCACGTGCCGACAGGATGACCATCACTACGAGCTGATACTGGTTGAGCGCCCTGAGAGGATGCTTCCTTCTTCCATATTTATCCAACAGGGGCTGTAACGCCGCGGTCCAGTTCTTCTTCATTGTTGAAGTCATTGAACGATTTTCGAGAGTGATCTGGTCATCCGGCCGGAAGAGTTCCGCTCATCCAAAAACGGAGGCACTGGGATAGTACAAAAAGCAATGGAGAGTCACAATATGGCTGAAGAGAGCAGGAAACAGGGGTTTGACCTGACCCGGAATTTTGTTTATCTTACGCGTGATTTCAATCGTTGTTTACTCGTTCTAGCGGGAGCGCAATCGTGACAAATATGGGTGATGAGAAGTCGCCGGGTCTGAAATTTATCTTCCTGGTAGGGGTGGGTATTCCTGTGCTCCTGCACTCTTTTATCGGATGCAAGGGAGATGATACCTCGACTGTTTCAAAACCCCTTCCTCTCGTGACGATATACGGTGATGTCAATCTCTTCAGCGAAAGCGGAAATCCGATGGTCGGTGCGAAGTCGGTGAGGGTGTCGCTTGAGGGAACCAAGTTTGTCGCGGTCTCCGATACATTTGGGGGATTCCGTCTTACAAACCTGCCGGGAGCAATGTACACCGTGGTTGCACAAAAGGTGGGATACGGTTATGCAAAGCTTGGGCCATACGATCTGAGAGACGGAGGGACATTAGCCAATGTCTATCTTCCGCTCGATCAGGCGCCGTCCTACAGCATTGCATCGGTTCAAACTTCCTGGGACGAAGATACACTGCTCATCGATGCTGCGGTGTCTGCCACGGCAGGGTATGACCGGATCGTTCTTGTTTATCTGGGAAGAAATGCTCCGATCTTCGACAGCACATCGACATGGTTCTCCTCGATCGGGACGGTCCTCCAGGCCGACGACAGCGTCGCGCACGTCCGGACGAATCTCCCGGCAATCAAACGCGCCGGCTTCAAAGACGGAGACTCGCTTGCACTGGCGGCGTATCCCTGTTCCCGGTTCACCGACGGATACTTTTCCTCTCAGGCACAGGTGTTTGTGACCACTTCGGGTATTGGAACCAGACCCCTGCGCATCAAAATAGTACTTCCTTGACTTTCATATCTCCCGGAGGTTCAGGACCGGGGACGACCGTCTGCATGTAAACGGTATTCAGGAAACATATGACAGAAATCGATAATCGAAAGGCCATCCGCGGTCATTACCACACCTCATCCGAACATTGGGTTGGAGACGGTTTTCCTGTCCGGACACTCTTCTCGATGCAGCAGCTCGGAGCGCACATCAGCCCGTTTATTCTCCTGGATTATGGCGGACCGGTGGAGTTTCCTCCGGCACCGGAACCGAGGGGCGTCGACGAACATCCCCATCGGGGATTTGAGACCGTCACGATTCTCTATCAGGGGGAACTGGAACACCGGGATTCTGCAGGAAATTCGGGGAAGCTCGGTCCCGGCGACGTTCAGTGGATGACCGCTGCATCCGGCATCGTCCACGAGGAAAAACACTCCCGTGAATTTACGGAACGCGGGGGAGTCATGGAGATGGCGCAGCTCTGGATCAACCTTCCGTCCCGAAATAAAATCTCACCTCCGGCATACCAGACACTACTCCGGGAACAAATTCCCGTGATTCAGCTCCCCGGAGAAAGCGGCACGCTGCGGGTGATCGCCGGTGGATATCATGGAGCGAAAGGACCCGCCCGGACCTTTACCGATGTGAATGTCTGGGATATACATTTGAAGAAGTCCGGCACCATGCAGGCACATTTCCAGGAAGATACGACGACGCTGGTCGTTGTTCTCCAGGGAACAATTGTGGTGAACGAAAAGGAGCAGGCGGTACGGCATGACTGCCTGGTCTTCGAACGGCCCGGGGAAAAAGTAGACATCGCCGCGTCCGATGACTCCGTCCTTCTGCTCCTCAACGGCGAGCCGATCGATGAACCCGTTGTGAGCTACGGACCTTTCGTTATGAATACCAAAGATGAGATTGCGCAGGCCATTGAAGATCATCAAACCGGCCGCATGGGTCACCTGTGGAACTTCTGAAAACCGGTTTGGCAGCGCCCGACCGGGAGTGCTCTCCGTTTGATTGAGGATCTCTGATCCGTGATGTCCGAATCGGAAGCAAACACCAACACGCAAAGCACGCTTCTCAACACCTGCGAGAAACCCGGAAGACAGCACTTCGAAATTCTCCTGATGAGCTGGGCGGGGTGGGTGTTCGATTTTTATGACCTCATTCTGTTTACCTTCCTCCTTATTCCGATCGGGAAGGAACTGCAGCTCAGCGACCTTTCACTGTCATACGTTCTGGGTTCTTCCCTGGCGGCAACAGCCATCGGGGGTGTTATCTTCGGTATCCTTGCCGATCGATACGGGAGGAAGCGCGTTCTCCAGTGGACAATTCTCACCTACAGCTTCGGAACATTCCTCTGCGGATTCTCAACAGGCCTCGCTGTGCTGGTTGTTTTCAGGATTATCACCGGGCTCGGTGTCGGAGGTGAATGGGCATCGGGGCAGACGTACGTCGGCGAAACGTTTCCAGCCAAAGTCCGCGGAAGGTACAGCGCCTTCATGCAGACGGGCGCGCCGATCGGGATCGTTCTTGCGTCGGTGATCGGCGGATTTCTCGCGCCGGAAATCGGATGGAGATACTGTTTTTTTATTTCCGTTCTTCCCGCACTCCTGGTTGTCTTTATCCGGCTGCGCTTGCCGGAGTCCGACGTGTGGCTGCTGCGGAATCGAACCGTATCTGCAGACGGGTTCAAAGATGATGGACGAGAAAATTCGGTGGCGCTTCTCTTCTCTTCTGCTCACCGGGGAGTTTTCCTCCAAACTCTCGTCCTTGCAATCTTCAACATGTCGGCATACTGGTTTACCTACTCCTGGCTTCCGGGATACCTGCATGAGCAGCGACAGTTTCCGCTCGCGAAGTCTGCGGTGTGGATGCTTGTCACGCAGGCCGGGGGTCTCCTGGGATATATCACGTTCGGATTTGCCGCCGACCGGTTTGGAAGACGACCCGCATATACGGTCTATTCCATTCTGATGGGGATCGGGCTCATTATGATCACGCTCTTCTGGGAGGTTGTGGTCGTGACACCATGGGTCATCCTGAGCTTCATGTTTCTTGTCGGCTTCGGAACGGGAATGTTCAGCGGGTTCGGCCCGCTTACTGCGGAGCTCTTTCCCACGGCGATGCGGAACACTGCCATGGGCTCTGCATTCAATCTCGCACGGGGGATACAATTTTTCACACCCGTGCTCATTGCGATCATTGCAAAACACTACGGGTTGAGCGGGGGCATTTCTCTTGCCGCCCTTTTTGCTTTCCTGACCGCTGCCTGGATCTGGACTTTTCCCGAAACCAGGGGAAAAGAACTTCCTGCCTGAGTGGAAATCATCTGCTTTCCCATTAAGATTGACTTTTGCCTGTTCTCTTTTCATATTGTTTGAAATTTATTTGATCGCATCCAATCACCTGGAGTGCAGTATGATTATGCTCCGCCGTTCTTTGCTTCTTGCCGTTCTCCTCTCCGCCCTTTCGGGGCCTTCCCTCTTTGCACAAAAGATTGATTCCACGCTCTTCGAGAATCTCCATTGGAGAATGATTGGTCCGTTTCGGGGAGGACGAACCGTTGGCATCGCGGGTATTCCCGATCAGCCGAATATCTTTTACATCGGTGTGAATAATGGCGGAGTTTGGAGAACAAGCGATTATGGACATACCTGGGCACCGATTTTTGACGAACAGTCCACGGGTTCCATCGGGGCGCTGGCGATCGCTCCATCGGATCCGAAGATTCTGTATGTCGGAAGCGGTGAAGGGCTCCAGAGACCTGATCTTTCAGTCGGTGACGGGATGTTCAAGTCAACGGATGGCGGGAAGAGCTGGCAGTATCTCGGCCTGCCCGATGCACAGCAGATCGGCGCGGTGATTGTTGATCCGCGCGATGCGAATCGTGTCCTCGTGGCAGTTCTCGGTCATCCCTACGGTGCAAACGAGCAGCGGGGAGTATTCCTCACAACCGACGGCGGAAAACATTGGCAGAACGTGCTGTACAAAGATGAAAACACCGGAGCCATAGCCCTGGCATTCAACCCCAAAGATCCCGACATCGTCTATGCCTCTCTCTGGTCGTCACGTCAGGGTCCGTGGGAGAACGGTGAGTGGGAAGGAAAAACCAGCGGGCTCTACAAATCGACGGACAGGGGAAATACCTGGAACCACATTGGCGACGGTCTGCCGACAGGTGAAGATGGTTTAGGGCGCATCGGGTTTGCGATCGCGCCGGGTGATCCCAATCGCATGTATGCGATGGTTGAAGCACCAAAGCTGGGAGGTGTCTATCGTTCCGATGACGCAGGAGACCACTGGACCCGTGTGAATGCCGAGGATCGCATCTATGGGCGGGGAAGCGATTTTGCCGAAGTAAAGGTCGATCCGCGCAACAAGGATGTCATTTTCGTTGCGAATACCTGCACTTACCGTTCCGATGACGGCGGTGTGAACTTCTCAGCCATCAAGGGTGCGCCGGGGGGAGATGATTACCACACAATCTGGATAAATCCTCTGCATCCCGATATCATCGCGCTGGCAAGCGACCAGGGTGCCGTCGTGTCGGTGAACGGAGAGAAAACGTGGAGCTCATGGTATAACCAGCCGACGGCGCAGTTCTATCATGTCGTTACCGACAATGAATTTCCCTACAACGTCTATGGAGGACAGCAGGAGAGCGGTTCCGTCGGGATCGCAAGCCGGGGCGTGGACGGAGAAATAACGTTCCGTGAATGGCATCCGGTGGCAGCTGACGAATATGCCTACATCGCACCCGATCCGCTTCATCCGAACATGATTTATGGCGGCAAAGGAACGAGATACGATAAGACAACCGGCGAAGTCCAGAATGTCGGACCCGAGGCTCTCCGAACGGGTACGTATCGCTTTCTCCGGACCTCCCCACTCATGTTTTCTCCGGTCGATCCCACCGCGCTCTATCTTGCATCCAACGTTCTTTTCAAAACCACCAGCGGCGGCGAGACATGGCAGATCATAAGTCCCGATCTTACGCGTGAAACACCGGAGGTTCCGTCCTCGATCGGGATCTTCAGGTCACCGGAGCTGGAAAAGCAGCCGCGGCGCGGCGTCATCTATGCTCTTGGGCTTTCTCCGCTCGATGGCTCGGTCATCTGGGCGGGAACGGACGATGGTCTCGTGCATCGTACGACGGATGGCGGGACCCACTGGAAGAACATCACTCCCGCCGGTCTCACCTCATGGAGCAAGATCGCGGGGATCGATGCGGGTCATTTCGATTCCAAAACCGCCTACATTGCCGTCAACCGGATACGTCTCGACGATATGCGTCCCCATATCTACCGGACACATGACGGCGGAGAGCACTGGGACGAAATTACCGGCGGACTTCCTGCAAACGGACCTGTGAACGCTGTTCGCGAAGATCCGGTTCGAAAAGGACTTCTCTTTGCCGGCACGGAACGTGCAGTCTATGTTTCTTTTGATGATGGTGATCGATGGCTTTCGCTGCGGCTCAATATGCCCGCCACATCCATCCGTGACCTCGTCATCCACAAGAGCGATATCGCAGTTGGAACACACGGCAGATCATTCTGGATACTCGACAACATTACACCGCTTCGCCAGCTGAGCGATGAAGGGGAGTCAGAGCCGCGATTGTTCGAGCCGGATACGGCGTATCGTGTGCGGTGGGACCTGAACACCGACACGCCGATTCCGCCCGAAGAGCCGGCCGGAGAAAATCCGCCCGATGGCGCCATGATAGATTACTTCCTCCCGCGCGCCGCGGAAAATGTTACGCTGGAGGTCTTCGATCTCGAAAACAAGCTGGTCAGAAAATATTCCAACGCCGATCCACCGCGGAAAGTCGACGAGAAGCAGCTCCGCATTCCAACTTATTGGATCCGGCCTGAAGAAAAGCTGTCCGCTGCATCCGGAATACACCGGTTCCTGTGGGATCTCCATTATTCACCTCCGGAGGATCTTCCGGTATCGTTCCCCATGACAGCGGTCATCCATAATACGGCGAGCCAGCCGGTCGGACCCTGGGTCCTGCCCGGAACCTATCAGGTGGTGCTGACGGTTGATGGACACCGGATGGAGAAGCCGATTTCGGTATTGATGGATCCCCGAGTAAAAGCGACCCGCGAAGTATTACAGGTGCAATACGATAATTCCATGCGGTGTTATCGCTCTCTTGCGCGGTTGAAGGACCTCAGTGCGCAGGTTCACGGAGTTCTGGAACGTGTTGATGATGTGCTACCCAAAGTCGGGGCCGGATGGCTGAAGGATTCGCTGACCGTTCTTGACAGACGGCTCCGGCGTGTGGAAGGCGGAAGCGTTCCGGACGATATCGATATCGTCTATTTTGCCGTTGATGAAGGAAAATCGGTCAGGGAAACTCTCGGCGGTTTGCGGACAAAGATGGTTTATCTGATGATGGTCTTCCAGAGTGCAGATGCACAGCCAACCGCAGTTCAAACGAAAGCAGTTGGGGATGAAGAGACTGTCCTGCGTGCGATGATGCAGTGGTGGGATACTGTCCGGACACGGACGATTGCAAAGGTGGATGGTGAGCTTGAGAGAATGAAATTGGAGCCATTAGGCGCTCATTGAATCACAGCGCCGCAGTTTTATGGTAATAATGGTTCAAATGAATAACAAAAAAGTGACCAGCCCCCCGTGTGTGTACCAATGTTGAGTTAGTTTTTCCCGGTCTCCAGGCATTGGCAACCTGAGGAAAGGGGTGTGTTTCTGGAGCTGGTGGTCTGTATCCCAACGAGCTGTGCGGTCTGACCGCGTTGTAGTGTCTTCTCCATTGCTCCGTGATAACTCTGGCTTCCGTGATCGTATCGAAGATCTCTCCGTTAAGAAGCTCATCTCTGAGTTTACCATTGAATGATTCGATGTAACCGTTCTCCCAGGGACTGCCTGGTTCGATGAACAGCGTGCTTACGCCAAGCCGCTTCAGCCATCCACGGATCAGATCTGCCGTAAACTCTGATCCGTTATCCGACCGCAAGTACTCAGGTGCTCCTCGCTCAATGAACAACTCCGACAGCCCATAGATTACATCCGATGATTTCAGCTGCCGGTCAATCTGGATCTTCAAACACTCCCGTGAATACTCATCCACAATGTTCAACATCCGTATCGGTCTTCCATCACTGGTCCTGTCTGCCACAAAATCGTAACTCCAGACGTGATTGCGATGTTCCGGACGCAGCCGGATACACGAACCATCATTCAACCACAAGCGCCTTCGTCTGGGCTGTCGATGTGGCACTTTCAGCCCCTCCTGACGCCAAATTCGCTCCACCCGCTTATGATTCACCCTCCAACCATCGTTCCTCAGCAACGCCGTCACTCTGCGGTAACCATAACGACCATATTCACACGCCAGCGCTACGATCTGTTGGCGCAACGATATCTCATCCGTTTTGATCACCGGCTCACGTCGCTGCGTCGATCGTGGGTGGTCCAACACACGGCAAACACGTCGTTCCGATAGTCGGAGTCCCTCTTGGATATGATCTGCTGCCCGGCGCCGTTTGACCGGGCTCAGAAGTTTCCCCGT
>Ga0335081_10001981_pt1 | contig 32380 bp, 33 predicted proteins | sample Lox_Sample_35_FD_206713 | JGI IMG/M metagenome (GOLD analysis project Ga0335081, IMG submission 206713) | Soil microbial communities from Loxahatchee National Wildlife Refuge, Florida, United States - Lox_Sample_3.5 | ecosystem: Environmental > Terrestrial > Soil > Wetlands | place: USA...
GCAGCGCCGAGTCCACTACGCTCGCGGGCGCGAGCGTCGACCTGCTGGTCGCGGCCCAGGCCTTCCACTGGTTCGATCCGCAGCGCGCGCGGACCGAGGCGCTGCGGGTGCTGCGGCCAGGCGCCTGGGCGGCGCTCCTCTGGAACGAGCGGCCGCCCGAGGCGACGCCGTTCCTGGCCGACTACGAGGCGTTGCTCGAGCGCCATGCGCCCGAGTACACCCGCATCACCGCAAGCCGCGCCGATGTCGCCACGATGCGCGCGTTCCTCGGCGCGGCGATGGAGGTCAGGACTTTCGCCAATGAGCAGAGCCTCGATTTCGAGGGGCTGACGGGGCGACTGATGTCGTCCTCCTACGCGCCCGAGCCGGGGTCGGCCGACTACCAGCCCATGATCGCGCTGCTGCGCGAGGTGTTTGCCCGTCACGCGCGCGACGGCCGCATCGTCATGCCCTACAGTACGCTGGTGTATTTCTCGCAGCCGGGAGGTCTGTTGCCCCAAGGCACTGCATGATGTCGGCAATGCGAGGTTTTCCGTCGCTGATCCGCAGCATCGTGCTCGTCCTCGCCTGCGTTCCCTGCGCTCTCGCGTGGGGACCGCAGGGGCACCGTACCGTCGGCGCGATCGCCGATCGGCTGCTGACACCGGCGGCGCGGGCGCAGGTTGCCGAGCTGCTCGCGGACGATCTCGACAAGTTCGGCAATCCTTCGGGGCGAACGACGCTCGAGTCGGTCGCGGTCTGGGCGGACGAGATCCGCGGCACTCCGGCCGATCGGCCGCGCTGGCACTACGACGGCGTGCCGCTCTGCGGCAGCTCGCTGCGCGAGAGCTACTGCCCGGGAGGCGAGTGCAATTCCGCGCAGCTCGAGCGCCTGACCCTGGTGCTGGCCGACCGCCACGCCGAGCTGCGCGCGCGCAACGAGGCGCTCAAGTGGATCGTGCACCTCACCGCTGACCTTCATCAGCCGCTGCACGCCGCCGACAACGGCGATCACGGCGGCAACCGCGTGCGCGTGGCGCTCGTGGGCGTGCGCACACGCGGACGGCTCACGCTGCACGGCGCGTGGGACTCGGAGCTGGTGACGCTCGCGCTCGGGACGCGCAACCGCCAGCAACCGCCGCGCGACATCGACGCGCTCGCCCGTGAGGCGAGGAGCCTGACCCTCGAGGCCGGGCAGGGCACACCCTTGAGCTGGGCAAGCGAGTCCAATCATCTGGCGAGGAACGTCGCCTATCAGTATCCAGGCTTCGCCTGCGGCAGCGTCCCGGCGGGGCGGGTGGTGCTCGACCGCGACTATCAGCGCGAGGCGGGGAGAATCGTGCGTGAGCGGCTGCTCCTGGCGGGCGGACGCCTTGCGAATCTTCTTAATGAAACGCTCGTAACTCGCTGACAATAAAGTCGATCTGACCCCTCGCCCCGACGCAACGGAGCCGTGCTAGATTTAAGCTTCCAGAATAAGGAGCGTAAACCCGTGAGCGCGAGCGACGAGGGTCTGATTTCTGGCCGCAAGCACAACGAGAGCGCCCGTTCCGTCGCGCAGAGCGTCGCCGAGACGGCGGCGCAAGAGTCCGGCGATGCACGGTCCACGGACCGCTGGCTGCTCAAGCGCATGTCGTCCTTCCTCGGCGATCCGCCGATCGAGTTCGCCGTGCGCGGCGGCGCACGCGTGCGTGCGACCTCGGCCCCCATCGGGCGCGTCACCTTTGCCAGCCGCGCCATGCTGGTCTCGATCCTGGCCGATCCCTGGCTGCGGATCGGTGACGCTTACAGCGACGGCAGCCTCACCGTCGACGGCGATCTGGTCGCGGTCCTCGAGGCCGTGTACCGGGCGAGCACCATGGGCGACAAGCCCTCGTGGCTGCGCCGGGCGGCGGACCTGACGCACCGATCGCGCGCCAACACGCTGCGCGGCTCGCGCGACAACATCCATCATCATTACGACATCGGCAACGAGTTCTACTCGCTGTGGCTCGGCGACACGATGGCGTATACCTGCGCCTATTACCCGACCCCCACGGCGACGCTCGATGAGGCCCAGACCGCCAAGATGCACCACGTGTGCCGCAAGGTGCGCCTCAAGGCCGGCGAGAGCGTGGTCGAGGCGGGCTGCGGCTGGGGGACGCTGGCGCTGCACATGGCGCGTCATTACGGCGTGCGCGTGCGTGCCTTCAACATCTCGCACCAGCAGATCGCCTACGCGCGCGAGCGGGCCGCGCGCGAAGGCCTTGCCGGCCAGGTCGAGTACGTCGAGGACGACTACCGCAACATCTCCGGCCACTACGATGCGTTCGTCTCGGTCGGCATGCTCGAGCACGTCGGCGTGAAGAACTATCCGACCCTCGGGCGCATCGCGCGGCGCTGCCTCGGCAGCAACGGGCGCGGCCTCATCCACTCGATCGGTCGCAACCACCCGGCGCGCCTGCAGCCCTGGATCGAGAAGCGCATCTTTCCCGGTGCCTATCCGCCGGCGCTCTCCGAGATGTCGCAGATCTTCGAGCCGTGGGATCTGTCGGTGCTCGACGTCGAGAATCTGCGCCTGCACTACGCGCAGACGCTGCGCCACTGGCTCGAGCTCTACGAGGCGGCCGGCCAGCGCGTGCGGGCGATGTTCGATGAGAAATTCGTGCGCATGTGGCGGCTGTACCTGGCCGGCTCGGTCGCGGCGTTCTCCACCGGGACGCTGCAGCTGTTCCAGGTGGTATTCGCGACCGCCGACAACAACGACCTGCCCTGGACGCGCGCGCACCTGTACACCTGAGCGAAAACATGCGCTCGAGTGAGGTCATCATCGTCGGCGGCGGACCCGCGGGCTCGAGCGCCGCCCGGCGCCTGAAACGCGCCGGTGCCGAGGTGCTGGTGCTCGATCGCGAGCGCTTTCCGCGCCTCAAGCTCTGTGCGGGCTGGATCACCCCCGAGGTGGTGCGCGAGCTCGAGATGGATCTCGAGACCTACCCGCATCGCCTGCTCACGTTTCCGCGCCTCAGGGTGCATTACGGGCGCCTGAGCCTCCCGGTGCCGTGCGTGCAGCACTCGATCCGCCGCTTCGAGTGGGACGCGTGGCTGCTCGAGCGCTCGGGCGCGCCGGTCGAGCAGCACAACGTGCGCGAGATCGTCGCGGACGGTGAGGGCTACCTGATTGACGGCGCGTACCGCTGCCGCTATCTCATCGGCGCCGGCGGCACGCGCTGCCCGGTCTACCGGAATCTGTTCCGCCAGCTGAACCCGCGCGCGCACGAGCTGCAGATCGTGACGCTCGAGCACGAGATCGAGTACGACTGGCGTGACGGCGATTGCCACCTGTGGTTCTGCGACGAGGGGCTGCCGGGATACTCCTGGTACGTGCCGAAGGAGAGCGGCTGGCTCAACGTCGGCATCGGCGGCTTCGCCGAGCGCATCAAGAGCGCGGGCCAGGACATCAAGACGCACTGGGCGCACTTCGCCACGAAGCTCGGCGAGGGACTGACGCGCGGGGCGCAGTACGACCCGTCGGGCTACAGCTACTTCCTGCGCGGGCGCGTGGATATCGTGCGGCGCGACAACGCTTTCATCACCGGCGATGCGGCCGGGCTCGCGAGCCGCGATCTCGGCGAGGGGATCGGGCCGGCGATCAGGAGCGGCGTGCGTGCCGCCGAGGCGATCCTCCACGGCGCGCCGTATCAGCTCGACGATGTGACCGGCATGAGCGTCGCGAGCATCGCGCGCAGTATGCTGACGCGCGCGGCGCGGCCGCTCGCCCCGCACGGGCGGCGGCGCGCGGGCAACGGGGGACCAGCGCATGGCCTACGTCACGGTAATCAATGAGCATCAGCACGTTCAGCAGGTCGTCTCCGGGCACCACCACCTGACGGCGGATGAGCCGGTGTCCGCCGGCGGCAGCGACGCCGGCTTCGCGCCGCGGGAGCTGCTGCTCGCGAGCCTCGGTACCTGTACCGCGGTGGCGCTGCGCAAGCACGCCGCTCAGAACGACTGGATGCTCGGCAAGATCACGGTCGGGCTGCGCTGGTCGCGCGATGCGGCGGGGGCTGAGCACATCGAGCGGCGGCTGTCCTTCGCCAAGCCCCTGACGCCCGAGCAGAAGGCGCGGCTGCTGGAGGTCGCCGAGAGCACACCCGTCACGGGCGTGCTGCGCGCCGGGATCAGGATCCAGTCGCTGGTGGTGGACTGACGCGGCGCCGCCGCGCTGCCTCGGCTGCCCGCTCAGTAGTTCACGGTCACCGTGATGGTGTCGGTATAGGTGCCCGGCACCGGATCCTGGCCCGCGGCGATGGCGCCGTAGACGGGCAGCGAGGCGTTGGGAAGGTTTTTCTTGATGGAAACGCTCCCCTCGACGCTGCCCCCGGTGCCGTTGCCCCAGACCTGCGAGTAGCCGGCGTCGAAATACAGGTTGTAGCTGAGCGTCGAGGTTCCGTTCGCGAGTGTGCGCGTCGGCCTGTAACTGTTGCTCCCGCCGGTGCCGAGATCGATGGTCACGGCGTTGTTGCCCGTGACGCCGGTGCAGGCGATGTTGATCGTGCCGTTGATGTCGAGCGCGCTCGCCTGGAGCGGCGTGTAGGTGCCGAAGGCGACGCCGGTCACCATCACGGTGCAGGAGGTGATGGATCCGGCGCGTCCGGGCGGCGCGGCGAGCACGGCGAGCAGTGCGAAAGCCGTTCCGACGCCCCGCGGGTGTAGTGCCATGGTCTTAGTGTGCGCCGCTCAGTAGTTCACTGATACCAGGATGGTGTCGCCGTAGCTGCCCGGCGCGGGATCCTGACCGGCTGCCACGGCCCCGTAGACCGGGAGCGAAACGCTGGGCGTGCGGCGGCGGATGGTGGCGTTGCCTACAACGCTGCCGCCGGTGCCGTTGCCCCAGATCTGTGTGTAGGCGGCGTCGAAATACAGGTTGTAGTTGAGCGTGTAGGTCCCGGCCGTCAGCTTGCGTGGCATGTAACTGTTGCTCGAGCCCGTGCTCAAATCGATGGTCACGGTGTTGCGGCCGGTAACCCCCGTGCAGGTGATGTTGATCGTGCCGTTCATGTCGAGCGGCGCGGCCTGCAGCGGCGTGTAGTTCCCGAAGGCCACCCCGATGGCGCTCACGGTACACGAGGTGATGGTGCCGGCACGCGCCGGCGAACCGCCGAGAAGGGCGAGCGCCGCGCAGGCGAGCAGCGCTGGAGCCATCGAGCGGCGGGCGGCGCGCGCGCTCATGGGGCGTTCCGGCAGGCGATCATGCCAAGATCCGGCTGCGGCTCGCCGGCAGGCGGCGGCGGGAGGCGGAACGTACACTTGCCGTCCGCCCAGTGCGCTTCGCCCGTAGTCCCGTGGTCGTAGTTGGTCACATAGGCGAGGCCGTCGAGGCCCACCGGGAAATCCTCACCCGAGAGAGTGACGGTGGCGCCCGCCGGCACCGGAGTGCCGTCGGCGCGCCTGAGCTTGAAGACCCCCGCATGGATGCGCTTCACCGGGAAGTCGACCAGCACGCCGCTGCGGTACGGCGGGACGACCTGCACCTTCGGGTCGGCGACCGCGGCATCGAGCGGCAGCTGCAGCGGGTCGATGCTCAGGCGGTTGACGTCATAGGAGCGCAGGTCGCGCACCACCGCGAGCCCCGCATCGTCGGTGCGTGCCACGGGCTGGTTGTCGTAATAGACCGTGATGTCCGGGATTCCGCCGACTTGCACCGTGGCGAAGCTGTCCGTGACGGTGCGCGTCGCGCGCAGCTCCCCCTCCATGAGAGTCAGGCCTCCGTTCAGGGTGAGGCTCTGGGCGCTCGAGTCGAGATAGCGCGCCGCCTGGGCGCTGACCAGTAGCGCGTCGAACTGGCGCTGGTACTGAGCGTTGTAGCTGGCGTCGGTGCCCACGGACAGCAGGTAGCCCTCGCCGGGACCCGGCGGCAGGTTTTTCTGCAGCGTCTCAACCAGTGCAGCGTTGGGGGAGGGCTGTTGGCTGTCGTAGCGCACCTGGGTGGAGGTGTTACGGCGGCTGTCGAGCGGCAGCACGTAGAAAGCCGAGCCGTAGGTGTCGGGTGTCGGGCCCATGGTGCGGCTCACCGTGGCGCTGAAGCTCCCCCGCCCGATGTTCACCGAGTAGGTGACACCGAAGGACTGCTGGCGCGTGTCGTCGGGATTGCGCTGATCGACCCAGGCGAACTGCAGATTGCCGGGCTTGCCCATGTTCCAGCCGAGCTGCGCGAGGTTGCGCTCGAGCGGCACCGGCACCCCGCTCACGTCGCCTACTTCGCGAAAGCCCGAAGTGGAGTGCTGCGCCTCCAGAATCAGGCTGAAGCGCTGATTGATCCGCTGGATGCCGAGCGCCGCATAGGTTCCGGAGCTCGAGGGCTGCGCAGGGCCGCCGAGGAGTCCTTGAGTGGCCGACTGGCCGCCGACCGCGAGGTCGGCCGTCACGACCGCCCAGTGATCGATTCCCTGCGCGAGATCGATGCCGCCCGCCCACGGGCCGTTCTTCATGGCCTCGCCATGAAACTCGCCGGTGAAGAGCGCAGTGAAGCCGTGGCGCCAGGTTCCGGAGGCGATGAGCGGCCCATAGTCGCCGCTGGTCAGGCCGTAGTTCTCGCGCACCGGACCCAGGTCGATGTCGTAGAGCGACAGTCCCGGCTGCAGCATCACGGCGGCCGAATAGAACGGCACCGAGATGATCTGTTCCTGGCCGAGGGCGTTGCGCACCACGATGTTGACGTCGCCGCTGCCATTCAGCGCCGGCACCTGGTTCACGACGAAGGGGCCCGCCGGCACTTCGCTCGATCCGACGGCCCGGCCGTTGACGAACACGTCCACCGTCGAGGGCACGACCGCAGTTCCGGTCGCCGCGAGGAGCGGTGTGGTCACGAGATCCGGCCGGATGCCGTAGTTGGTGCCCCACTGCAGTCCGCCGAAGCGCACCGCATTGGCCCACGAGCCCGGGACACTGACGGTATCCCCGAGGCGCAGCGTCTCGAGCGAGTCGGGAAAGTCATGGCTGAAGGTGCTCTCGAGGCGCACGAAGGTGCTGGTGCCCTGGGTGGTCTGCTCGGCGCCGGTGTTGATGAGCACTCCGAGGGGGCTGAAGATTCCAAGCTCTCCAAAACCGCTCGCGACGTCGGCACCCGAGTACTGGCCCCTCTGGCCGTAGAGCTCGTAGTTGAAGAAGGCGCCGGTGCCGGCCTTCGACATCGGCGGTCGGCTGAGGCCGAGAAGCGCGAGGCTCGAGCTCAGAAAGGCGGCGGCCGGGACGTTGACGCTCGCCGCGCTGCGCGCCTCATCGAACGTCACTTTCGCGCCGGCAATGGCGCTCACCGCGTAGTAGCGCTTGCCGTCCGCGACGTGGGGCGGTGCGGCCGGGAGCTTGAGGCGCAGCCGCACGAAGTCACTCTCGGCGAGCCACAGTCCCCCGCCGGCGTCGCGCAGCGCCACTACGTCCCGGCCCGAGAGCACGCCGTTCACGCGCAGCTCGAGCACGGTCGCTCGCCAGTCGTTGTCAGGTCCGGCGGCGTCGTCGGCGCTCGCTGCGGCCATGCAGCACCACAAGAGCACCGCGCAGATTCCGGATGCGCCCCGATTGAGTCTCTGCATGGCGCATGGTCTTCTTAGGGAGCACCCGGGCTGCTGGTGACGGTGAAGTCGCCGGCATCCGAGTGGCCACGCACGACGATGGGGCTGCCGTGCGCGAGGCTGCTGCCCGGACGCAACTGCCAGTGCGCGGCCGTGCCGGGCAGGAGATAGTGCGACTGCTCGGTGTGCAGCTCCGCCTTGGCGGCCCGATCGCGCTGCACGTCGAAGTCGAAGATCTGCAGATGTGCCGTGCCGCGGTTCTGCGCCTCGACATCCAGGGTGCCGTCCGGCAGCCAATGGTGGCTCCAGGCGAGATCCGCGGCGGCGTGCGCCCGCGGGCTGACGAACACCGGCAGCGTGATGCGCAGCGCCACCCGCAGCCCGGTCGTCTCCGGAGGAGTCGCGGGCGGGATCTCGTTGAGCACCAGACGGTAGGGGAGCTCGCGCGCGGCGTCCGGCTCGCGCAGCAGTGCGATCCTGAGCACCTGCACTCCGCGCGGCGGGACGGTGAAGATCGGCGGAGTGACCAGCAGATCGTGAGAATCGTCGAGCTGGTCCTGGCCGTCATGTTGCGACCAGGCGGCCGGCCGCACCTGGACGACGACCGGTGCGTCCTCCTGGTTGCGCACGGTGAGGACCGCGGTGCGCTCCTTTGGACTTAACTCGACGCGGATCGGGGCAACACTCAAGGTACTGGCTGCGACCGTGGAGGCCGCAGCCAGTACACCCATTGCCAGAAGCGTCGCCGCGATCGCCCTCATGTCGCCTTAGTACGCGACGCTGACGGTGACCGTGTCGTTGTAGGTCGCAGGCGGGGCGTTGAGGTTTGCGCCGGCGTCGGTGATGAGGCCGTACGCCGTGAACGTCAATCCCGTACCCATGCCCGAACCCGCGCCGGTGTTGGTCTGAGAGCCTGCGGTGCCGTCACCCCAGACGGTCGTCCAGGCCGCGTCCTTGTAGAGGTTGTACTGCAGGGTGTCACCCGCGCCGCCGTCGGTCATGAGGCGCTGGGCGATCGTCCCGCCGGTCGTGGTGCCCTTATCGAGCGCCACCGTGAAAGTGGTGCCCTTGGTGCACTTGACCGTGACCGTGCTGGTGGTGGACAGGTTTCCGGTTCCCGGATAGTACTGACCGAACGCCGCGGCGGTTGCACCGACCGAGCAGTTCTTGGTCACGCTGGCCGACACGGCGATGCTGGAGGTGGCAGGATTGGGCGGGGCGGCCTGGGCCGCACCGGCAAGAGCCAGCAGCGAGCCCGCGCTGAGACAGGCAATAACATTACGCATAAAACTCCCGAACGTTGTAAGAAAACAAACTGGTCGCGGCTTCCGTTACCGCTTTTCTGCGGCTTCCGTGTCCGCTTGTTGGGTGTGATCTTGAAGAAAACGCTCGGGAAATTACGGGCATAGGTCCCATTTCCGGGGTTCGCCTGATGAGCGTTTTTGCGGATATGAGAAGCGGTCGAGCCTCTCGAGGCGCGGGGAGTCAGCGCGGCGGCGAGCGCGCCGAGGCGCAGTGTGAGTCAGCTCTCACGCCCACGACGCGCGCAGCGACGCGCGTCACACCCGGGCGTCAGTAGGTGACGGTCACCGTGATCGTGTCACTGTAGAGCCCGGGGGCGAGATCCACGTTCGCCGGAGCGTCAGGTACCTGACCGTAGACGGTCTGGGTGATCGCAGCGCCGCTCATGAGTCCGCGGCCGACGCCACCCACGGTCGCAGTGCTTTGCGTACCGTCCCCCCACACGGTCGTGTGAGCCGCCGTGGTGTAGAGGTTGTATTGCAGGCGGCTCGCGCCCATCGACATGAGGCGCTGAGTCACGGTACCGCCGCCGATGCCGGCGTTGAGCGCGACACTGAACGGTGCGCCTTTGGTGCAGCGGACCGCAAGCGTAGTGCTGGCGGAGGCATTGCCCTGTCCCGGCTGGTAGGTGCCGAAGCTCAGGGGGTTCGCCGACACCGTGCAGGTCGAAGCCAGGGTCACCGAGACCATGATGGTGGTGCTGGCGGTCGCAGCGGAGGAATCGTCGGCTGCCGCGAAGAGCAGCGCGGCTCCCAGGGAGCCGATGAGCAGTCTCGCCTTGGAATGTCCCGAGCGCTTAAGTGAAACCATGGTGCCCTCGTTCCGTGGACGCAGGAATCAGCCGACTGCTGCTGAGCGGTCTGATCCGTTATCGTCCGGACCGGCCGCGACTTGAGGCTCGCAGTGGTCCTATTCAGGGCCGATGATTCTTAGAGGCGACGTAGCGCGTCGATCCCTTGGTTGTGCCAGTTCCGCCGGACTCCAGCTCCCGGCGCGCCCTGCGGACTGAGTGGTTGTTGGAATGGTCCGCAACGGCCCGATAGTGCTCCCGCACTCGCGGTTTAACAAGACGCGGAGTATGCGGGGCGAATTAAGTTGAGTCGCTCAGGACCCGAGCTCGTCGCGACCGACACCCAGCTGCTCGAGTATCGCCACGCGCAGCTCCTGCGCATCGGCGTTGGAGAGCTTGCGTGGATGCGGGAACGGCACATCGAAGCTCGCCTGAATCGAGCCCGGACGCGCCGACAGCACCAGAATGCGATCGGCCAGGTGGATCGCTTCTTCCACGTCGTGCGTGATCAGCATGACCGTGTGGCGCTCCTGCGCCAGGATCCGCAGCAGCTCGTTGCGCATGCGCAGGGAGAGCAGCGCATCGAGCGCCGAGAAGGGCTCGTCCATGTAGAGAATCTCGGGCTTGACGGCCAGGGCGCGCGCCAGCTCGGTGCGCTTCAGCATGCCGCCCGACAATTCGTGCGGGTAACTGTCCTCGAAACCCTTCAACCCGACGAGCTCCGCGTAGCGATCCGCGATCTCGATGCTGTTGGCCGGCGCATGGCCGTTGAGGCCGAACGTCAGGTTCTCGCGCACCGTCAGCCAGGGGAACACGGATCCCTGTTGCGAGATGAGGATGCCCTTGGAATTCGGCTTGGCGCGTGGCGCTCCGTCGATCATCACCGAGCCGGTATCGGGTGCGATGAACCCCGCGATCATGTTCAACAACGTGGATTTGCCGCAGCCGGAGGGGCCGACGATGGCGACGAACTCACCGTCGCGCACGCTCAGGCTCACACTCTCGACCACGGCCAGGGGTCCCTTGTCCGAGGGGAAGGATTTCCTCAGATCGCGGACTTCGATCTTAGTGCGCATAGCGCCACCTGACCCACTTGAATCCCTCCAGCAGCCGCATGATGCCGTCGAGCGACAAGCCGATCAGGCCGATGATGATCATGCCGGCCACCACCAGATCATAGCGATTCCCGGCGTTGCGCGAATCCATGATCATGTATCCCAACCCGGAATGCAGCGCGATCATCTCGGCCGCCACCACCACCAGCCAGGCGACCCCGAGCCCAATGCGCATGCCGACGACGATCTGCGGCAGCACCGCGGGAATGACGACCCGCTTGAAGAGCGTGTGGCGCGAAACGCCGAAGTTCTCCGCGGCCCGCAGATAGCGCTTCTCTATGGTATGTACGCCCACCGTGGTCTGCACGACCATCGGAAACACCGAGGAGATGAAGATGAGGTAGATGGGCGCGGCGTCGCCGACGCCGAACCACAGGATCGCGATCGGAATCCACGCAATCGGCGAGATCGGCCGCAACATCTGGAAGAGCGGATTGAGCGTCCGGTACGCTGCGCTCACCCAGCCCATCCACAGCCCGAGCGGCACGGCCACGCACACCGCCAGCCCGAATCCGATGCCCACGCGCATGAGCGATGCGCCGATGTGTCGCGCGAGGGTGCCGTCCTTGAGCAGCTCCCAGGCGCCGGTGAGCACCGCCCAGGGCGTCGGGAAGATAACGCTCTGGGTGGCGAGGACCGTTGCCCACCACAGGGCGATCAGAGCGGTGATCACGGCCAGGGACGGCAGGGCTTCTGTCAGTCGCTGCATGCTCAGGTTGTTCCGGTGGGCTGGCGCAGCTCACTCAGCAGCTCGCGCGCGTGCCAGGCGATCCTGGCCCACGGATTTGCCGGATAGGGATCGACGATGATCGTCATCTGACCACTTATGTGCGCCGTACAGCTGAACGTATATTCGGACGCCTGCGCGAAGGGCAGCGAGAAACTCTGCCCAGGCATCATCAGCGTCGGCCCGAAGATCTGCGGCACCTCGTCGCGATTGCGCAGGACGAGAACGTCGCGGATGCCGAGCGTCAGGCGGATGTGATCCGGCAGGATCTCGACTTTGTCGCCGGACATGCGGCGTGCCCAGGTTCCCTTCGGGATCACGAAGACCTCGTCGCGCGAAGCCGTATGGATGGGCGCAAATGCGCTCCACACCAGCGCCGCGGAGAAAACCGCCGCGACCGTCAGCAGGCCAATGGAGCGCGCGCGCACGCAATCACTCCTTCAGGAGGATCCGCAGGTCGTTCACGTAGTCACCGGGGCTGTGCCCATAAGGCATGAGCGCCCGTATCCGGCCCGTACGATCGATCAGATACGTGAAAGAGGAATGCGAGTAGGCGTAGCCATCGGGTGTCGGGATCTTACGTGCACTGATGCCGTAGTCCTTGCGCACGCCGGCGAGCTGCGCGGCCGTGCCGGTACCGCCGATGAAGCTGGCATCGAAGTTGCGCAGGAATGCCTCGAGGCGCGCGCGGTCGTCCCGCTCCGGATCCACCGTCACGTAGAGCACCTGCACGTCCGCGGCGGCTGCACCGAGCTCGCGGTGTGCCGCGGCCAGGGTCGCGAGCGTCACCGGACAAACCGCCGTGCAGTGGGAGTAGCCAAAGGCCAGCAGAATCACCTTGCCGTGATAGCGGCTCATCCTGAGCTCGCGGCCGTCCGTGCCCTGCAGAGAAAAGTCTGGCGCCTGACGTGGCGGGTCGAAGAGCCCCGCCTTGAAGGCGGGCGCGTCCGCCGCTGCCGCCGCAAGCGCGCTCATGAGCGACAGCGCTGCAACGGTCAGGCGATGCGCCTGCATGCTGCTGGCGCGCTTCACAGCTGAATCTCGGCCGGATGAGCCGCGCCGGCAAACCGTTCATCCACATACTTCTCATAGGGAATGGGATGCCGGATCGTTCCGGCCGCCAGTGAGAGCTGCATCAACTCCTCGAATTCCGCACGGATCATTCTCAGGTCGCCGTAGGTTACCCGGTCGCTCGGATTACGCATCACGAAGCGGATGATGGCCGGGTCCTGGTTGAAGAAGTCCGGACCGGCGGCGATGCGAACCGCTTTCTCGCGGTTCGCCGGCTCGCGATCGAGCCACACGCCCGCACCCAGAATCTGGTTCACCAGGTCCTGGACCATCGCCGGGTTGCGGCTGATGAGCTCCTCGCGCACGGTGAGGACGCAACAGATGTACTTCGGCCATTCGTCGCGCGTCATGCGCAAGGGCCGCGCGTAGCCGGCACTCTGCGCGGCGGCGCCGAAAGGCTCACCCGTGCAGTAGGCGTCCACCGCACTGGCGTACAGGGCAGCTGGCATGTCGGGAGGCGCCATCTCGACGATCTCGACGTCCTCGATGCGCATGTTCTCCTGCGCGAGCATGCGGCGCAGGAACAGGAAGTCCACGGCGAAACGGCTGGGAACCGCGATGCGCTTGCCCGCGAGCTGCCGGAAATGCTGATAGGGCGAATCAGTGCGCACCATGATCACCGCGCCCGAGCGGTGTCCGAGCGAGACGATCTTCAAGGGAATGCCCTTGTCCGCCAGATCCATGACGAGCGGCGCCAGCATATAGCCCGCCTGAATACGGCCGGCCATGAGCGATTCCTTGATCTCCGGCCAGCCGTTGTACTTGCCGTACTCGTACTCGAACCGCGGTGCGCCCGGCGGGAGCGACTGGTTGAGGGCACTCCTGCCGACGCACGCAACCGGCAGGGTGAGATTGCAGGTAACCGGCAGTCCGCCGACGACCAATGAATTGGGGTTTGCCCGGCCGCAACCGGCGAGCGCCGTTGGAAGCGCCAGGGCGGCGAGGCTCTGCAATGCCCGCCTGCGCGAGATGAGATTTCCGTCCTCCGGTCCCGTTCGCCGCACTCCGCCTTGCCCCATCTCCTCGCCACGCTGTCATTGCGTCCAGACCGCCCATGGTAGCGTATCGACCCGCCCCCGCGCCCGCCCCGCGAATGGACCTATATATATGAGGGCCGAGCGCCCTTGTATGATCGCGGGCCTCTTCGGCCCCGAGAGGATCCCGCACCCATGCGAGCCCCGAAAACAGCCATCACCAGCCGCCGGCGCGCGCTGCGCGCAGCGGTGCTGACGCTTGCGACGATCATCCCGCTCGCCGCGGTGGGAGCGGCGGGGGATGCCACTCCGGCGCTCTTCGGCTTCACGGCGCAGGAGGCAGTCGCGCAGCGCTCGCTCGAGCAGCGCTTCGATGCGCAGCTCAAACCCGGCGAGCTGCGCGAGTGGCTGAAGAATCTCGCCTCCGCGCCCAATCAAGTGGGCTCGCCGCACGACAAGGCCAACGCCGAGTTCGTGCGCGATCTTTTCAAGCAGTGGGGCTGGCAGGCGCAGATCGAGGTGTTCGACGTACTCTATCCGACGCTCGAGGCGCACAGCCTGGAGCTCGTCGCGCCGACGCACTTCAGCGCGAGCCTCACCGAGCCGCCGGTCCCCGGAGATGCGACCTCGGGCGTCGCTGGCATCATGCCGCCCTACAACGTCTACGGCGCCGACGGCGATGTGACCGGAGAGCTGGTCTATCTCAACTACGGGATGGCGCAGGACTATCGGGAGCTCGCACGGCGCGGCATCGACGTCAAGGGCAAGGTCGTCATCACCCGTTACGGCTCGGGCTGGCGCGGCCTCAAGCCGAAGCTCGCGCAGCAGCACGGCGCGATCGGCTGCATCATCTACTCGGACCCGCACGAGGACGGCTACGCACAGGGCGATGTGTACCCGCTGGGCGGCTGGCGTCCGCCCGAGGGCGTACAGCGCGGCTCGGTGCTCGACATAACGCAATACAGCGGCGATCCGCTCACCCCGGGCGTGGGAGCGACCAAGGACGCCAGGCGGCTCGCGATCGGCGAGGCCCGCACTATTCTTAAAATCCCGGTGCTGCCGATCTCGTACGCCGACGCGCAGCCGCTGCTCGCGGCGCTCGCCGGGCCCGTGGCGCCGGCGAGGTGGCGCGGCTCCCTGCCCATCACCTATCACCTGGGCCCCGGGCCCGCGAAGGTGCACCTCCTGATCCGCTCGGACTGGGGCCTGAAGCCTCTCTACGACGTCATCGCGAAGATCCCCGGCCGCGAGAGCCCGGATGAATGGGTGGTGCGTGGCAATCACCGCGATGGCTGGGTGTTCGGCGCCTGGGATCCGCTCTCCGGGCAGGTCGCGATGCTCGCGGAGGCGAAGGCGATCGGCGCGCTCCTGAGGAGCGGCTGGCGGCCGAAGCGCACGCTGGTCTACGCGAGCTGGGACGGCGAGGAGCCGGGACTGCTCGGCTCGACCGAATGGGCCGAGACGCACGCGGCGCAGCTCAGCCGCGGCGCGGTCCTCTATCTCAACTCCGACACCAACGCGCGGGGCTTTCTCGCCGCCGGCGGCAGCCACTCGCTGCAGCACCTGGTCAACGAGGTGGCGGCCGGCGTCAGGGATCCCGAGACCGGCGTCAGCACCCGGGCGCGACTGCGCGCGCGCATGCTGGCGCAGGGCTACGGGCGCGAGCCGGAGGACGAGGAGGACGCCGACGCTGCCCGCCGCGAGACGCGCCTCGCGCAGGCGGGCGGCGATCTGCCGATCCGCGCGCTCGGCTCGGGCTCGGACTACACGCCCTTCCTGCAACACCTCGGCCTGACCTCGCTCAGCATCGAATATCACGGCGAGGATGACCAGGCCGGCGTCTATCACTCGAGCTACGACTCCTTCGATCACTACGTGCGCTTCGGCGATCCGAGCTTCGCCTACGGTATCGCCGAGGCGGAGACCGCCGGACACGTCGTGCTGCGCATGGCGGACGCGGACGTGCTACCGCTCGAATTCACCGCCTTGGCCGAGACGATCGCCGCCTACACCGACGAGCTGCGCAAGATGACGGATGAGAAGCGCCGCCAGGCCGCCGAGCTCGCGCATCTCCTCGACCAGAATGCCTTCGGGCTGGCGGCGGACCCGACCCGCGTCGTCGCGCCGCCTGCGCGCGAGCCGCCGGTTCCGCAGCTCGACTTCGCGCCGCTCGACAACGCCGCCGCGCGTGTCAAGGCGAGCGCGCGTGCCTATGACGAGGCCTACGCGCAGCTACAGGCGGGCACACTCAGGCTCGACGCCGGGCGGCGTGCACGCCTCAATGCGCTGCTGCAGGGCATGGAGCAGAAGCTCACGGACGCGCGTGGGCTTCCCGGGCGCGAATGGTACCGGCACTTCATCTACGCGCCGGGCCTGCTGACCGGCTACGGGGTCAAAACGCTGCCGGGCGTGCGCGAGGCGATCGATGCGAATCGCTGGGACGAGGCCGCCGCGTACATCCCGATCACTGCGGCGGTGCTCACACGCTACTGCGACGCGCTCGATCAGGCCACCCGGTTGCTGAAGGGCGGCTGAGCGATCAGCGAGTGAACAGCTGCCCGAGGTCCTTGAAGGATTTGAACTCGAGCGCGTTGCCCGAGGGGTCGAGGATGAAGAGCGTCGACTGCTCCCCGGGCGCGCCGGCGAAGCGGGTGTAGGGCTCGATCACCCATTCCACCTCGTGCTGTTTCAGCCGCGCGGCGAGCTCCTGCCACTGGCCGCTCTCGAGCACCACGCCGCAGTGGGGGACCGGTACGCCGTGCCCGTCCACCGCACTTGAGAGCGAGCTGATCCGCCCCCCCGGTCCGAGGCGTGGATTCAGGTGGCACACCAGCTGGTGGCCGTAGAGGTTGAAGTCGACCCAGTCGCGGTCACTCCGTCCCTCGCTGCAGCCGAGCACGCCACCGTAGAAACGGCGCGCTTCGGCGATGTCCCTCACCTGAATGGCGACATGAAAGGGCGTGAGCGTCACGGGGGAGTCCGGGTGCGGGTTCAACCGCGATCGTATACGATCGCGCGCATGTCAGCCCACCTCGCCTGCAACTGGTCCGGGGTGTACCCGGCGGCCACCACCCAATTCGACCCAGCGCTCGAGCTCGACCTGCGCTCGACGCAGGCGGTGCAGGCAGCGCTGCTGCGCGACGGGGTGCACGGACTCGTGCTCATGGGCACGGTCGGGGAGGGCAACTCGCTCTCCGCCGCGGAGAAGCGCACGGTGCTCAAGGGCGCGGTCGAGGTGACCGAGGGCCGCGTGCCGATCATCGTCGGAGTGTCGGAATTCACCACGGCGACCGCGGTCAGCTTCGTGCGCGACGCCGAACGCATCGGCGCGAGCGGCTTCATGGTGCTGCCGGGCATGGTGTACGTGCCGACGGCGGCCGAGCTCGAGCATCACTTCCGCACGATAGCGGCCGCGACCGCCCTGCCGATCATGCTCTACAACAATCCGCCGTCCTATCGCGTCAACATCGAGCTGCCGACGTTGGCGCGGCTCGCCGACGTGCCCAACATCGTCGCCATCAAGGAGTCGGCCCCCGACCCGCGCCGCTTCACTGATCTGTTCAACGCCTTCGGCGAGCGCTTCCTGCTGTTCGCCGGCCTCGACGACGTGATGTTCGAGGCGGTAGCGCTCGGTGCCTGCGGCTGGGTCTCGGGTCTCACCAACGTCTTTCCCGCTGAGTCGCTGGCGCTGTTCGCGGCGCTCACCGCGGGGGATCTCGAGCGCGCCCGGCGCATCTACCGCTGGTTCATGCCGCTGCTGCATCTCGACGCGGAGCACGACCTGGTGCAGTCGATCAAGCTCGCCGAGCAGCTCCTCGGGCGCGGCTCGGAGCGGGTGCGCCCGCCGCGGCTGCCGCTCACCGGTGAGCGGCGCGCGCAGGTCACGGCCCTCGTCGAGAAGGCGCGCGCCACCTGCCCGGCATGAGGCGCATCCGCATCGTCGACTCGCACACCGGCGGCGAGCCGACGCGCGTGGTGGTCGAGGGCGGCCCGGATCTCGGCGACGGACCCTTGAGCGCGCGCCTCGCGCTGCTGCGCGACCGTTACGATGAGTTCCGCTCGGCGGTGGTCAACGAGCCGCGCGGCAACGATGCCATCGTGGGCGCCTGGCTGGTGCCCCCGGCGGACCCGTCGTGCGTCGCCGGCGTGATCTATTTCAACAACGCGGGGTATCTCGGCATGTGCGGCCACGGCACCATGGGGCTCGCGGTCACGCTCGCCTATCTCGGCCGCATCACGCCCGGTGAGCATCGCATCGAGACGCCGGTCGGCGTCGTGACCGCGACGCTGCACGCGGACTCCTCCGTGTCGGTCACCAACGTTCCCGCCCACCGCGAGGCACGCGGCGTGCGGGTCGAGGTCCCGGGGATCGGCGCGGTGACGGGGGATGTCGCCTGGGGCGGCAACTGGTTCTATCTCATCGAGTCGCACGGCCAGGAGCTCGCGCTCGCCAACGTGGGCGCTCTCACGGATTACTGCATGCGGGTGCGGGCCGCCGTGAACGCCCAGGGGTACCCGGCGGTCGATCATGTCGAGCTGTTCGCGCCCGCGCGGCTCAAAGAAGCCGATGCACGCAACTTCGTGCTCTGTCCGGGCAGCGCCTACGACCGCTCACCCTGCGGCACCGGCACCAGCGCCAAGCTCGCCTGCCTGGCCGCGGACGGCAAGCTCGCGGAAGGCGAGGAGTGGGTGCAGGAGAGCATCATCGGCAGCGCGTTCCGCGCCAGCTACCGGCGCAGCGGCGCCGCCTCTGCTGCGGTCATTCCCACCATCCGCGGCAGCGCGTTCGTGAACGCGGACGCGACCTTGCTGCTCGATGAGCGCGATCCGTTCTGTTTTGGAATCCGGCGCTGACGGATCGAGCGGAATGAACGCGCCGCGGCTCTGAGCGCACTTACGAGTGGTGCACCGTTGCGCCTCGCTCATGATCAGTACGGCGATGAGCCACCGTTCCCTCAAGCTCGCCTTCATCACCCTCCTGGGGACCTGCGCGCTGCCCGGCTTGCCTGCGGTGGCCGCCGAGTCCGGCCGGATCATCAGCCCGGACGTACAGCGGCGCCTGGCCGGCGGCGAGGTCGTCGTCGAGGCTGCGACGGATGCGGATCCCGAGCGTCCCCGCGGACGAGTGCGCGCCGCCGTGCTCATCCGGGCCAAACCCGAGGCCATCTGGGCCGTGATCACCGACTGCCGGCAAGCCCTCAAATTCGTTCCGGGACTTCGGCTCTGTCGCCGGATCGATGGCGCCCCGGACGGGCGCTGGGCGAACATCGAGCAGGAGATCAACTATTCCTGGTACCTGCCGACCGTCCACAACGTGCTGCGGGCCGACTGCGACCCCCCGCGCCGCATCGATTTCCACCGCGTGAGCGGCGATCTGAAGCAGGAGGAGGGCACCTGGCTCCTCACGCCGGCCTCCGGCGGGTCGGCGACCGTGGTCGAGTACGAGATGTATCTCGACCCCGGATTCTGGATTCCCCGGTGGCTGGTCAGCCGCACGCTGCGCCAGGATGTGCCCGGCGCCCTGGCCGGGCTGCGGGAGCGCGTCGAGCACCCGCGTTAGAAAGCGGCCTGCCAGTCAGGGCCGCCTGCATAGTGTTCTCCGGCTGCTGCCGGTAATCTCTCCCGGAAGGGCCCGATCCAAGGCCCCGGGGGGCAGGATGCCGGGCGGACATACTACGGTCATTCAGCGGGTCCTCGAGCGGCGCGGCCAGAAACCGCCGACCTCGGACGAGGGGACCACCGCGACGGTCGCGGTCATGGTGCGCGTGCTGCCGCCGCCGAAGGCGCTGCTCGTCTTCCAGGACGCCCCCATGCGGACACTCATGGAGCAACGGGTTCGCCCGGACATGCTCGATTTCGAGTCGGTGGCTGACGACGTGGAGGCGCTGCGGTTGTTCGAGGCGGAGTTCCGGCCGGTCGTGCTGACCGACAGCGCCGAGGTCGTGCGCAAGATCCGCGCGCGCTCGGCGAAGCGCGCCCCCTACATTCTCTACGTCGCGGAGATCGACGACTCCGCCGAGCGCGAGGCGGGACTCGCCGCGGGCGCGGACGACTGCGTGGGGCGGCGGGTGTCGGAGCGCGAGTTCGAGGCGCGCGTCGCCGCGGCCAAGCGCATCGCCGAGCTCGAGGCGGTGCTGCGGATCACGCTCGCCGAGAACCGCAAGCTCTCGGCGACGGACGACCTCACCAAGGTGGCGAGCCGGCGCTTCTTCGGCAAGCACTTTCCGCGCGAGATCGAGCGCGCGGCGCGCTATGGGCGCGCGCTGTCGCTGATCCTGTGCGACATCGACAACTTCAAGAAGATCAACGACACCCTGGGTCACGCCGCCGGCGACGATATCCTCAAGCAGTTCGGGCCGCGTGTTCAGCGGCAGCTGCGCAAGGGCATCGACTGGGTCGCGCGCATCGGCGGCGAGGAGTTCGCGATCGTGATGCCGGAGACGGCCTACGAGGCGGCGGTCGCGGTCGCGCGCAAGCTGCGCGCCGCGGTCGGCGGCGCGGCCTTCAAGACGGGCGGCAAGACCCTGCAGGTGACCGCGAGCTTCGGCCTGTGCGGGATGGATAAGGTGCCGCTCGGGGAGTCGCGCCTCGCCGAGCGGGTGCTCAAGATCGCGGACGCCGCGCTCTACCGCAGCAAGAACGACGGCCGCAATCGCGTCACCGCCGCGATTCTGAAGACTCCCGCGGCCTGACAGCCCGCCCGCCGTCGCAAGCAGCCGCGGCTCGACCGCCCTAGTCGCGAAGCGTTGTAGCGGTGTTAACATAACGTGACACAAGTTGTTACCCGGGAACGCCGCGCGTCCGCCACAGGTCCGCGCGGATTGTTGACTTGCGATCCGCTGCCGGCGTACGTTGCCCGCCAACAAGATGCGCACTGGGGAAGGATGCGCATATCTGACCCTGCACGGACGCCCACGCACAACGCCAACAAGACGCGAGGGAAGCCATGAAGAGATTCCTGATGTGGATTACCGCCTGCTTGTGTGCCGCGGTCGGCACTGCCGCACTAGCGAGCGGCGGGCCGTCGCTGTTGTCACGAGCGACTGATCTCGGGCCGGTGGATGCCGCAACCCCGATCGAAATCACAGTCTGGATGAAGCTGCACGACCAGCCCGGGCTCGACGCCCTGGTCGCAGACCAGCAGGCGGGCAAGGGCGCGTATCTCTCGATGGAGCAGCTGCGCGCGCAGCATGCCCCGAGCGCTGCGGACGCCGCGAAAGTCGCGGCCTTCCTGAAGTCGCAGGGGTTCACGGTAAGCCCTCCCCGGGACACTCTGTATGTAAAGGCGACTGCGTCGGCAGCGCGTGTGCAGAGCACCTTCCAGGTGGAGTTGCGTCAGTACGAGCTCTTCGGGCGGACCTTCCGCGCGAGCGCGCGCAGCGCGACCTTGCCGCCTGACCTCGTGCCGCTGGTAGCCGGAGTCGGCGGACTGTCGAGCTTCAGGGCGGAGCCGCAGATCGCGTACGCCGGCAAGAGGGCGGCAACCAACGTTCACACCCCGGCCGAGGCTGAGGGCCTTGCGCCGCAGGGAATGCCGTTCAACGCCCAGTCGAACGGCCTGTTCTACTCGGCGCAGTGCTTCTTCGGCACGACCACGCAGAGCTTCTCGGGTGGCGGCGTCAGCGCCACTTACACCGGCAACCTTTACGGCGCCCCGATCACCAACACGGCCTTCGGCACTCTGGCCCCTTGCGGCTACCAGCCGAGCGACCTTCAGACGGCGTACAACCTCACGCCGCTCTATCAGCACGGTCTCGATGGCACGGGGATGACGATCGCGATCGTCGACGCCTACGGCTCGACCACGATCGCCAGCGACGTCCAGGTGTTCTCGCAGGCCATGGGCCTGCCGCCGGCGAACCTCAGCATCATCGGCACGCCCACTGGCTCGAATTTCTCCAGTGACCCGAATGTCGCCGGCTGGGCGTCGGAAACGACGCTCGATGTCGAGTGGGTCCACGCGGTCGCGCCGGGCGCGAACATCATCCTGGTGGTCTCGCCCAGCGATTTCTTCTCCGACCTGTTCCCGGCGATCATCACGGCCGCGTCCCAGCCCGGCGTGGCCGCGATCTCCAACAGCTGGAGCGGCTTCGACGCGGCGTACTACGGGGCCTCCGCCGAGTATGAGTTTTACCATCCGGTCGATGGCATCCTGCAGGCGATTGGTGCAGCCGGCATATCGGTGAACTTCAGCACCGGCGACTACGGCGACAACGCCAAGGAGCTCGGCGGTCTCTATACCTCCACGGGCTGGCCGGCGAGCTCGCCTTATGCGACCGGGGTCGGCGGCGTGAGCGTCGCGCTCGACTCGCATAAGCACATCGCCTGGCAGACGAGCTGGGGTACGGAACTCACGGAGATCGCGGACAAGGTCTCCCTTGGCAGCCCGCCGATCGACGCGGCGAACCCCGGTCCGTTCAACGAGGGCTTTGATGCCGGCGGGACGGGCGGATTCAGCGACGCCTACCCGAGGCCGTTCTGGCAGCTCGGCGTCCCAGGGAATCGCCGTGGCACGCCCGATATCTCCTGGGTTGCCGATCCCTTCACCGGCGTCGAGATCATATACACAGCGGATGCGCAGGGCGATCTGAGCTTCGAGGCGATCGGCGGCACGAGCGTCGCTTGTCCGATGTTCTCAGCGCTCTGGGGCATCGCGACGCAGCGTGCGCATCATCCGCTCGGGCAGGCGGCGCCGCGCCTCTATCGCCTCCCGCCCTGGTCGGGAGCGATCACCGACATCGTGAACTTCAGCTCCCCGAACAACGTGAGCGGCACGATCGTGGACGCGGGCGGAACGAATCCGATGCGTGCTTCCGAGCTGGCATCGCCGCTCAATAATCAGCCGAACTTCGTGAGTGCGCTCTACAACAGCCCGTTCTCGACGCGCTGGTTCGTCATCACGTTCGGCGTCGATTCCACGCTGACAACCGGACCGGGTTGGGACGTGGCGACGGGGCTCGGCACCCCGAACGGCTGGAACTTCGTCCAGGCGGTTGCGTCCGACCAGGGCCGGCAGTAAGGCGATGTCGATGCGGCCTGGCCGGCGGCAAGCCGGCCGGGCCTTTTCTTTGCGCCGTGCTTCGTCCATTCATTGACACGCTCGAGCATCGAGCGTATGAACCGCGCTCGCCGACACAACCGATCGAGAAACAAGCTCGGCACTTCAGATAGCGCTTGAAACACTGCATCGCCAAACTGATCGCTGCGTTCGGCTTTACATAATCGCGCTATGGAACCTCATGCGCGCCAAAGGGAGGCTTTGTCATGAGTCGCATTCGTCACCTGGCATCTCTTTTCCTCATCTTCGCTGTCGGAGCGTTCTCGAGCTCCATCGCGTATGCGGGCGCCGCGGCGCCCGAGGCGCACGACCTCGGACCGACCAGCGCGCAGGCGGACGCCGCACCGATCTCCATAACGGTCGCGCTGCGGATGCGCTCGCTGCAGGAGGCGGAAAACCTGCTCGTGTCGCTGCACACGCCCGGCGATCCGCAGTTCCGCAAGTTCCTCACCGCAGAGGAGTTCGTCGCGCGCTTCGCCCCCACCGATGCGGAGGTGGCGAAGGTGACGGCGGCGCTCGGCAGGTACGGGCTGAGCGCGCAGCGGGCCAGCGCGTTGACGCTCCGGGTGACGGGTCTGGCGCCCGACCTGGAGCGCGCGTTTGCGGTCAGCCTGCACTCCTATCGAGTGGCGCCGCATGGCAACGAGCCCGGATACACCTTCCATGCACCCCTCAGCCGCGCGGTCATTCCGGCCGAAATCGCCGGCTCGCTCTCTGCCGTCGTGGGTCTCGACAACCGGCCGAGCCTGCGCCCGCACTTGCGGCAGTCGGTGCAGCACCCGCGTGCGGCGCCGTCCTCCGGCACGACGATCAATCCGCCCGGGCTCCTGACCGTGGCCGACTTCGCGAGCTACTACGACGTGACGCCCCTCTACCGCCAGGGCATCTCCGGCAAGGGCCGTACGCTCGCGATCGTGACGCTCGCAAACCTGACCCCGAGCGATGCCTTCGGGTACTGGGCCTCGTTGGGACTGAAGGTCGACCCGAAGCGGCTGACACTCGTCAACATCGACGGCGGCCCGGGTGCGCCGAGCGATGCCTCCGGCTCAATCGAATCGACGCTCGACGTGCAGCAGTCCGGCGGGCTCGCCCCAGGCGCGAACATCATCGTGTATCTCGCGCCGAACACCAACCAGGCGTTTCTGGACGCCTTCGTCCAGGCGGCCGAAGACAACAGGGCCGAGTCAATTTCGACGAGCTGGGGCAACTGGGAGTGGTTCAGTAATCTCGAGAACAGCCCCGTGACCGATCCGCTGACCGGTCAGACGACCGGGGAGACCCAGGCGATGCACGAGCAGTTCGTGCGTGCGGCCATCCAGGGCCAGTCGCTGTTCGCGGCAGCAGGCGATGGCGGGGCCTACGACGTCAATAACGACACGGGTTGCGTCGGTCCGTACGACCCGACGCAGACCATCAGCTGCACGACGACGCTCACTGTGGATTATCCGGCAAGCGACACGGCGATGAGCGCCGCGGGCGGGACCACGCTGCCCGGAATTCAGGGGTTCTGCCTGAACGCGGGTTGCACGGACGTCTTCGAGATCAACGTCCCGCAGGAGCGGGTGTGGGGCTGGGACTACCTGACCCCCCTGTGCGAGGTTCTGGGGTTCGATCCCGTCTCATGCGGAATCTTCCCCGGCGGTGGCGGCGGTGGCGTGAGCGTCATGTTCCCGCGTCCGATTTATCAGTACCTGGTTCCGGGTGTTCAGCGCAGTCAACCCGCTCAGGAGTGGCAGTCCACCCCCACCCTGGCGGCGGCGCTTGGTGTGGTCGGAACCTCCTACAACCTGCCGGCGAACTATCCGGGCCGCAACGTTCCCGATGTCTCCTTCAACGCCGATCCTGAGACCGGTTACATCATTCCCTACACCTCCGACGTGTCTGGGTTCAGCGTGCAGGCGTTCTACGGCGGAACCAGCTTCGTCGCTCCGCAATTGAACGGCCTGACGGCCCTGTTCGGCCAGGAGACACACCAGCGCCTGGGTCTGATGAACTTCGAGCTCTACGGGCTCGTCCTCTCCCAGCAGGCGTACGGCGGACGGCATGCGCCGCTGCGCGCCATCGCGTATGGAGACAACTGGTTCTACCAGGGCAGCCATGGCTACAACCCCGCCGCAGGGGTGGGGGTCATGGACGTCGCAAACTTCGCGAAGGCCCTGCAGTAGGGCGAGAGGCGATCAACTCAACTCGGAGCGGGCGCTCACTGCGCCCGCTTTTTCTTCACGCCCCGCGATTGCGGTCTTTTCAACGCTCGTAGCGGATGAAGGAGGTGCGGCGCGCGAGGGTGTCGTAGAGCGCGCGCCCCTCGGCGTTGAATTCCTGGGTCAGCCAGTAGACCGAGGCCGCCTGCGCGCGGTCGGCGGCCTCATAGACGGCGCGGATCAGCGCGCGACCGATCCCGCCGCCGCGCGCCTCGGAGTCGACATACAGGTCCTCGAGGTAGCAGCTGTCGCGCAGCGACCAGCTCGTCGGATGAAACTGGAAGTGCACGAAGCCGGCGAGCGTGCCGCCACGCTCGGCGACCAGGCCCTTGAGCGGCGCGCGCGGATCGATGAGACGCGCGAAGGTGCCGGCGGTGACCTCCTCCGGGAGGTGCTGCCGATAGAAGCGCAAGTAACCGGACCACAGGGCGCTCCACTGCGCACGGTCGCCGGCCTCAAGTGGCCTGATCCCGATCATGAATGCCTCGCGCGGTTTCAGCGATCCAGCTCCGGATAGTGCCGGAAGAGATCCTCGTTGTTGAAGGGCAGACGCCGCCCGGAGGCAACATAGCGTGCGATGCGCGGCCGCTCGAACACGGCCTCGTGAAGCGCCGCGAGCCGCGGCCGTTTGCGCAGTGCTCTCGCGGTGGCCTTCGGGAAGGCATAGATGAGACCTGCGATCATCTCCGCCATCGTGAGGTCGGCGTAGGTCAGTCGCGCGCCCACCATCCACGGCTCGTGGGCCCGGTTGAGCTCGAGCACGCGCTCGAAGTACCCGAGAAATTTCGGCAGCCGCATGCGCAGGAAGTACCGGGTGCGCCGCCACGCCGGCCCCTTCTGCTCCTCGTAGGCGTAGCCGTCGCCGAGCGGATGGTGCGTGGCGAAGATCTCGACGTAGAGGTCGAGGATGGTGAGCTGGAGCTGGTGGGTCCAGAGCCGGCCGGGCTCATCCCGCGGCGCGAGCCCGAGCCGCCCGCCGAGGTAGAGGAGGATGTTCGGCGTCTGTGCGATCAGCTGTCGCCCGGCTTTGAGGACCGGCACCGCGAAGGGCGGACGGGTAACGCCGCGGGCCTCCAGCATCCTGAGGATTGCCGGCACACCGCCGCCCTCGCGCTCAGGTAACGCGGCCACGTCCCGGTAGCGCGCACCGCCTTCCTCGAGCGCGAGGCGGATGAACTCGCCGCGCCCCTGGATGCCGGGCCAGTAGTAGAGCTCGTACGTCATGGCTTCGGATTCTATGCTCGCAGGGCTCGCGAGACCCTATACTCGGCGCGGCCCGAAACCGCTAGGGTAGATCGCATGACAACAACACGCCGCGATCTCTTGACTGGCGCCCTCACTGCCGCGGGGGCGACCGTGTCGCCGCGCCTCAGCGAGGCGACGCCGGCCGATCACGATCATGACCACGACCCCGGCGGGGACACCCAAGCCGCGCCTTCGGATCCGGCGCTGCGTGCGAAGGCGCTGGAATCGGTGCTGGTAGCGAAGGGGCTGGTCGATCGCGCGGCGCTCGATGCGGTAGTCGATGCTTACGAGCACCAGATCGGCCCGCGCAACGGTGCCCGGGTCATCGCCCGCGCCTGGGTCGACCCGGCGTACAAACAGCGCCTCCTCACCAACGCCAGCGCGGCCATCGCCGAGCTGGGATTTGGCGGTGAAGAGGGCGAGTGCATGGTCGTGGTCGAGAACACGCCCCGGGTCCATAACCTCGTCGTGTGCACCCTGTGCTCCTGTTATCCGTGGCCGGTGCTGGGATTGCCTCCGGTCTGGTACAAGTCGGCCGCCTACCGCGCTCGTTCAGTCATCGATCCACGCGGCGTGCTGAAGGAATTCGGCCTCGAGCTCGAGCCCGAGGTCGAGGTACGCGTGTGGGACAGCACGGCCGAGGTGCGCTACCTCGTGCTGCCGGAGCGGCCGGCGGGGACCGGGAAGCTCAACGAGGCGCAGCTCGCCGCGCTCGTAAGCCGGGACGCGATGGTGGGCGTGGCACGAGTCACGTCGGGGCCGGCGGAGGCTTAGCGCATGAACGGTATCCATGACATGGGCGGCATGCAGGACATGGGGCCGGTGCGGCCCGAGAAGAACGAGCCGGTGTTTCACGCTGCGTGGGAAAGCCGCGTCTATGCCATGTACGAGGTGTTCGATGGCGACTGGCCCTCGGGCTCGGGCCGTTACCAGCGCGAGCTCATTCCGCCGGCCGAATACCTGCAAATGAGCTACTACGAACGCTGGCTCGCAGCGTTCAGCGAGCTGCTCGTGAAGTACGGTTTCGTGACCCGCCGCGAGCTCGAGACCGGCCTCGCCGAGGGCGGCAACGTCAAGGGCTGTCACATGATGCGGGCCGATGAGGTGCGGCCGTCGATCGCCGCGGGTTACCCCTCGACGAGCGATGTGCCGTCGACACCTAAGTTCCACGTCGGGGAGCGCGTGCGCGCGCGCAACCTCAATCCGACCGGCCACACGCGCCTGCCGCGGTATGCGCGCGGCAAGCAGGGCACGATCACGCGCGATCACGGCGTGTTCGTGTTCAACGACAGCCTGGCGCAGGGCTCAGGCCCCAAGCCTCAACATGTGTACTCGGTGCGATTCTCGGCGCGTGAGCTGTGGGGCGCGGAGGCGCCTGCCGCGGATTCGGTCTACGTCGATCTCTGGGACGATCACCTTGAAGCATCCTGACACAACGCCTTCGCCCGCCGCTCTGGCGGAGCTGCCGGCTCTGCCTCACGATGCGGCCGGGCCGGTGTTCGCCGAGCCGTGGCAGGCCTCAGCCTTCGCACTCGCCGTTTCGCTCTCGCACCAGGGCCATTTCACCTGGAAGGAGTGGGCCGCAACGCTCGGCGAGGAGCTCAAAGCGAGCGCCGCCCGTGGCGAGCCGGACGACGGCTCGCACTATTACCACTGCTGGCTCGCGGCGCTCGAGCGGCTGGTCGTCGAGAAGGGCCTGTCAGAGAGCGCGGAGCTCCATGACTGCAAGCAAGCCTGGGCCGATGCTTATCGCCGGACTCCGCACGGCAAGCCGGTCGAGTTGCGTGAATAAAACCCCAGTGACGATCAGGCCGTTGTCGCCGGGTGATCACGCCGCCTGGCTGCCGCTCTGGCGCGGCTACCAGTCCTTCTACAAGGTGGACATCCCGGCCGAGGTGTCGGACGTGACCTGGCGACGCCTCAATGATCCGGCCGAGCCGATGGCAGGTGCGCTGGCGTGGTCCGAGGCATCAGCGGTCGGTCTCGTGCATCACATCCGCCACCGCTCCTGCTGGACGACCGGCGACTACTGCTATCTGCAGGATCTGTACGTCGCGCCCGGGCTCCGTGGCACTGGCGTGGGGCGCCGGCTGATCGAGTACGTGTACTCCTCGGCGCGCGAGCAGGGCCTGAATCGCGTGTACTGGCTGACTCACGAGACCAACCTCGAGGCCATGCGGCTCTACGATCGCATCGCCGACCGATCGGGATTCGTGCAATACCGCAAACTGTTGCAGCGCTAGTCGGGGCGGCCTAGACTCGGAAAGCGTTTACTTTCGCACCTATACGCCGGGACCGCCCGCGACAGGAGACCCGCGGACCGGCAGGAGAGAGCCGAGCGTGGTGACGATCAAAGACGTCGCCCGAGTAGCCAGGGTCTCGATTGCCACCGTATCCCGAGCACTCAATAACAAGGGTACGGTGCGGCCGGAGATCCGGGAGCGCGTGCAGCGCGCCGCGCGCAAGCTCCGTTATACGCCCCACAGCGGAGCCCGGAGTCTGATCGTCGGCCGTACCCACACGGTCGCCCTGTTGCTGCCCGATCTGCACGGGGAGTACTTCTCGGAGCTCATTCGGGGCGTGGATCGCGCGGCCCGCCGGCGCGGCCTGCACCTGCTCGTCTCGAGCTCGCACGGCAACTCGGGCGAGGCCGCGAGTGCGGTGCAGGCGCTGAACGGACGCATCGACGGATTGCTGGCAATGGTTCCCGGCGAGGAAGCCGGATTTCTCCACGAGGCCGTGCCCCACACGCTGCCGACGGTGCTCCTGAACAGCCGGACCCACACCGCCGAGTACCCGACTTTGCTGGTCGACGACTTTGGCGGAGCGCGGGCGATGACGAGCCACCTCCTCGGACGGGGCTATCGGCGGATCGCTCACATCCGGGGAGCCGAGGGCAACTTTCAGGCCGAGGAACGCCTGCGCGGTTACCGCGCAGCGCTCAAGGGAAGCGGTGCGGCGCCGCCCATGGTCGTCGGGGGCGACTTCACCGAAGAAGGCGGTTACCGCGCGGGGCAGGTCGTGGCAGGTCAACCCGAGCGCCCGGACGCAGTCTTTGCCGCCAATGACATGATGGCAGTCGGCTGCCTGGTCGCCTTGCGCGAGGCCCGCGTCCGCGTGCCCGAGGACATGGCGCTCACCGGCTTCGACGACATCCCCCTCGCGCGCTTCGTGAGTCCGCCGCTCACCACCGTGCGCGCCGACATTGCGACGCTCGGCCTGCGCGCACTCGAGCGGCTTGCGGGACTGATCGAGGCAAAAGCGGCGGGCGATGCGCAGGTCGCCGAGCGGCTGCCGGTCCAGATCGTCGTGCGCGGCTCGTGCGGCGCCCAGCCGAGCGCCGGGGAGCGCTCGGCAGGACTGCCTCGATGAGCTACCGCGGGCGCGCGGGTTCGCGGCGCGCTTCGTCCTGGCTCGGCGTTTCTCTCCTCGCGCTGTGCGCGGCGGGGTGCAGCTCCCCGTCCTCGTCCCATCGCACGGTGACGGTGTGGGCGATGGGGGCCGAAGGGGAGGTGATCGCGCGCCTGCTGCCGGAGTTCAACCGGCTGCACCCGGACATCGAGGTCCGGCTCCAACAGCTTCCCTGGAGCGCCGCCCACCAGAAGCTGCTCACGGCGTTTGCGGGTGATGCGACGCCGGACCTCTGCCAGCTCGGAAACTCGTGGATCCCGGAGTTCGCGGCGCTCGAGGCGCTCGCGCCGCTCGAGGCGCGCGTGGCGGATTCCCGGGTGGTGCAGGCGGACGACTACTTCCCGGGGATCTGGGCCACGAACCTGATCGCAGGCCGGCTCTACGGGATCCCGTGGTATGTCGACACCCGACTCCTCTTCTATCGACGCGACCTGCTCGCGCGGGCGGGCTTCGACCACCCACCGCGCACTTGGAGCGAGTGGGCGCAGATGCTGGCCGCGATCAAGGCGCTGGTCGGGCCCGAGCGCTACAGCGTGCTGCTTCCGCTGAATGAGTTCGAGCCGCTGCTGGTGCTCGCGCTGGAGCAGCCCGACCCGCTGCTGCGCGACGACGGGCGTTTCGGCAATTTTGAGAGCGCCGGATTTCGCCGCGCGCTCGGCTTCTATCGAGAGATGTTCGCGCGCGGCTGGGCGCCGCCCGTCGCCAACACGCAGATCTCGAATTTCTGGGACGAGTTCGGGCGTGGCTACTACTCCTTCTATATCTCCGGTCCCTGGAACATCGGGGAGTTCAAGCGCCGGCTTCCGCCCGAGGAGCAGGGGAGCTGGATGACGGCGCCGATGCCTGGCCCCGACGGTCCGGGCGCATCGCTCGCCGGAGGCTCGAGCCTGGTGATATTCCGGCGCTCGCCCCACAAGGAGGAGGCGTGGCAGCTGCTCGAGTTCCTGTCATCGCAGGCCGTGCAGCAACGCTTCTACGATCTCAGCGGCGACCTGCCGCCGCGCCGCAGTACCTGGCTCGCACCGCAGCTGGCCGACAATGTCTACGCGCGGGCGTTCCGCGAGCAGCTGGAGCGCCTGAAGCCGGCGCCCCGGCTGCCGGAGCTCGAGCGCATCGCGGACGAGATGCGTCTCGTGGCCGAGCGGGTCGTGCGCGGCGACCTGTCGCTCGAGGAAGGGCCGGTGGAGCTCGACCGAACGGTGGATGCCATTCTCGCCAAGCGGCGCTGGATACTGGCGCGCGAGGCGGCCGCCCCATGAAGACGGGACTCGCGGGCTGGGTATTCGCGGCGCCGGCGCTGCTCATCATCGGGGTGTTCTTTTTCCTGCCGGTGCTCGCGGCTTTCGCGGTGAGCCTCACCGACTTCGATCTGTATGCGCTCGCCGACCTGCGCAATCTCCGGTTCGTAGGACTCGAAAACTATGCGCATCTGCTCAATTCCCGGGAGTTCTGGCGTGCGCTCGGCAACACCAGCTACTTCGTGGTGGTGGGGGTGCCGCTCTCGCTGGCCGCATCGCTGGTCGCGGCGCTGCTGGTCAACTCCCGCCTGACGCGCTTACCCGGGCTGTTCCGCACGGCCCTTTTTGCGCCGGTGGTGGCGACCCTGGTGGCGGTGGCGCTCGTCTGGCGCTACCTGCTGCACACCCGCTACGGCCTCATCAACTGGGCGCTGGCGGCGATCGGCGTGCACACAATCGACTGGCTCGGCGACCCGCACTGGGCCATGCCGGCGATCATCCTGTTCGCCGTGTGGAAGAACTTCGGCTACAACATGATCATCTTCGTCGCGGCGCTGCAGAGCATACCGGCGGATCTCTACGAGGCGGCGCGTCTCGACGGCGCGAGTCTCTGGCAGGAATTCACCCGCGTGACGCTGCCGATGCTGCGCCCGACGCTGCTGCTGGTCACCATTCTTACCGTCGCCGGATACTTCCAGCTGTTCGCCGAGCCGTACGTGATGACCGAAGGAGGCCCGCTGCAGAGCACCGTGAGCGTGCTCTACCTCATGTACGACCAGGGGTTCAAGTGGTGGAATCTCGGCTCGGCGTCCGCGATCGCCTTCCTGCTCTTTCTGATGGTCCTCGGGATCACGATGCTCGAGGTGCGCCTCGTGGGCCGGAGGGATGAGGCTTGAGCGTGAGAGCCGCCCGCATCTTGATTCACCTCGCGCTGATCCTGCTCGCCGCGCTGTCGCTCCTGCCGCTCCTGTGGATGGTGGCGGTCTCGCTCATGCCGGGAGGCGAAGCGAGCACCTTCCCGCCGCCTTTCCTGCCGCGGCACCCGACGGCTGCGAACTATCAGCTGCTGTTCGCCCGCCAGGGAGTGGGGCGCTATCTCGCCAACAGTCTCTGGCTCGCCTCGCTCACGACGCTCTCCTCGCTGCTGCTCAATTCGCTCGCGGGCTTTGCCTTTGCCAAGCTGCGCTTCGCCGGGCGCGAGGCGCTGTTTCGCACCCTGCTGGCGGCGCTGGTAATACCGAGCCAGGTGGCGATGCTGCCGCTCTTTCTCATGATGAAATGGCTCGGGTTCGTCAACACCTACGCCGGTGTGGTGCTGCCGGCCGCGGCCAGCATCTTCGGCGTGTTTCTGGTGCGGCAGTACGCGCTGTCGATTCCGGATGAGCTGCTCGAGGCGGCGCGCATCGACGGCGCGGGCGAAGCGCGCATCTTTGCGCGCATCGTGCTGCCGGTGTTGCGGCCGATCCTGGTGACGCTCGCGGTACTCACTTTCCTCGGCAGCTGGAACGACTTCATGTGGCCGCTCATCGTGCTCACGGACCAGAGCATGTACACGCTCCCGGTCGCGCTGGCGTCGCTGTCGCGCGAGCACGTTCAGAACAACGAGTTGAAGATGGCGGGAGCGGTGCTGACCGTGCTGCCGGTGCTGGTGCTGTTCCTCGCGCTGCAGCGCTATTACATCCGCGGGATCCTGATGGGGAGCGTCAAGGGCTGATGGCTAGC
>Ga0335081_10001982_pt1 | contig 32379 bp, 28 predicted proteins | sample Lox_Sample_35_FD_206713 | JGI IMG/M metagenome (GOLD analysis project Ga0335081, IMG submission 206713) | Soil microbial communities from Loxahatchee National Wildlife Refuge, Florida, United States - Lox_Sample_3.5 | ecosystem: Environmental > Terrestrial > Soil > Wetlands | place: USA...
AGATGGCGAGATGAATGCGCCGATTCGGGATGTCGATCTCGATGATATCGCCTTCCTCGACCAGTCCGATGACGCCACCAGCCGCAGCTTCGGGTGAGCAGTGGCACATTGACAGCCCGGCCGTGCCGCCGGAGAAGCGTCCGTCGGTGAGCAATGCGCATGCCTTGCCCAGACCCTTCGACTTTAGGTACGAGGTCGGATAAAGCGTTTCCTGCTTGACCAGAGCAGGCTCACCTACCTACCGACAGTCGTGTGGAGTTGTGCCGTCTGCGGCTACGCCAAGTACGAAGCGGCACGTGAGGCGCGTTGGCTTCCCCTCGCCTCGTGACCAGCGATCCGGGTGTGGCTCTCCATGTTCGGCCATCACGACTGGATACCGCCGTTCACGATCGCGCGGGAGCTGCGTGCCTGCGGCGATTGCCGGGACAGCCACGCAACGGAGGCTGCGGCCGCCGCCTCGCCCCGGCCCTGAATCCTCCGACTCCCAAGGTGCATGTCAGTACTCGCTGCCAGGGCTGTCTTCTAGATCTGGGAGACAGTCACTAACCTAACGCAGCAATCACTCCAACATCGATAAAGGACAAGTCATGGCTCGCAAGGACGAGAATAAGACACTTCGCATCCTCGGCGACGAGGAGTTGAGCACGGTGAGCGGCGGCGATAGCCGCATGATGGGCGCCACTGGCCCAGCGCTGATGGCCTACTATGATAACAAGGCGGCGGGGAATGACGGGGTAGCCGCGTTCCTTAGCGGTTTTCTCGACGGAGCAGGAACCCCGGTCCCACGCCCTCATCCGCTCTAAACAGCTATAGGGTCTCAAAGAGCGCCGGAGCCCTTGCGGACTTCGGCGCTTCTGTCTTCAGCGGTGGGCCGTTCGGGAACCAGTAGTGCGCCTGCACCCGTGGATCGACTGACCCGCGCCACGGGGAGCCTCATTCAGCGGCGGCACGGCGACGCCGGCCTCCGTCCGCAAGAGTGGCGGATCATGTTCGTCCCGAGCAGGAAGTGCTCAACGGCGGTTTCGACGCTTCTTCCGCCGGTTGCGAGCCGCCCAGCGGCGACTGCTTTCTCTGCTCCCGAGCTTCGCCGGTGAGGGCGCGGTTCCACTCGCGACGTTATTTCTGCATCTTCGCGCGATAGACGGGATCGGTTTGGTACCTCTCATTCGCCCCTTCGATTCCCGATTCCCGATGGCGCTCGAGCCGGCATAGCTCGGAGCATGTGCTGCGAAGGGTATGCAGTTCGGGCGGTACGCGCCTGAGTGGCAGTCGTTCATCATCACCGACGTCAAGACCGGGCTACGGGTCGGAGAGCTCCTCGCGCTAAAGTGGGAGGACGTTGACCTCATCGCAGGTCAGCTCGTGGTTCGGCGAACGCTCTGGCAGAACCAGGAGGGCCCGCCGAAGGGAGGCCGTGACCGGACGGTGCCGCTCTCCGACGAGGCGATTGCAACCCTGAAGGCGCACCGTCACCTTCGGGGCCCTTACGTGTTCTGCCAGCCAGACGGGAGCCGGCTCACCCATAGCCGGGTGAAGGATGTAGTTCCGTCCGCGTGCAGGAGGGCCTGTCTCGCTAAGAGGATCACGACGCACGGGCTCAGGCACTCGTTCGCGAGCCACCTTGTAATGCGTGGGGCGTCGCTCAAGGCAGTCCAGGAGCTACTCGGCCACGAGAGCATCGAGATGACCCTCCGGTACAGCCACCTGGCGCCGAGCGTGAAGCGGGATGCCGTGCAGTTGCCGATTCGCCGAAGGGGACCTCCCAACGGCAACCTGACGGCAACGCGGCCGGGGACGAGCAACCCAGATGATGAAAACCCCGGCAAGTCAGAGACTTACCGGGGCGAAACTGGAGCGGGAAAAGGGATTTGAATTCATAAGAGGAGTGCAGCGCAACTATGCGAAGGCGTTCCACATTCTCCAGATTCGCTTGGCTGCACGCCCACTTCCGAACCTTAGACCTTTCCCCTGCCCTGCCCGGCAATCCCCTGGATTCCTCCGCCGTCGTGGAGCAGGTGTGGAGCAGGATTCCGGCCAGGCCGCCTGCTTTCGATTCCGGCCCGGCCGAGGTTTCGAAGCACAGGGGAGCGGCGATGCCAACGTTAGGGCCAAGCAGTAAGATGAAGAACATGATTCAGGCACTCAAGGCGCGTGTTAGCGGCGGACGGCTCGTGCTCGATGAGCCCACCGATTTGCCGAACGGCACGGAGGTCGAGTTGGTACTGCTCGACGAGGTGCTAGCCAGTGGCGGGGACTACCTGGACGACGAGGAACGCGCGCGGCTGCATCAATCCATCGACCGCGGGTTCGATGACATCCGCGGCGGCCGCACCCTCGATGCTCGCCAGGTGATGGCAGGGCTCCGGACGAGAGCGGTTGGAGGGTGAAGGTCGAGCTTTCGGAGGAAGCCCGGGCACAGGTAGAGCAAATCGACGCTTGGTGGAGGGAGAACCGCCTGGCAGCACCGAACCTCTTCAGCGATGAGCTTGAGCAGGCACTCCTTTCGCTCGAAGATACCCCGACGTTGGGCGTGCGCTACGCACCGAGGCCGAACGTCCGTCGCCTGCTCCTGAGACGCACCCATTACCATCTGTACGTCATTGAGGAGACGGCGACTGTGTACGTGATCGCCGTCTGGAGCGCCTTCCGCGGCCGTGGCCCGCGACTGTAGCTGGCAACGGTCTAATGCTCCGCGAGCATCATCTCCAGCGCCTTCTCGAGTCAGCAAGAGCATCCGAGCCATCGAGCGGGGGCGGCCGTTGTGAGAACCGCGACTAGGGTCGGAGAGTTGCTCTCGCTGAAGTGGCCAGGCTGGGAAGAGATACGGCGTGCCCGAGGTAGCGAGATGCTGCGGTTACCCCCTACTGCCCTCGATGTCAGCGACCGGTCTTGGTCATCTTGGCTGCCTGCACTCTTGACTCGCCGTGGGGGGGCAGGGCGGCCCGGGCCAGTTTGAAGAAGATGTCGGTGTTTGTTTGCACGCCGACGAACTCTTTCCAGAGGTCGCTGCCGCTGCTGAAGGCGGACACGGGAACGTCGGTTGCGGTGTGCAGCGCTTCGTAATCAGAGACGTTGCCGCGCATAAAGAGCCCCCTGGCGTCGGACTTGCGCAGGTAGTGCATGCCCTCGTCGGCGTAGCCGGCCTTGCCGAGTTCCACCTTCAGAGCGTCCGGCAGGAGTGCATCGACGACCGGCAGCGGCTCGGAGAGCCAGGTCTCGTAGCGATCCGCGCCTGCGCCGTACCCCACGAGCACCTTGCCCTTGACGTCGAGCGTCGCCGGGTAGCCGTCGGGCGCGATTGCGTAGGCGGGGAACCCAGCCTCGTCGGAGGTCCCGACAACGGGCTGGTGCGCCGGCACCACGGTCGGGTCCGAGGACGGGAGGTGCTCGTCCGGCAGGCCGGCCGCGGCCGTCGGAGTGACGGTGAGCGCTCCGATGAGGCTGAACCCCGAGCACTCGTGGTCGGCGAGAACCAGAACCACTGTGTCTCGCGAGGACTCGGCGAAGCGGCGAGCTACGCCTACGGCGGCGTCGAACTCGATGACTTCGTCGATCACTCGCTCGGCGTCCATCAGGTGGGACTGCTTGTCGATGTGCGCTCCCTCGACCATGAGGAAGAAGCCGTTCCGGTTCTTGCGGAGAACCTTCCGGGCCACCTCGGTCATCTCGTCGAGCATCGGCTGGTCCGGTGCGTGGTAGTCGTCGACCACTCCCCGCCGCCTCGGATTGCGCCGCTTGGCGACCTTGTCGACTGCGACGTTCATGTTGCCATACCCGAACAGGCCGAGGAGCCTGTCCGGCGGAGACGCCTTGAGAAGGGCGAGCCTCGTCCAGTCTTCGACGTAGGTGAAGCCTGCTCCCTGGAATTCGGCAATGAGGTCGCGCGTGGGATCGGCGGCACCGGCGGCGCTCGGCGGCAGGCTCCAGCCCGCGAGCAAGTCCAGCGGCATGGGGCCGTAGTCGCTGCTCGCGCTTCGTGAGGAGTAAGGGTGGGCGGGGTCGCGCGGCTGGAACCATCGGCGGCCGCCTCCGAGCAGGACCGCCAGACCGCTGTTGCTCCGCTCGTCGAAGTACTGATCGCAGATGCCGGTGCCCGCCTTTCGGTTACCGGTGTGAACGATGTTGGCGGCCGGCGTTGCGTCCTCGACATCGGCCGTAGTGACCAGGCCGAGCGAGGTGCCCTTCGCGCGGTGGAGGTACTCGGCCAGGTACTCGACCCTCGGCTGGTAGAAGGGATTGGTGACATTTGCCGGGTAGACCCCTTCCTGGCTGTTCTTGAAGTGGTTGCCGGTGGTGTAGCACGCCATCCCCGGCGCGGAGTCGGTGACAATGCTGTCCAGCGAGTGCGTGCTCACAAGGCCCGTGCCGGGGAACTTGTCCATCTCCAGCATCCCGTTGGGGTCGCCACCGCTAACGCCGTATTTCACGATTCGTGCCGCGGTGCGATGAGCGATGCCCATTCCATCGCCGAGCATGATGATGATGTTCTTCACGCTTGCGCGCCGTGCTCCGTGGGAACTGGCGTGGACCTCAAGGACGCGAATGGTCGATGACGAGGCAACCGTGCCGGTCGAGTCGCTGAAGGTCGCCGAGAGCGTGTGGGTCCCGGGCTTCGAAATGACCTGGCCGCGGACGTTGAACCCGCCCCACCCCTCCGGGCTGATGCCGTCGGTATCGAGGCTATTCTGAGCCCCCGAGGTGAAGGCCACGTTTACGCCGTCGATGGCGAGAGTGGCGCTGAACGGCCCGGTACCCCTGCCTTCGACGCGGATGTCGAATCGCTGGCCCTCGAGGAACCGGGCTCCACTCGGGGGGATCACGGCGACACTCGCCGGCAAGGGCAAAGCTGGCATGGAAAGCGCCGCGGCAAGAGCGGCCACGGCGACCCGAACGGAGCGGCCTGAGACCTTCATTGGCCTAGCCTACATCGCCGAACGTGCCACTGCGGCAGGAACCAATGCCTCAGGGCTTCTGAGTGGGCGCTGCGCAGGATGGAAGGTCCTCCGACTTCCCTAGGCGACATTGCGCCTCGGCGGCCGGCTTGGCTTCACGCGTCTGGCACACTCGCGCTGCGCTTTCGCAACCGCTGCACGCGATGGTCCAGCCCTCATCTCGAAACCTTAGGAGGGGCGATGTCCACTTTCCGTATCGTTGCCGTTGTAGTTCTTCTCGCTGGTGCAAGCCCTAGCCTCGTCCGCGCTGACGGCTGGGGTTCTTTCGGTCACCTGGCCTCGGTCCAGGCCAAGCTCGACACAGCTGGCGACTATGTGCTGACCTGGGCGCCGGACCATCGCGCCTTCATTGAGGTGACGGCTGGCACCTCGCCAGACTCCATTTCGCCCAAGAACGTGGTGATGTCCTCGGCGGGTGGAACGGCGGTCGTTGTCACGGGTCTCGACCAGTCCAAGCGCTGGTACTTCAGGGTCTCCCCCCGGCATGACCGGGGCACCGTTGTCGCCGAGCGCCAGATCCCGCTCACCGGGGCGGTGAACTTCCGCGACCTGGGCGGGTACCCGACCGAGGACGGGAGGTCCACGAAGTGGGGCGTGTTCTACCGCTCCGATGCGCTGAGCAAGATCACGGTCAGTGATGTGGCCTACCTCGAGAGCATGGGTCTTAAGTTGGACATCGACTTGCGCAGCGACAGTGAAGTCGCGAGCGCGCCGGACGCGATCACGGGTTCGTCCATCGTGTACAAGCGAGACGTCATCGTTGGACTGACCGCCAACATCGTTGCCTTGTTCGCTGACCCGAGCGTCAAGTACGACGTGGCCGGGATGGTCACACTCTACGACCAGATCATCGACGATAACGCGGCCGTCTACGCGAGCGTCATCCGAGACCTCGCCAACAACGGACCGGGAGCAGTGCTTCACTGCTCGGCGGGGAAGGACCGCGCGGGCATCGCGTCCGCCCTGGTGCTCGCCACGGTGGGTGTGCCCGACGACGTCATCGTGAACGACTACGCCCTCACGGAGCAGTACGAGGCGGTCCTCATCTCACAGGAAGTCCCTGCGGTTCAGGGTCTGCTGAAGTCGCTCGGCATCGACCCGTCGCGCCTCGGCTTTCTGCTCGGATCTCCGCCGGCCGTGATGGTGGAGACCCTGTCCCATATTCGCGCGAAGTATGGCTCCGTCGAGAAGTACTTGATGTCGGGCGGTCTCGACGCCGGCACCATCGTGAAGTTGCGCGCCGAGTTTGTCGACTGAGCGTCTCGAGGGTGGCTGGCTTGCGCCTCGGACGAGCCAGCCACCCTGCGCAGTACCGTTCCGGACTCTCTGCGCCAACCTCGTCCCAGTTTCGACGGGAATCCCTCCAGAGGATGGCGAAGCAGATTGGCCCCACACGCGCGAAGCCCCGCACGGGTGGGGAGGCTGTGCGTCCCGAATATGCAATAGCGGGGAGATCACGATGGTTCCCCGAGGCGTCAGGTCGGGGTTACCAAGCGTTTGTTGTGGCGTCGAGGTCGGGTAGCCTGCTGCCCCCATGAAGGAGGTCCTCCTCGCCATCTTCGCCTCCGTCCGCGCTGGCCTCCGATCGCGGGCCGCGCTCCAGCTCGAGGTCCTCGCGCTGAGGCACCAGCTCGCCGTCTACCAGCGGTGCCCCACCCGACCCCGCACCAAGGTCGCCGATCGCCTCCTCTGGGCGTGGCTGTCCAAGACTTGGGCGGGCTGGCGTAATACCTTGGTCTTTGTCCAGCCGAGCACCGTCATCGCCTGGCAGCGCCGGAGGTTCCGCGACCATTGGGCTCGCCTTTCCCGAGCCAGGCCCGGCAGACCCAGGCTGGCCAAGGCGGTCCAGGACCTCATCCGCACGATGTCGACCGCAAACCCGACGTGGGGCTCCCGGCGCATCGTCGGTGAACTCGCCAAGCTCGGCGTTCCCGTGGCCAAGGCCACGGTCGAGAAGTACATGGTCCGCCCGAGGCAGCCGCCGTCACCGACCTGGCGGGCCTTCCTCGACAACCACGTGAAGGACCTCGTGTCGGTCGACTTCTTCGTGGTGCCAACGGTCGCGTTCAAGGTGCTGTTCGTCTTCATCGTCCTCGCTCACGCCCGGCGCAGGATCGTGCACTTCAACGTGACGGAAAACCCCACCGCCCAGTGGACCGCCCACCAGATCTCCGAGGCGTTCCCCTGGGAGGCGGCGCCGCGCTACCTGATCCTGGATCGCGACTGGGTGTACGGGCCACCCTTCCAAACGCGCATGGAGCGCATGGGCATCGAAGAAGTGCTCACCGCCCCTCGGAGTCCCTGGCAGAACCCCTACTCCGAGCGGGTGATCGGGAGTATCCGCCGCGAGTGCCTCGACAAGGTCATCGTCCTCGACGCGCGGCACTTGCGCAGGCTCCTCGCCGACTATTTCGAGCACTACCACTCTTGGCGTTGTCACCGCTCCCTCGCCAAGGACTGCCCGGCGCGTCGGCCGGTGCAGGGCCCCGAGCGCGGGGATGTCGTGGAGGTCGCGGAAGCTGGCGGCCTCTACTGCCACTACGAGCGACGAGCGGCCTGAGCCGCAGCTGCAGGCCCAACGCGCTCAATTTCACGCCGTGGCGGCCACGGCAGGGCGAAGTTGCACCTTCAACCCTCAATAGCCTTCTCGGTGGCTACCGGTCCCCTGGCTTGGGCGTCGGCCCCCGCCTCGGCTCTCCGTCGCGAGGCCCGTTGGGCGACATGATCTCGTATTTGGGACGGACAGGAGCCAGGTGAAGCGTTCTCGGCTGCCCAGCCATCATCCATGAGCCAAGCTTGCTTCTCCGGCTGGCGACACGGCACGTGCGTCGCGCTGGCTTCTCGCCAAAGTCGGATCCCTCGCTTGCGCCAAGGAACTGCGTCACAGGCTCTGCGAAATACCCAGGAAGAAGCCCCGCCGGGGTCCGTATTGAGGGGCGAACTGGCCGATGCCGGTTCCGCTACGTAAGAGATACGTCGTGTCCAGCATGTTGACGACGTTGAGCCGTACCGTCAGTGGCCTCTTGTTCTGCCAGACGTCGATGTCTCTTGCTGCCGCCGTGTTGATCACCGCGTAAGCTGGCACATGCTGGGTGTTGCCGAAGCCACTGGGGAGGCCGCTGCCGTAGATACAGTCTGCGCTGAAAAGGAAGCTGCTCCATGAGTAAGAGGCGCCGGCGGAAGCCGTGAGCGTTTGCGCGTCGTCGGTGACGTGATAATTTGTAGCAAGGTAGGCGAACTCCTGCGGATCGAAAAGGTACTGGTTGGACGCCACGCGCTTCGCCCTGGTCACGTTCAGCGAGATGTTCCCGTAAGCCCTCAGCCCTCCGGTCTGATAGCTCAAGCTGAACTCCGTGCCTTCGCTGTAGCCTTGTGCGTAGTTGAGTTGGGTCAGAACCACCGCTTGGCCAAACTGACCATCATCGAGGAGATTTGCCGCAAGCTTGTAGTAGGCGCTCGCGCTCATCCGAAGACCAGGGAAGGGCCTGCTGTCGATGCCTATGTCGAAGAAGCGCGAGCGCTCCGGCTGTACGGGACTCTGTGCGTTAATCGCGGGCTGCAGTGTGGTGTTCTTGAAGAGCGCCAAGTTCGTCGGCGTCGCCTCCGCCTGCATGGGTGGGGTGAAGTAGCGCGCATACCCAGCGTGAAGCGTCGTACGGGGGAAGGGCTCCCACAGCAATGCTACGCGTGGACTCACCTGACTGGCAGCGACGAACTGATACATCTGATCGACACGCAGCCCGAAATTCATCGTGAAGTTGCTTGCGACCCTCCACTCATCCTGAACGTACCCGCCGATGCTCCATCCGAGCTTCACGGTGTAGTCATCCACCGGCGTGGGAATCGGCAACGGGGCTCCGCTCGCATCCAGGGGTAGCACGGTCGACAGATTGCCCACCTGCGTGTCCTCGGGGGCGATCCCGAAGCCGGCTCGTAGCGTGTGGGCGTCGCTGAGACGGTAGGCGCCGTCGAACTGAATCCCGACGAGAAAGCTCTTCCGTGTCACATTCGAGGCCACGTTGTTGAAGACGAGATCTCCGTAGATGTCGGGGACGAAGTGGACCATCGCGTATCGAGCGAAGAGAGACAGTTGCGTGTCGAGCTGCGCACCCTTCGTCTGCAGGGCGAGAATGTTGAACGCGTAGTTCTCGTATTGGTTCTCGTTGAGGTTGGCTGAGTTGTACGCTGGATCGCCGAAGTCCCCCAGCGGCGCCTCACCGATCACGTTGGGTATCTGGAACTGACTGAGGGAGAGGCCAGCCAGGTAGGTCAGGCGGCTTGACTCCCCGAGAAGCACAGATAGATAGCCGAAGGCCTTCCACTGCTCGGTCTGGTCGTGGAGCGGGTAGAAGGTCGGCATCGCATTGTTGAGCCCTTCGTCGCTGCGAAAGTATCGCCCGGTGACGAAATACTCCATGGTCGCCTCTTGTCCGCCGTACTCGACGCTTGGCGACACGCTCCAGAACGTGCCGCCGTAGATGGCCACTCGCCCGCTCGGCGGGTATTCACTCTTCGCCGTGATGTCGATAACCCCGGCGGTGCGAAGCCCGTATTGAGCCGGTAACGCTCCGTCCAGCAGACGCAGGTCGCCGACGAAGCCGGCTTCCAGGATCTGGCCGAAGCCGGAGAGGCCGTCGGGCAGCTGGATGCCGTTGATCCGGTACTGGACGTTGGCGTATTCATTTCGCACGTGGTAGCTGACGTTGCTCGTCGCCGAGTCGGACGACACCCCCGGGAGGTGAAGAAGCAGGCTGTCTATGGGTGTGTCGGACCCTTGCGGAAGCGAGTTTATCGCCTGGCGATCGAGGTTGGACGAGGTCGCGCCAAGTGGCGGCAGGAGGAAGCTGTCCCGCGACTTGTCAAAGGTCGTCATCTTGTCGTGGACGACCTTGCCGGGCTTCTCGATCACGACCTCGGGAAGCGTGACCGCATTGGCCTCGTCGGGAGAGGTGTCCCGAGGGTCCTGAGGGAGCGTGGGCGCGCCGTTCACGGGCTCCGCCGCGAAAACTTGGAAGCCGGCGAGAACGATCAGAAGAGCCGCGCGCGGGCGCGGGGACGAACCGTCACGCTCGCCTCTGGGTCCCCGCGCCTCTCCGTCTAGGAGTCGCATTCCCGCGTCTCCAGAGAGCGGCCCATCCAGCGTGAGGACGCGGACATCGAGCAGCGAGCGACCCCCTGCACGGAACTAATCAAGCGGCCATTCGGCTTGCGGGTAGAGTATTCCAGTGAAGGCGTTAGTACCGAGGTGGCGGGCATCTAGAGCCCAAGCCAGTGGCACTCGCCTTACGGATTCGTGAGGAATCCGTGACGGTCATCGTTCGTCGTGAATCTGATGTGTGCCTCGAGGGGCACCGCGCCCCTCGAGGCACACGCAACCTACTGCCCGACGTACCCGTAACAGGTCTTCAGCGGGGAGTAGTCGTAGAAGTGGCTACCAGGTGCATGGCGGGCCCCATCGCATGCAGCCTTGAAGTCGATCTCCTCCTCGTTGAGCAGCATCCTCACGATCAGGTTGCCGCTGGCGTCGCTATAGATGTCCCACTGAACGTTGGCGGCCATGGGAGCATCGATCTCGTCGCGCCAGGGACTGGCCGTCGGCGAGATGAGGTCGGCGTTCCACGGGCTGTGCGGAGCGTAGGTGTACGTCACCGTGTCGGGGAGCTGGAGGAAGATGTCCTTCAGACTCAGAATCGATGCGAAAGGCGTCATGATCTCCGCGTGCGTGAAGCGGAGCTTTGCGCCATTGGCGAGGTTGCCCTTCTCGACCGCATCCACCTCGCTGAAGAAGTCGTTCAGCAGGATCTGCGCCATCCCGTAGGTGGCATTGCCGTCTTCCACGGCACCCGGACCCATCTGGTAGAAGTCGATCGCATCTCCCATGTAGTTGAAGAGGTCCACCTCGGCCTCGGGGATGTACTTCCTGAAATCCATGTGGTTGAGCTCCGCCTCCATGGCCGGCACGATGATGTAGATGGAGTAGAGGTTGTTTGCCGCATCGAGCGCGCTGTTGATGGTCGTGCCGCCGCTCCCGGTCGTGGTGTAGCTCTTGCCATCGGCTCCCGTGAACGTGAACGTACCTGTGTCGGCGAAGCTGTACCCCGGTGTCCCGAGCTTATTGATGAAGTCCTGCGTGAAGAGCCGCTCCAGGATGGCCTGAGCCGCAGCATTGGCCTCCGGGATGGCGTTGATCGCGTTCACCTTCGCCGTCTGGATGGGGTCGCTCGCCTTGAACTTCTGGTAAGCGAGGCTTGCCTCGTAGGTGGCGTAGTACGGGTCGGTCGAGTTCGTCACTGCGTCTTGCGCTGCACTGAGCTTGTGGAAGTAGAGCAGGAACCTGTTGGTACCAGGGAGCTGCGACTTGGGCTTGGTGCCGTAGCCGCTGACGGCAGGTGGGTAGTTGATGAGCGAGCCAAGCGCAGGGCTTTCGCTCGCAAGGGCCCCCGTGAAGTACCCGGAACTGTCATAGGCTCGATTGACGCCGGAGGTCTCCACGACGATCTGGCGCCCGACTTTGGCGACCTGCTCGAAGTACGAGGGGAGTCTGTGCAGTAGCCGAGTGGCGATGGACTCGTGCTCAAGTGCCCCGAGCGCCGTCAGGTTCCCGTAACCGGGAGCCGTGATTCCCTTTACGCCGGCCCCGAGGACCGTGTTCGCCTGAATGAAGGCGAGGACGTCCGGGCCCAGCTGCTGGCCGAGCGGCGTCAAGGCACCGTCCGCCTGGGCCTTCAGCCACATGTTGTAGACGACGATATCCGAACCCTCGCTGGACATGCCGCGCGCACCGTGGCGGGCAACGAGCTCCGTGTAGACGGGGCTGAAGCCGGCCGGCGGGGGTTCGTAGGTAATGAAGTGCTGCTGCGGTTCGTACAACGTCTCGGTGGTGAGGTTCGCCTTGTTTTCTGGGCAGCGGACCGTGACAGGCGCCTTGGACGAGGCGGAGAGCCCGGTGGCGCTGTCGGTGACGGTAACCGCCAAGGAAACGTGGATGGGGCCACGGCCCAAGAGCTTGCAGAAGGCCGGCGTGTAGAGGACATCCGACTGGTTCCCAGTCATCTTCGGCGCGAAGCTTCCGACTAGCGGCTCGACGAGCCCATCGGAAAAAGCGTAGGACCAGGCGCCGTGACCGCCTCCGTCCTTCGGCACAACCGCTAGCTCACACCGCTCGCCAGGGCCGATGGATCGATGCGTGATTCGAAGGAAGAATCTTGGCGCGACCGGCACTTGCGCAGCCTCGGTGTCTGCCAGTGTGACCGGTGACCACCCCAGGACCAAAGCGCAGGTCACCACTAGCGCGAGCCCGCGCTCCATTCGCTTTCCCATGTTTGACTCCATGACTATTAGTGAACGCCCGCAGCCTGCCCTCTTGAGCCGCGAGAATGCGACTTTGCCCAGAGCATCGAGGCAACGTTCTCGAAACATCGGAACGAGTTAGCGGCGTGGATTTGTGAAGAACTGTGAATGATCCGCTGCTTGGTTCGACACACGAACTTCGCGCATTCGAAACGCCCACTTCCGGCAGCGCTTGTCTAATCTTCGCCGCGGCCCAGCGGACCCGGCTTCTCCTGGCGAGAAGTCCTGTCCAGCCTTCAACAGAGGAGGTGCAGAGCTCTCGGATCACATCGCTAGAGCCGGGTTGCCGCGCCCGTCAAGCTTGCGGCAAAGGTCGTTTCGCAGCAGCACGTCAGTCACACATGTAGTGTAGTGATGAGGGGAACCCCATGTCGAACCGACGCCGTAGGCTTCTCAGTGTTTTGGCAGTGTGCGCCACGATCCTTCTAGGTTCCACGGCAGGAATCGCAGCAGCGGATGTTCCCGACGCCGTCTACAGCCCCAACTCCTGGCTGAACATCACTCCGGGCAGCAGTGCCTCGCAGCTCTCGTTTTCCTGGGCCACCAAGAACGTGGATCTCACGGCGTTCGCCTACGCGCCCATCGATGACATCCTGTCGAACGGGCTCGCCACCTACAGTCTCCCGGTCCCGGAAGTCCAGGTCGTTAAGCTGAGCCAGAACCAGGACCCCTCGACCGTCAACTTCGACCAGGATCCGACGACCAAGACGTTCTATGGCATCGCTCTTGAGTCGTATGTGACGCAGTCCGGGACGACGACGGCGGCCGGCTGGTACCAGAACAAGGTGACGGTCAGCGGTCTCCACGACTTATCTGCCTACGCGTATCGCGTCGGGTACGGAACAACCTGGAGCAGCGTGTACACCTTCCAGACCCGCGATCCGAGGTCCTTCACGTTCGTCAGCGTAGGCGACCCCCAGCTCGGCGCCAACACGAGCGGCGCCCACGAACCTCCCGCCCAGGTGGGGAACGTTCTTCCCTACGACACGACGAGCTGGCAGGCGAGCGTTGCCACCATCGCCCAGGCGGCTCCAGACGCCAGCTTCATTATCTCCCTTGGGGACCAGATCGAGAACACGTCGTCGCAGTCCGCCGTTGACCCGCAATACGACGCCTACTTCAGCCCTCTCCAGTTGCTGGGCATCCCCGTTGCCACCGTCGACGGCAACCACGACTACGGCCTGGGCCAGTACTATGCCTACCACTACAACCTCCCGAACCAGTCTCAGCAGTACGGCGCGACGCAGTTCGCCAACGATGGGGACTACTGGTTCAGGTATGGTGACGTCTTGTTCCTGATGCTCAACAGCAACACGATCAGCGCCGCGACGCACGACGTTTTCATCCACCATGCCATCGCATCCAACCCCCTGGCCAGGTGGAGGGTCGTCTGCTTCCATCACTCGCTGTTCAGCGCCGCCGATCACACCTTCGATAACGACATCTTGTTCCGGCGTGGTGCGTACTCCGCGATCTTCGACAAGCACCACATCGACGTGGTGCTGAGTGGGCACGACCACTCCTTCACCAGGTCGTTCCAGCTTCTCGGCGGCGTGCCGGTGTCCCAGGACAAGATGCGCGTCGCAAAGGACGGCAGCGTCAGCGTGAAGGACCCGGCCGGGACCCTTTACATGACCCTCGACTCTGGCAGCGGAAGCAAGTACTACGACCTCAATAGCTCGTACATCAATCCGACGACAGGAGCGATCACCTATCCCGTGTTCGTCGCGAACTTCTGGCAGCAATACGTGCCGACGTTTTCCCGGGTCACCATCGACCACGACAGGTTCTCGATCGTGACGTACGCCATCAACAACCTGAAGCAGCCGATCGACAGCTACACCATCGTCAAGTAGCAACCCTGCTGTTCGCGTGATTGGCATTCTCGCCGCATCGGCTTCGATCCGGCGAGCACGCAACAGCTAGAACCACCTCGGCGCGTGCGGAGGCATCCGCACGCGCCGAGCCATTCGACGGGCAACTTTCGAAGTGCATCGAGGCCCACGCTTGACAAGACGACTCCTTCCTCGCAGGGCACTCTGGGACGCACTCGCCGGTGCGGTGGTGTTGGCGCTCTTCGGGCTCGCGATCGCCGGGCTCTACACTCACGCGCCCGGCTACAAGCGGTTCAGTTCCGGCGCCTCCTCCTACGTGCGCTACGAGAAGGCCAGAGTAATGGCCATCGACAAGGAATCGTTGCATCGAGACACGACGAGTGGATTGGAACTTGGATATCAAGTCGCCACCCTACGGATCCTTACTGGCGAACACGCCGGTAATGTCCTGACGGTGAAGAACGCCCTGAGCTACTCGAGCAACGTCAAGGCTGCCGCGGGATCCGACGTGATCATCTGTGTCGACACCGCCGACAAGGACACCTACGAGGTCTGGATCTATAGCTACAATAGGGGACCCTTTCTTTATCTGTACGTTGGCTTGTTCGTGGCAGCGCTCTGCACCATCGGAGGCGGGCGCGGCTTCCGATCGGTGCTTGGCATCATCTTCACGTTCACAGGCATCGCGTTCCTGTTCATTCCGATGCTCTACCGTGGCTATTCGCCGTCGCTGGCGGCGGTGGGCGTAGTGGTCATCACCCTCTGCGTTTCCCTGGTGCTGCTCGGCGGCTTCAGCGCGAAGACCCTTTCCGCCATACTGGGCAGCCTGGCGGGGGTGGTCATCTCCATACTCTTCGTCACGGTAGCGCTCCAGATCACCCATCTCACCGGATTCAGCACAAGTGAGGCTGACGCCTTGGTCCAAATTGCCGGGGCCACTCAGATGAAGGCCGGGGAACTTCTGTTCGCGGCGATCCTCATCTCCTCCCTTGGCGCCATTATGGATGTCGCGATTTCCATCGCGTCGGCGGTTAACGAGGTGAGTCTCAACAACGGCGGGCTGGCCACAAGAGCGCTGTTCAACAGCGGGATGAACGTCGGGCGCGACATGATGGGGACCATGGCGAATACCCTCATCATTGCGTTCACAGGTACGTCACTTAACGTGCTTGTATTGCTGTATTCGATGAACGTTACTTACTATCAGCTGATCAACAACAACATGATCGGCGTCTATATCGTTCAAGCCGTGTCTGGAAGTATCGCAGTCGTGTTGACCGTGCCCCTGGTGTCGCTCGCTTCGGCCTACTTGATTCCTGGCGTCAGGCAGCGCAGCCAAGAGAGCGTGTTGCCCGGGTCCGCGAGCTGAACGCTGCGGCCCCCCCAACTTCATCCGTAATGCCTTGCGAGGGCGTCCGGCGGCGGGCAACGGCTAGCCCACGGCTCTCACGATCCTACACATTCTTGCAGCGGGATCCCGGGCGTGATCCTCTGCCGCGATGAGGGGGAAACGTGGTGAGAAGGTGCCGATTCTGTCCGAGGAACTCAGCGATGCCGAGCTGGGGGACGAACGGCTGAACCGGCCGCTCGGAATCCTCGCGGACCTGGTCGCCGAACGGCCAGACGCCGGGTTCCCAGAGGCGCTTGACGACGCGGAGCTCGAAGCAGCGTATCGGTTCTTCGGCACTGATCGGGTCACGCCGGAGGCGATCCTCGCTCCGCACCTCCGGCAGTGCGCTCGACGGGCGAGCGAGCACGAGCAAGTGCTCGTCTTGCACGACACGACCGAGTTCGAGTTCGGTGGGCGAAAGAAGCGCGAAGGGCTCGGGCGGCTCATTAGCCCAGGCCGGTGTTGCGATGGTGACTTGGTGGCCATGAGCGGTCGTAACGTCACTGGCGTGAACTTCAAGAAGGTCGGCTGCAAAGACCTTTTCTAGCTAGGTGAACGGAAATCCGGGCGCGGAGAAGAGGGTGTAGGCGCCGCCGGATAGAATGAAGCCTTGGCTCGAGAGGCCATCCGCAGGGCCTGCCGATCCGACGATGACTCCCGAGTCGTTGATTCCGACTGCCCGCAGGTCCGTCCCGGGTGCCTGTGTTTGATGAGAGATTGCTTAGCTCGGCCCATTTGGGTCGTTCGGCTTCGAGCAGTCCCTAGAGGCTCCTGTCGGTCGACAAAACTGAATCCGGGCGGAAACGTCCAGCCAAGACGCGAAAGCTCGGCTGAGCGGCCTTACATCGGGAAGCTCTCTAGCCCTCCCAGGAGAAACCCGCTCGGATTCCAGGGCGTGCCTCAACAGGCCTCGTCGTTGCCCCGCACGCAGGCTCTGCCGCCAGGTGGTCGTCGATGAGAAACGCCTACGCGGCTGCGCGCCAGCAGTACCGATGGTGCAACCCACCGACCCGCCGCCGAGCGTGCAAGACGGCCAGGCCAGCGGGGCGCCGCTCCTCCTCCCGGCCTGCAGGCGCATCCTTGCCGACGCCAAGATGCGTCCGGTCCTCGTGGTAATAAGCCCCGTACTCTGCAAGTAAACGGCGAAGATGGCGATCATGGAGGACGATCACATGGTCAAGCAACTCGCGACGTACACTGCCCACAAAACGTTCCGCCACACCGTTTTGCCACGGGCTCTCGTAGCTCGTCCGCTTGGGCTTCAGGCCCATCGACTTCGCCGCGGACACCACTTCCGCCGAGAAGGTTGAATCCCTGTCGAACACCAGGTACTTCGCGCGGCTGCAAGCCTCCTCGTACGGGAACGCCTCCCTGAGTTGCTGGAGTACCCACGCCGAGGTCGGATTCTCCGTCACAGCCCAGTGTGCCACCTCTCGCCGCGCATGGCGAATCGCGAACCACACGTAGAGGACGCGAAAGGAAACCGTCGGCACGGTGAAAAAATCCATCGCGACAATCACCTCTCGGTGGTTCCTCAAGAACGTCAACCAACTCTGCCGGTTCTCCGGCCGTCGGCGACCGCGCCGCAGGTAGCGGGATACGGTTCGCTCGGAGACATCGAACCCGAGCTTCTGCAGCTCTCCGTGGATCCGAGTCGCTCGCCAGCTATTCTCCCTTGCCATCCTCCTCACGAGGTCTTGGACCTCTCGAGTGGTCGGTGGCCGTCCAGCGCGGAGCGCTCGCCTGGAGCGCCACCTCCAGAAGAGCGCGAAGCCCGCGCGGTGCCAGCCTACCACCGTGTCCGGTTTCACGATCAGCAGCACCTCGCTCCAGCGCGACCAGGTCCGGCGCAGCAGGACCCAAAACAGCCGATCGGCGAACCTAATCGTCGGGCGGCGCCTCTTCCCCACGGAGGCGAGTTGCTGCCGGAGGGCGAGAACTTCGAGCAGGACGTCCGCCCTCGCGGCGAACAGGTGCGGCAACATCCTCAGGATCACCCAAAGGAGCCGAAACATGCGAGCGCACGAGTGTGCCCGGCGTCCTCTGGAAGGTCAATGTTTCCCGAGACTACAGAATATTGGCGAGCCACAGGTACCCGGCTAAGAACAGAGAGGCGCGCTGGCTCGGTAACCATTGTCGTAGCGAGGTGAGTCACACCCTCGCCCTCCGGTTGACAGAACGCCCGGTCGAAACTGCTCGTCTGTAGCTGACCGGCCCGAAGAAGGGACACCTCGCGGCGAGGTGGCCGTTCGCGTCGCGGAGCGGTGACGATGGCGAAGGACAGCGGTGCTGGCGCTAGCACAGCCCTCACGGTAGCCGACTCGGAGGAGTCGCTGCCTCTTGCCCTCACACCGAGAGAGGCGGCTTCAGCCCTGCGGCTCGATCCCCGGACCATCCGCGCGATGGTTCGCTCGGGCGAGCTCGAGGGCAACCAGCACGGCCACGCCATCCGGGTGAGCAGGGCGTCGGTGCTAGACTGGCTCTGCGGCAAGCGTCGCGTCTCGCGCTCAAGGGGGTAACCCAGTGAGTGTGCGACGCATGAAACGCCGCTCCCGGAAGACGGGGGTGGTGTCGGAGAAATGGCACGTGGACGTGGACTTCATGCTGCCGAATGGCCAGCGCGAACGCGTTCGCAAGGTGGCGCCCGTGCAGACCAGGCGTGGCGCCGAGGAGTACGAGCGGCAACTCCGGCAGGGGCTGCTTGACGGCTCTTACTTCAAGCTGGCCGAGGAGGTGGAGAAGGAGATCCCGACCTTCGATGAATTCAAGGATCGGTTTCTCACATACAGCGAAGTGAACAACAAACCGAGCACGGTTTATGCGAAGCGGTGGATGCTCAAACTACACCTATCCCCCTTCTTCGGCCCGATGAAGCTCTCCGAGATCGGGCCAGCAGACAACGAGGCGTTCAAGGCGAAGAAACTCGGTGAGGGGCATTCGAAGAAGAGCGTCAACAACATGCTCGCCGCTCTTGGGAAGCTCCTAAACCTCGCGGTCGAGTGGGACGTCATCGACCGGGCACCGAAGGTGAGGGGGTTCAGCCTTAAGAACGACTTCATCTCGGAGGACGAGTACCTCACCCCCGAGGAGACCGATCGTCTTATCCAGGCCTCGGCTCCTGAGTGGCGGTCGTTCATCATCACCGACGTCAAGACCGGGCTACGGCTCGGAGAGCTCCTCGCGTTGAAGTGGGAGGACGTTGACCTCATCGCAGGTCAGCTCGTGGTTCGGCGAACGCTCTGGCAGAACCAGGAGGGCCCGCCGAAGGGAGGCCGTAACCGGACGGTGCCGCTCTCCGACGAGGCGATTGCAACCCTGAAGGCGCACCGACACCTGAAGGGGCCCTACGTCTTCTGCGAAGCCGACGGCCGGCGCCTCACCCATAGCCGGGTGAGGGATGTAGTTCCGTCCGCGTGCAGGAGGGCCGGTCTCGCTAAGAGGATCACGACGCACGGGCTCAGGCACTCGTTCGCGAGCCACCTTGTAATGCGTGGGGCGTCGCTCAAGGCGGTCCAGGAGCTGCTCGGGCACGAGAGCATCGAGATGACGCTTCGGTACAGCCACCTGGCGCCGAACGTAAAGCGGGATGCCGTGAACCTGCTCGACTCGCCGAAGGGGTTCTCCAACGGCAACCTGACGGCAACACGGCCGAGGATTAGCAGCCCAGATGATGAAAACCCCGGCAAGTCAGAGACTTACCGGGGCGAAACTGGAGCGGGAAAAGGGATTTGAAGTTTGACGGTGGGTAAATTCTAACAGTGCGACAGTCCACGCCTTTCTGTCGTTTCCTCTGTCGTCAGCTTCCCTTCGAATCGCTTCTCGTTTCCCCAGGCTTTCCCACCCTCCCCCGGGCTTCTCCCAGCGTCCGGGAGAGATACGGGAGACGGAAGTCGCAGTGGCAACGGCCGAAGTGACGCCTTATGGAACGGCCTAACGGCAACCTGACGGCAACAGAATCCCGGCTTCGGACGGCCTCCCCTTGGTGAACGAGGCGCTCGAGGACATCTGGGCGACAGGCAAAAAGGATGGCAGCATCTTCGCCGACCCGCCCTGGCCGGAGAGAGGCGGCGGCAAGATGAAGCGCGGCGCCGACAGGCATTGCGCTCATGAAGGTTTCGGAGATCGAGGCGGTGGGCGGGCTCGTCCATCAGCTCGCGAAGCCGAACTCACACCTCCACAACTTCCCCCCGGACGCGCTCGACGTGATGCAGGCGTGGGGTTTTCGATACGTAACGATCACCCGGCGATAGTAAACCTCACCAGAATCCCGTCCCGTCGGGAATCCTTGACGAGTTGTCATCCCACCCAGGCACGCATGATGTGACCACCACGCAACACGAGGCCGTCCGTGCGTCCATCGAAATAGAGTGCGTTGAGCGCGTCACTGTCGGCGACTTCAGACCCCGAGAAACCGAGCGCACCAACGTCGGCCTCCAGCTCCGTGGGCGCAAGAGAACTATTGAGCGGCTCGCCGATCGATCCAAGGCGGGCGGCCAATGTCAATCGCCACGTCCTCCCGCGGTCCTGCTCGCCTTGCGGCGTCGCGAAATCGAACACGATCTCGCTTCCCGGGCGCGTGGCCATCGCGATGGTTCCGAGTGTCGCCATGATCGCGTTGCGCGTAAGATAAGGGGTGACACCGAGCCAGGCAAAAAACGCCGGCCGTGCGAAGTCGAACCCCGCGCGCGCTAGCCCCTCGCGCACGGTTTCCTGCTCGAAGTCGACCGGTGCGTAGACAACGCTTTCGGGGATTGCGATGGCAGTTTCACCCAAACGCTGGCGCTTCCAGCCCTGCGTGGCCGGATGGTCCACCTCGAAGACACGCACGTGCTCGAACCGCCCGCGATACGCAAAGGTATCGAGTCCCGCGCCCAACACAACGTACTGCCTCAAGCCGTGGTCGAACGCATCCGCGAAACGATCCTCGGCGTAGCGGCTGCGCGCTGCAATGAAGGCTCGCAGACTAGCGGCCTGCGGCGCCGCTCGCGGTTCCCGCCCGGCGCGCAGCTCGCTCTCGGCATGGGCACCCACGATCCGCAGGGCCAGAGGGTCCCCGAACACTGGCGGGATGTCGACCAGTTGATGGGCAGCGCGGTATATAGCGGCCCTTTGTGCAGTCAAACTCGGCCTGTCAGTTACCAAGTGCCGTGATCCTCCTGCTCACCTATCCTCTCATGGTGGCCGTCCGGAGGGGCTGGGCACCATGTTCACCTCGGCGAGGATCGTCGTGATTATCATGCGGCCCTTCGGTAGTCCGCATGCAGTCCGCCAAGCGCGGGTGTCATCACGATTGGTCCGGACGTTTTGACCTGGAGAACACGGTTGGCAGGCACCAGTTGTCCGATCCCTTGCCTTCCGGCTCACCATCAGTCGAGGTTTCCGGCATAGAGGCGGGGCCTTCTCCTTGGTACTGGGAATGTCGAGCCCGGTCGCAGGCCTGCGCCGCCGTTTCAGCGAGGCTTGGGCGGCCGGCCGTAGGTCACTCCCGCGATCGGCTCCTCGAGGATGGCCTGTTTCAGCGCATCTGAGGCTTCCAGGCAGAGTAACAGCGCTTTGCGCTTCTGGTTCAGCGACAGGGCCAGCGAGCGGACATTGGTATTCTCGCGCGAGAGCGACAAGATCTGAGCCTTGAGCTCGCCGTATCGAACAAACCGCACTCCAGCCATCGCCACGTCTGGGTCCCTTGGAAGCTTCGAGGCGAGCCCGTCGAGATCGGCACGGACCTGCGTCACCTCCTTGGCCATCAAGGCTTCCATCCGGTCCATCTCGGCGTCACTTTCCTCCGCGATGTGCGGTGCTAGCAAGGTCTGGATGCGAAGGACGCCGATCTGGGCACCGAAGGCGAGGGGCATCAGCTGCGAGCAGTCCCGCGAGCCAGCGCACTTGGCCACCACTCGCGAGAGCGCCGCGTCGATCTCCGCGAGTGTCTCGGCGGCCGGACCAAACAACAGTTTGTATGCTTTGAGGTTGGTGTTCTTCACAGCGAGGCGCAGCACCTCATCATCCACGCGCCGAAGATTGTCAAAGGCGCCAGAGAACTGCGCAAGTAGATCCTTCTCGCGCTGGGTGCCCCCGGTCGCCAGGAGGTTGGCGAGTTCCTCGCGCTCCTGCTCGACCTCCGCAGTCGCCGCACGAGCCCGGTCGGCTAACATCCGGGAATCCTGGTCGGTGGTTGCGAGAACGGCGCTCTTCTCGGCCTCCGACGCCGAGGCGAGCGCGAGTTGCATCCGTCCAACGGTATCGGCCCGGCTGGCCTTGAAAGCGAGCTCTTGCGCTGGGTTCTCGACCCGGTAGAAGTGCCACCCCACAATGAGGAACAGGGCGAGGATCGCCGCGCCTGCAAGCATCCAGAGCACGATTCCCGTGTCGAGTTTAGTCTTCACGCTTTCCTCCTGATTCCTGAGCGACTGCTCGAAGATGGCTGTGCTGTGGCTGCCACTATTGGTGAACGACGACCATTAGGATGGTCCCGTTTCGGTGTGCCTTGGAAAATTCGAGTCATGCGGATCCGGAGTTGCTCTCCGCGGCGACTCCCGTGGGTAAGAGAATCTTGCCAAACAAGAGCCCGATCAGGGCGGAAGCAGCGGCAGAAGCGAGAAGCGCGAGCTTTGCGCTCGCGAGCAACGGCTTTGTCGCGAAGGCCCCAGCGGCGATGTAGATGGGCACCGTGAGGCCGATTCCCCCGAGGCAGCCAATCACCAGGACGCCGCGCCATGTGACGCCGCGTGGCAAGTCACACACCCTGGAGTGCACAGCTGCGAAGCTGGCCGCGACAATTCCCGCCGGTTTGCCAAGAACGCGCCCGACCAGCACTCCCGTGAGCACGGTGAGGGAGTCTCGATCGTGCCACCTCAGCCCGTCGACACTGATCCCCGCGTTCGCCAGAGCGAAGAGTGGCGTGATCCCGTAGGCAACCCAGGGATGCAGTCTGTCTGCCCCGTCAAGGGGCAAGAGGAGGCCGATCGGGATGCCGCTGAGGGCGGGTTCAACCCCAGCTCGAAAGAGTCCCATCCAGGTCACCAGCCCCGGGGGAACGTACGCGAGGAGGCTGCGCACACCGAGTTTCCGAAGCGCCAAGATCCCGAGCGTCCCTCCAATGGCCACGAGGAGCCCCGTCGATGCGCCTCCCTTTGGATAGAAGATGGAGACGACGAGAACGGACCCGATGTCGTCCACGGTAGCGAGCGCTAGCAGCAGGACGCGAAGCGACGCTGGTATGCGCTTCCCGAGCAGAGCGAGGACGCCGACAGAAAAGGCGATGTCCGTAGCAGTGGGAATGCCCCAGCCGCGCCTCGCGATCGGTCCCTGATTCCACCCCAAGTAGATGAGGGCTGGGAGGATCATTCCACCGAAAGCGGCGGCTACGGGGAGAGCGGCCCGCCTGAAGTCCGACAGGACACCTTCGTGGAATTCCCGTCGAATCTCGGCCCCGACGACGAGGAAGAATATCGTCATCAACCCATCGTTGACGAATGAGCCGAGCGATAGCGTGGCCGCGAAGCGCTCCATGCCTACCGTGAACGGTGTTTCCCATACTCGCCCGTATGAGGCCGACCACGGGGAGTTGGCCCAGGCAACGGCTGTCCCGGCTGCTCCAAGCAGAACGACCCCGCTCGCAGCCTCTACCCGGAAGAACCGCTCCAAGGCTAGCGGCACCCACGTGGTCCGTCGTGCGTTAAGCTGCTTGGGGCCGGGGTCGCCTGCGTATCGGTCCAATGGCAAATCGCTCCACCGATTGGCGGCCCGACCAATCGAGTGAGCCCTGCCACGGCCGTGCGCGGCCGGACACCCGCTAGACGTCTAGCACGCCGGCTCCAGGCATTGAAGAGGTCTTCTAGGGCCTTGGCCAGGTTCGGACGATGGTGGCTGGACGGACCGAGGCCGGGGTATGACGCTGCTTGGGCAATCGAAGCGGAGGAAGCCAAGACATCGAAGCTATGCACCTTCTGGTGGAGGCCTGGAGCGGAAACACTCAAAGGGTGGGAAGGCGATGGGCAAGAATCGCCCTCGCGCAGCCTTTCGAGATTGGGTTCCGTGAAGCAGGAGCATGAGACCTGGCTGCCGCGTGTGTACCGCGTCCGGGTCCTGGGATTCGTGGTCGCGGGCCTCGCGACAGCTGGCCTTCTATACGTAGGGCAGGACTTCCTCGCGACTTTGCATCGCCTGGATGTTGTGATCCGCGACGACGCTTCCGCTGTGAAGGTCTAGCGCACCGGCGCTGCGCGAGGTCGGACGTGTCGCCAAGCGAGGCGGCTCGGTCGTGGTGATGACCTTTGGAGACCCCGACGGCATGGAAGTAGTCGCCTTGCTGACCGCGCTCAAGTCATTACTGCCGCCCCCACCCCAGGGAGCACCCGGCCCGTTCGCGCTGTCCGACGAAACTGTCCTGCGCCAGTTCGCAACTGATGCAGGACTCGAACCCGTCGAGGTCTTCGACGTCGACAGCCCATGGATCTATGCCGACGACAGCGCGGCATCGCGTGGTCTGACGTCGACGGGGAACGCGGTCAGGGCGATGGAGCAGATCAACGAGAAGGTCGTGACCCAAGCCTACGCGAAGGCAATCGCTCCGTTCCGCCAGTCCGACGGCAGTTATCGCGCGACGGCCTGGTTCCGCTGCCTGTTGGCGCGGCGGTGAGCCTGGCTATTCTCCAGGGCGGTCGCGCGTTCCGGAGGAGGTCCTCGGGCCTGACGAACTTCGACGCGCCTGGGCGCGGTAGCGTCGTGGGTGCGCACTTCGAGTGGGGTAGCGTTCTTCGGTCTGACCTGCACCCCAAATCCAGGCCGCCCTGGATGCAAATGAATCGTACATCCTCGCCGCAGGAACTGCGCAGATCGCTACTTCACAACGGCGGTTGCGAACCCGCCCCATGCGCGCTTTCCTTCCGTGTCCGGGCCAAGGGCGCGGTCTCGAGAAGCTCGAGGCCACATGAATGAAGCAAGGCAGCGATCCGCTCCCGCGAAGGCGGCGTGCTGTCGACACCGAACTTCAGCGGCTCGCCTGCGGCCTTCGCTGCAGCTCTCCCAAACCGCCGGAAGCGTGGCCCATCGACAGCCTCTCGGTCGAGGTACATCGTCACGCCTTCCCACAAGAAGAAGCTCGGCTGGCTGCCTCGTGAGTCTCATCAACGCAACAGGCACTTCCCGAGCGATCCTCGTCCCGGCTACCTTGCAGGACGGATATTCTGGTTCATCCGGAACAGGTTGTCGGGATCGTACTTGGCCTTCAGGTTGGCAAGGCGTTGATAGTTGGGTCCGTAGGCGCCTTGGCTCACGCGCTGCGCTTCTTCCTCGGGCATGAAGTTGACGTACACACCGCCGGTTGCGTGGGGTGTCATCGCGTCGAACAGCTGTCGTGCCCAGGCGATGCATTCCTTGTCGTTGGCCGCGCTGCTCCAGCGCGTATGGACGTTCATCACGAACTGTATATCTCGGTGTGGATAGGCAGTGGCCTGCGCCGGCACCCGGTTCACGGCGCCCCCCAGGTTCCCGATGAAGACCTCACAGTCGGGAGACGGCAGTCGCCCGACGTAATCGAGCATCACCTTGATGGCTCCGTCGCTTAGCTCGACGAAGTCGTGCGACTTCCAGTAGTTCCTAGCGCCGGGCGCCAGCAGCGGGTCGAACGCGGTTTGCCAGCCAGCGAAGGGGCTCGGCCCGACCACGTCCGCGATAGGCTTGCCAAGGGCTTGAATCGGCGCGACGGCCTTTCGACCTTTCTCTAGGTCGCCCGCATAGCAAAGAGCGAGAACAACGACCTCCTTGCCGTGCACTTCCTTGGGGAGGAACGGCAAAGGTGGGGCCTTGCGCATCACCACCCAGCACGTGAGCTCCTCCGGCGCACCGGCAACCGCGCGGCGATATCCTTCTAAGAGCTCCTTGGCCTTGGCGAAGGGGTGAACGATCAAGCCGGCAAGTACTTCCGGCCCGACAGGATGGAGGCGGAACTTGAATGACGTTGCGACGCCAAAGTTGCCGCCGCCGCCACGAACAGCCCAGAACAGTTCCGCGTCGTCCTTCTCGCTCGCGCGAACAAGGTCACCGTTCGCCGTGACCATGTCCACCGAGAGGAGATTGTCGATGGAGAGACCGTACTTCCGGCTGATCCAGCCGAATCCGCCCCCCAGCGTGAGCCCGGCGACGCCGGTCGTCGAGTTGATACCGAGGGGCGTTGCGAGGCCGAACGCCTGCGCCTCACGGTCGAACTCTCCGAGGGTTACACCAGGCTCGACGCGGGCTGTTCGACCAACGGGATCGATGCGGACCGACTTCATTGAGGAGAGGTCAACCATAAGACCACCCTCGCAGACGGCGTTGCCGGCAATGTTGTGCCCACCCCCCCGGATTGCGAGTAGAACCCGGTGCTCCCTGGCGAGCTTGACCGCTAGCATGACGTCGGCCGCCCCGGCCGCACGGACGATGGCGGCGGGCCGCCTGTCGATCATCGCGTTCCAGATGGTGCGTGCCTGGTCATACCCTGGTTCGCCTGGCAGGCACAGCGCACCGCGCAACCGTCCCCGGAACGCCGCGACCGCCTCGGACTTGAGGGTCGTCGTGGATCCATCGTCTGTCTTCAGAATCACGTCCGCCATATGCGAGACCTCCGTGAGAGGACCATGGCCCCTTGCGCTATTCTCCAGTTCGAAATAGCGCTAACAGTTATTGGGGCGTAAGTGACTGTTCGAGCTCGCACCCCTGGTCCGACCTAACTCCGCTCACTGGCTGTGACTCGCCAGTCCTCGTTTGGGGCGCAAGCCGCGGTGGCCAAGCGTCGCTGATTATTCCGGCGCCGTCGCTAGAAGCAGCGCGTCGCGGCTCCGGTCTTCACGAACTCCTGCATCCAGCCCACGCGTCACGCCGACCAACGATCTTGATTAGGAAGATTTGGTATTAGCCGACAAGCCGTAAGGAGGCGTGCGCTTCCTCGCCGCCACCGCCCTCCAAACCGCTCGGATACGTTCCTTGAGCCGTTTCCTCCTCTCGCTTCAAGTACTCATGCACGTGCTGTACTACGATGGCACCCTCGCCCACCGCTGCGGCAACCCGTTGCAGTGACCCGAGGCGCACGTCGCCCGCCGCGAAGACGCCCGGCATGCTGGTCTCGAGCCGCATCGGGGGCCGGAAAAGGGGCCACCGATCGTGGGCCACGTCCGAACCCGTGGCCAGGTAGCCCTTCTCGTTGCGCTGGATCGCCCCGTCCAACCAGTCAGTGTGGGGCGTCGAGCCAATTAGCACAAAGAGCAGTTGGACCGGCACGCGGTCTACCACCCCGGTGTCAGCGTGGCGTACCGAGATGCGCTCTATTCGCTGGCCTCCCTCAGCGTCGACGACCTCCGCTCCTAGCCGCACGTCCACATTGCGCGCCCGACGGATCTGTTGGACCAGGTAGTCTGACATTCCTTTCTCGAGGGACTCGGCGCGGGCCACTAAGGTCACCTGCCGTGCAAAGCGAGACAGATGGACGACAGCCTGGCCCGCGGAGTTCCCGCCCCCCACCACCACAACGTCGAGGCCATACACCGGACGCGGGTCTCCGAACGTCGTGTAGAATAAGCTCTGCCCCGCGAAACGCTCGATTGACGGCACTTCGAGCCGCCGGTACCGGGCTCCGGTCGCGATGACGACAGCCCGCGCAGTGATCTCGCGCCCGTCGGACAGCGAAAGGATCCTCGCGCCGTCTTCCGCCCGGAGGCCGACAACCTCCCGTGCGAATACATACTTGGCTCCAAAGAGCCAAGCCTGCTGGTAGGCCCGTTGGGCGAGTTCGGCACCACTAATGCCGCGGGGGAAGCCCAGGTAGTTCCGGATGAGGGAACTCGCGCCCGCCTGCCCACCGACGACGTAGCGCTCGACTACGAGCGTCCGCAGCCCCTCGGAGCCCGCGTAGACCGCTGCTGCCAGACCGGCCGGGCCTGCACCGATGACAGCCACGTCACAGGCGAGCTCATGCGGACTGCCGCCGATGCTATCAGCGATCTCCGAGTTCGTGGGTTCAGAGAGCGTCGATCCATCGAGCTGGATCACGATCGGTAGCGTGGGCCTGCTGATGCCGTTCTCCTCGAGGAGTCGGGTCGCTGCGGGGGACCCGGCTGCGTAGAACCCGTGCGGGACTCCGTTGCGGCCAAGGAACTCGCGAATTTCGTTCGACCGAGGGGAGAGCTCATCGCCAACGACCTGGACCAATTCCATCGCCGGCCGGTGGAGTCGCGTCCACTCGGCAAGGAACTCGCTCACCAGAGGATAGAGGTGGACCTCGGCAGGAGCCCAGGGCTTATAAAGGTAGTTATCGAGCTCGCCGAGTGCGCACCCCTGAAGGATGGTGCGCGATGCGGACCGATCGCCCCAGGCAACCAAGAGCGCGCGCTTCGCTCCGGGTGCCAGCGCATGGGCTTGGGCCAAGAATTCGTTGCCGTTCATCTCGGGCATCCACTGGTCGGCCACAACGAGCGCGATCTCCTCCCCTTCTTTCCTGATCTGCACGAGATCGTTCAGCGCTTCACGTGCGGACAGGTGTGGCGCGACGCGGTAGTCCGCGCCAAAGCGGCGGGTGAGAGCATTGAGCATGGCGGCAAGCGCGCCGGGCTCGTCGTCCACGATGACGATGACAGGTCGATCGGCCATGGTTGCACCTCCTGAGTCCCCTCGCACTCGAACAATCACAGACTCGACGCCCCGGCTGGACGCCCGTTTGAGCACGTCGCGCGGGGATACCTGGGCTCACACCCGCGTGATCACGGCCTCGAGGTATGAGCTCGGGACCACCATCGTTCCGTCGCGGGCCACGTTGAATCGCTCGACGAGCGCATGGAGCTTGGCCGCCAAGGCATCCTGCCGCCTTGGCGGAAGCGCCTCGAAGGCGCAGTGGATTGGGCCGTACCACGTGCGGAAGACCTCCAGCCAGTGCGCCGCGGAGCGATACCGGAAGGTGAACTCCCTCCTCTGGACGTGCCGCTCCCGCGATTCTGCGGCGAAGAGCTCGGCGAGCCGGCCCTCGGTGCCCCACTCCGCCGGCCCACGCAGGCCGGCCGGCGGCGGAACGTATGCCCCGACCAGCTTGAACACCTGGCCGATGAAGCCGTCCGGGGTCCCCCGGGAGGGGCTCGCGGGCAGTGATGGTGGTGGTGGGGGTCATATGTGTCCCCGTGTTCGCGAAGGTGGCGTGATTGCCGTGGAAGCGTTAGGAGCAGCGGCACGGCATGGCCATGACCGCCTCGCCGCCTGTCTTGCTCGGGCGTCCGCGGCGCTCGGCCGGCCTAGCAGAGCGTCCGCGGCGCATGTCCAGGCGTCCAGGGCGCGCGCGGAGCAACGCATGGGCCCAGATCCGCTCACGGACGTCCTCGCCTCGGTCCGGCTTACCGGCGCGGTCTACTTCGCCATCGAGTGCGCGGCGCCGTGGGTCGCCGAGGCGCCGCCGGCCAGCGCCCTCTCCGGCCACGTCATGCCAGAGGCGGACCACATCCTCGAGTTCCACGCCTTGACGCGCGGCCGCTGCCTGGGCGGGATTCTGGGCGAGGAGCCAGTGCGGCTCGAGGCAGGCGACGTTGTCTGCTTTCCGCACGGCGATTCACACGTGATCTCGAGCGCGCCCGGGTTGCGGGCACCGCCGATGGACCTCTCCATTTACCAGCGGCCCACCGGGGCGCGGCTCCCATTCTCCATGAACCTCGGCACGGGCGCGGCCGACGCCCACCTGCTGTGCGGGTTTCTCGGCTGCAACGCCCGCCCGTTCAATCCGCTGCTGGCCAGCTTGCCGCGCGTTCTGCTCGCGAGCGACCGCGACGGATCGACGGGCGGCTGGCTCTCGCGATTCGTGGAAGCGGCAGAGGCGGAGGCGCGGAGCTCGCGCCCTGGAAGGGAAGCAGTACTCGCACGGCTATCCGAGCTCATGTTCGTTGAGGTCATACGCCGCCACCTCGAGTCGCTACCCCCAGGCCGCACTGGCTGGCTGGCGGGCCTGCGCGACCCCCACGTAGGGAAGGCACTGGCCGTGCTGCACGCGCGCCCCGGCCATCCATGGACGCTCGACACGCTAGGACGCGAAGCCGGGCTCTCCCGCTCGGCCCTGGCTGAGCGCTTTGCGTCGCTGGTGGGCGAGCCGCCCATACAGTACCTGGCGCGCTGGCGCATGCAGGTCGCTGCAGATCTGCTCACCACGACCCACGACGGTATCGCGGCCATCGGCGCTCGCGTGGGCTACGCATCGGAGGCCGCGTTCAGCCGCACCTTCAAGAAGCTGGTGGGCCTCCCACCGGCGGCCTGGCGCCGACGCCGACGCCTTGCCCCAGAGCACGAAGCCCGTCCATCACCTCGTCCGGACTGGGCGTCGCGTCTGTCGCCCAGCAAAGGCCCGGAAGCGCAGCCACCCGCTCGAGGGTGAGAGAGTCTCACCCCAGAGCGAAGAGCAGGGCGCCACGCGGCAAGGGCCTCTCTATGGAGGACGCCATCTTTTCTGGCAACGCAGCGCGCCATGGATCTCAGTCAGCTTCGCGCGCTCCGCGTACCGTTTCCGGGTCGCCGGCACAAGCGCCGCCCACCGAGCTCTCCCTCGTTCGAGCGCTTAGATTGAGCAGTACCGAGTTGTGGGGTCAGCAGTCACTGACACCCAACCGCCCGTGGCATGTCGCTTCCTGCCGCCACAAGAGGAGCATCTGCGCCTGAGCGGGCGTACCAAAGGAGGAATGCCATGGCGACCATCGAGAAGAAGCAGACGACCACGTCCAAGATTCGCGAGGAGATGAAGGAGGCTTTCGGCAAGGTCCCGAGCTGGACGGAGGACATGCCAGAGTCAGCACTCGAGGGATTCTGGACTCTGATGCGGGACTTCCAACTCGCCGAAACGAAGATCCCGAACAAGTACAAGGAGCTCATCGGGCTGGGCGTTTCGGGAGCGACTCGCTGTCGGTACTGCACGCTCTTCCACACCGAAGCAGCAAAGCTGTTCGGCGCGACCGACGAGGAAATCGCAGAGGCAGCCATGATGGCAGCGCACACGATGGCAGCCTCTACCTTCGTGAACTCGATGCAGGTCGACTACGAGAGTTTCCGCCGCGAGACGGTGGACGCGATCGCATATGCGAGAAGCCACATGCTGCGGCAGGAACAGGCATCCTCGAGTACGACACGTGCTCACGCCTGACCGTGGCGGGCTTTGCAAGCTCATCGAGGACGGCCTGCTCGTGCTCCAGGCTGGTCGGGTGCGAACCACGCCACGGTGGCAAGCGACCCTTGCACGGGCAGCGATGAGTCTCCAGCGAGCCGGTGCGCCCTGGCTCGACTTGAGGCTGCCGGTCGCCACGGCGCTGGTGGAACACTATCCGGACCTGCCAGACAGTAAGCTCGCCGACCTCGTGGAGGCAATGCTACCAGTGGAGCAAGCAGAACTCCCGCCGGTCTTCAGTGAACCACGCTAGGTCGCTGTCGCTCGCCGTGGTTCTCGCCCTGTGGCGTGCGCCCACGACCAGTGGTCGTCGAGGTAAAGTGGCTCGCGGCCTTCCCGCCGACGAACGGAACGTCCTTTTCTGTGACCACGTCACAGAAGGGACGCGCACCGCCCTCGTGTGCCCCACGTAACCGATCGCACGCCTCATCCCCTGATGCAGGTGCAGTCCTTCATTGCCGGGAGGCGGGGGACCTCTGATCTGCCTCACGCACGCAAGGCTAGTTTCGGTCAACCGCCCTGTTTTGGTACGAGAAGGCGTTTCTGAAGACCTCGTCGACATCGATGAGCTGGCCGATGGTTGCGCCGGCCCTGATCTTCTCTTGGAGCACGTGCTCAGTTCGCAGCAGGCGCCGCGCCTGCTCCAAGATCGTTGCGGATTCGCCGCGTGGAACGACGACGACTCCGTTGCCGTCGACCACGATGAGATCGCCAGGCGCGACCGCTACTCCAGCACACTGGATCTCGACGTTGACGTGACCGTAACCGGAGATCGATCCCACGTTCGGAACGAACCCCTTGCAAACAACTGGGAACTTTAGCTTGCGGACCTCCTCGACGTCCCGACAGGCGCCGTCTATGACGGCGGCTACGACGCCGCGATTGATGCCCGACATCGTCATGTTTTCTCCCCAGAACGCGGTATTTGCGGAACCGTGAGAGTCAATGACGACGACGTCGCCAGGTTCGCAAAGGTCGATGGCCTTGAAGGCCGCAGCCAGGTCAGAGGCGAGCGTTTTCACGGTGACGGCGGTACCCACCAATCGGATGCCTTCGAACAGAGGGCGCATGTCGGACGTCATCGCGTTTAAGCGGCCCATGCAATCCGAGAGCGCGCACGTGACGGAGTCGTAGCGCAGGAGATCCTTGAATCCTGTGAGCACCTCCGCGGGCGGTCGCTCGATCCTTTCGATGATCATGAAGCACTCTCCGAGGTGAAGGGAGGCCACGACATGTCAGGAGCGACGTGATCCCACCACGCCCTTTCCGGGTGGAGGTGCTGCGGCCGAGCCTCACCTAGCCAATCCAGGGCCGGTGACACCGCCGTCGCACGTCGCCTTTCAAACGAAGATCCTGCCTGGCTTCATCTTCGACCCGGAGCTCGGTCGAATCGCCCCCTCCAGTTCCACTACTCGCGCCGGGTACGTAGTGACGGCCAGGGCCACCTCGCGATTCCTCCACAAGATCGCCTCGTTCTCCACCGTTCATCCCGTGTTAGACGGGAATGGAACTCTCGGGCCCTAACGTCCCCCTCATGCTCCCAGAAGGGTCGCCACGGCAATCGCCTGCTGGCGCAGCCGGGCGCCTGCGCGCCCGGCCACCATCCCGCTTACGGGGACGCCTTCGGGCCTCCGGACCTCGCCTGCATGCCTGGCGCGAAAAGGTCGCCTGCGTTGGGGATGCAGTAACCCGAAT
>Ga0335081_10001983_pt1 | contig 32374 bp, 31 predicted proteins | sample Lox_Sample_35_FD_206713 | JGI IMG/M metagenome (GOLD analysis project Ga0335081, IMG submission 206713) | Soil microbial communities from Loxahatchee National Wildlife Refuge, Florida, United States - Lox_Sample_3.5 | ecosystem: Environmental > Terrestrial > Soil > Wetlands | place: USA...
TGTTGTATAGGGGGCCTTCGTTGACACCGAGACGAATCACAACCGTGCCGGCTACGTCGTCAAAGTCTGCATCTGCCTTGATGGTCGTGGTCACGTAGCCTCGCGAGCCGTAGAGCTTCTGAATGTCTTTCAAGTTGTCGGATAAACGAACCGTGTTCGCGGGTTCGCCCACGGGCGCGCGGACCATCTTCTGCAGCACGTCCGTCGGAAACTCTTTATTTCCGGACCACTCAATTGCCTTCAGCTTATATTGCTGTCCGGGAACAACCGGGAAGACCACGTCGACAATCGTCAGATGTTTCGGACCCGAATCGTCTTCCTGTGAGGGTTTCTTGACGACCTTTGTTTCCGGCGTGCCGAAATTGGCCTTGAGGTACCCACGCGCCAGATAAACCGGATTCAATTGATGCTGCACTAGAGCGCTCAGCACGCTTCGCGAATACTCTGTATCCCGCAGCCTGGCAGCGGCCGCCGTTAAGGCAGGTACGTCGGAGGGGGCTGCGCCCACGAAGTTGACATCTCGAATCTGTATGAGGACGTCAGCGACCCGATAGACGATCGAATCCACGGGGCCATCTTTTTTTCCGGCGCGTTCATATTCCACGTTGCCGGGAATACTGTTCTCAACCAGCAGAGCCTGGAGCACATCGGAAACTAAATCGGGCAGCCGGCCCGAGAGTGGCAACTCTCCTTGAAAAAGCGGCGCACGCTCCTGAATCCGCTTAAGCAAGTCTTCGTCCGAGAACCACACGAAATCTTCGAACTTGACCGGCACGAATTTGGTGGCTTCGGTAACCTTCAAGTCCAGCTTGGTGCCGGCAGATGAGAATGAATAGCTATAGGCAACGTCAGTGAAGATGCCGTAGTCCCCAAGTCTTGTCGCGGCCTTCTTGAAATCGTCCTCGGTTACAGGTTTGCCGAGTTGCAGTCCCGTCGCCGCGACGATCGCAGATTCGGGAAAGTGCTCGTTTCCGGTGACCTTGACCGCTATCAACTGCCGCATCGAGGCTGGCGCCTGCGCGAACGACTTCTGTGCATGCGCAAGACTTGCGACTCCAAACGGAACGATGAGAGTCAGGAAAAGCAGGACCAGAGTTCTGGAAGTGGACTTCATCGGATGGGTGCGTGTGCCAGTTCCTGAGTGGATTTGTGTTTCACCGCAATATCGATAAAGGCCAACGCAGCGCGACTTAGAGCTTTGTCTTTCCGGAAGACTAAAGCGAGATCACGCCGGACCTGGGCATCCGCCAACGGAACCGCAACCAAGGCCTTCGCCCGAACGTCCTCTTCCACATTGGATCGTGCTATGAATCCGAGGCCAACATCAGCCGCCACAAATCGTTTTAGGAGTTCACTCGAGTCAAGTTCCATCGTGAAATTCGGCTTCAATCGCCTCTCATGGAACAACTGCTCGATGGCGTCGCGCGTGTGTCCCGCCTTGGGCACGATGAGAGGAAATTTGCTGGCTTCGGCAATCGTGACTGACTTCATCTTTCCCAGTGGATGTTGCGGAGGCGCAATCAAAATCAGTTCATCTCGATGGATGAGCACTACCGTCAAACGGTTGTCATTGACGGGCAGGGAAACGACTCCGAAGTCGACCGAATTATCGATAATGGATTCCAGGATTTTGGCGTAATCGGAGCGCTTGATGTTGACCGAGACGTCCGGGTACTGCTTTTTGAAGTCGGCGAAGACGTAGGGCAGGATGTGCAGACAGGTGCCTTCGTTGGCTCCAACGATGATCTCGCCGCGGGGAACGCGCTCCATCTCGGCGATGGAGACCATCATGGCTTTGCGAGCATCCAAAGTGTCTTCTACGTATTTTAAGAAAGCCTTGCCAGCTGCTGTAAGCGAGACTTTGCCGCCAGAGCGGTCGAAGAGCTTAGCTCCGACCTCTTCCTCGACGCCACGAATCTGCGACGAGATCGCCGGCTGGGTGCGGAACCGCTTCTCCGCCGCCCGCGAGAACGACGCGTGCCGCGCAACTTCGAGAAAGGTTTCCAGCTGATCGAAGTCCATAGGAATTCTTCAGCAGTCACCGTTCAGGCCAAAGCTTGCGCTTACAGCCTTGTTCGGACTGATGGCTGATCGCTAACAGCTGATAGCTTAAGTATAAATTCGGCTTTATCCCGCCTATAAGAACAATCGAATTGCGACGATTCCCGCTCGGCATTAGACTCATCGGTTTGCACAGCGCGACCGATTGTAGCAGGCGGAAGTAAGGCGTCGTCCGCCTTCTCCCCGAGGCTTGGAGCAACTGCCTCGTGCGACCTCGCTAAACGACTAACGACCGACGACTAGCGACGATTTCACTGACTCCCGCGAAGGAGCCCCTATGGCTGATCCCAAAACCGTTCTCGACTTTGCCCGAAAACAAGAAGCCAAGATCCTCGACTTACGCTTCACCGACATCCCCGGGCTCTGGCACCACGTTTCCTATCCGATTGAGCAGTTGACTGAAGCTTCCTTCGAAGATGGCTTTGGAATCGATGGTTCCTCGATTCGCGCGTGGGCGGGCATTCACGAGAGCGATATGCTTTTGAAACCTGATCCCACTTGCTTCCTGCTCGATCCATTTACGAATGTACCGACTCTGGTATTGGTGTGCGACGTTGTCGACCCTGTCACCAAGCAGCGCTACGATCGAGACCCCCGCTATATCGCGCGCAAGGCAGAAACATTTTTGGCTGAGTCAGGTATCGCCGACACTGCCTATTTCGGAGCCGAAGCCGAGTTTTTCATCTTTGACAATGTACGCTTCGATCAGCGCGAGAATTACGCCTTTTATTACATTGATGCGGAGGAGGGCCGCTGGAATGCGGGCAGGGAAGCGAACAATCTTGGCTACCGCCCGCGCTACGGGGAGGGATATTTCCCGGTTCCACCTACCGATCATTACCAGGACCTGCGCTCCGAGATGATGTTGATCATGCAATCCTGCGGCATGGTTGTCGAATGTCATCATCATGAAGTTGCGACCGGTGGTCAAACGGAGATCGATTTAAAATTCGATTCACTCGTTCGGTCGGCTGACAAGATGCTCCTGTACAAGTACATCGTCAAGAACGTCGCGAACCGCAACGGCAAGACTGTAACGTTTATGCCGAAGCCGATCTTTGGCGATAACGGAAACGGCTTACACACACACCAGTCACTGTGGAAAGATGGTGAGCCCCTTTTCGCGGGCGATGGCTATGCCGGTCTTTCGCAGATGGCGCTATGGTATGTCGGCGGACTGGTCAAGCACGGACCGGCACTCTCGGCAATCATCGCGCCTACGACCAATTCTTATAAGCGCCTTGTCCCTGGCTTTGAAGCCCCGGTGAATCTCGCATATTCGCGCCGCAATCGCTCGGCGGCGTGCCGCATTCCAATGTATTCCACTTCGCGTTCCTCCAAGCGCGTGGAGTTCCGCCCTCCCGATCCGAGTTGCAATCCTTATATGGCTTTTGCGGCGATGCTGATGGCCGGACTCGATGGAATCGAAAACAAGATGGATCCGGGTCAGCCCTTCGACAAAGATATCTATGAACTGGATCCTGAAGAACTGTCGAAGATCCCGTCGATGCCCGGATCTCTGGACGAGGCCCTTGATGCTTTGGAGCGTGATCACGCTTTTCTACTAAAGGGAGACGTCTTTACCGAAGAACTGCTGCGTACCTACGTGGACTACAAACGGTCCAAAGAAGTGGATGCGATCCGGCAGAGGCCGCATCCATACGAGTTCGCCCTCTATTTTGATATTTGAAGAGAAGTTTGCTGGTTTTTCAGTGAGAGAGGATCGAGGTGGAATGAACCACTTCGATCCTCTGAATATTCACTGCTATCTGGCGATCAGTTCCCAGGTGCTGTCGAGCAGTGTCTTGCCGTTTTCTCCCCCGAACATGATCATCTGATGGGAAGTCCAGTCATACGCGAGTCCTTGCGAGTCTTCCGCAATCGGAGAATATACGGGCGACAGCAGGATCCAATCGCTTCCGTTCCAGGACCATGTTTGGTTGAGCCCGGAACTGCCGCCAAACATGATGACCTCTCCCAAACTCGGGTCATAAGCGGCTGGAGTGTAGAAACTCCACGGCGGCTGCGCGGAGGGACTCTGTTCAGTCCACGTGACACCATCCCACGTCCACGTGTTGACCGGATTGACATCCGCCAACCCACCGAAGATCGCGACGTTATGATGGAGTGGATCGTTTGCGACAACCGCGGCACTGCGCGCCGTGATGTTATTCGCGGGATGCCTCTTCTTCCAGTCGGATCCTGTCCATTGCCATGTGATTAATTGATAGAAGCGGCCATCATAGCCTCCGACCATCTCCGCATGTCCGTTCAACGGATCCGTGAATACCATAGGCAGAGTCACCGGTGTAGGTTTTGTGGATGGTGTCGCCTGAGTCCACGTCTGGGCTACACCATCCCACAACCATGTGTCGCCCATGTACTGCGATCCGCTGAAGCCGCCGAACATTACGATCTTCTTCGTGGCCACGTCATAACCCATGGCTGATGCGCTTCGCGCAGATGGAGAAACCGGCGGATTGAGTTGTGCCCAGGATTTTCCGTTGAAAATCCAGGTGTCGCTGAGATGCGAGACTCCGTCGTATCCGCCGAAAAGAACAATGCTCTTTCCTGCAGGGTCGTACGTCATAGCCGGGTTGACGCGGGCAGAGGGGTGGGAACTCAAGTTAAGTTGTTTCCAGCCCTCTTGATGATTGGACGCAGAACTGGATTGCGGCGAAAAGGCAATCAATAATGCGAGAGCGGCAGCCGCACAACTGCCGCGAACCGTTCGACTAAACATATGGGTCTTCTTGATCGGGTGAGCAATGCTTGCGAAATGGCTGGATTTTTATAGCAGATAAAAGTGTCCACCCTCGAGTAGCCAACCGATTTTTTTAACGGAAAAACACTAACAAAACAGTGGACGCCACGTTTATTTTTACGTTGTGAAAGAAATGGCTTTTCGAATTTCTGTCCTGGCTCAACAGAACAATGCTAAACAGTTTTATTTCTCAAGTAGGCTTCATAAGCGTCGCACTGGCTGACGGAGCATACTTGCACGCGCGGGATCGCCCGGTCGCGACTGGAACGACCTGGCGAACGGATCAGCTCAATTGGAGGGGCGACCAGTTATTTACAGCTGTTTCTTGATTGCATCAGTTATCTCCGGCGAATCAGGTGTAACTGCCGGTTCGAACCTCTGCACTACATTGCCGTTCCGGTCTACAAGGAACTTGGTGAAATTCCATTTGATGTCGCCCTCGATGCCTGGGCCAGTTTGCTTCGTCAGATAACCGTAAAGGGGCGCCTGATCGTCGCCTTTGACGGAAATTTTCGAGTACATGGGAAACGAGACGTTATATTTTCGCGAACAGAAAGTCTTAATCTCTTCGTTCGTGCCGGGTTCTTGCGCACCAAAATTATTAGCTGGGAACCCCAGAATCACAAATCCCTGCCCTTTGTATTTTTCATACAAGGCTTCGAGCCCGGTGTATTGCGGAGTGTAGCCGCAACGGCTCGCCACATTCACAATCAGCACAACTTTGCCTTTGTAGTCGGCGAGAGGCGCCGGTTTGCCATCGATGGAATTCAAGGTGAAACTGTACAGTCCGGGCCCGGCGAACAGGGATGTAGCCATGAGCAGTGTGACTCCAAACGTAAGAGATTTAGTAACAGACTTGCGAACGATCTTCCTCATGTATCCTCCGGGATATCGGACAACGGCTTTTCGGTCTAGCAGGTAAGACATCCTACTGCGAAGTGAGGTCGAGGATACGGGGTAAGCGAAAGGAAAAACAACTGCGGATTTGTAAAATCTTCGGATCGCAGTCAGTTGGATGAGCTAGATGGCAGTCCGGACCGAATTCTCTTTAAGAGTCCGCTCCATCAACCGCATGCGCTTGGAGGGCATTGTTTCTACCATTCGCGCCGGCACCGGTTCGCAACCGCTGACGGAAAGCAACTCCGTGCCCATCGCATCCAAAGCGGAATTGGAACGACCCAGAACCATCAACAAGTACTTCTGAGCAATCGGACGATCAGCGGGGTGGATCAGAGACCACCAGCGGCGAACCGACTCCTGCACTTCCGCTTCGCTTTTCTCCCCGACAACGAGTGCGTCGATAAGACGATAAACCTTGCTCTTGATAGCTTGATACGAGACCGAAATCTCTTGCGGCATAGGGTTCCTGGGTTTTCTGTACATCCGTATAGTGCAATCGATGCACCAAATTGGAACTCCAGCCTTTTCAATCACTTCCGCGGTATAGCAGGTAACATGAACGTACTATGAATGGAATAAATCTGGCCTGGAATATGAATTCTGGAAGAACAGTTTGGACAGTTGATTCGGATCAACCTCCGTTGCGATTTTGATGGTCCCGATTCGTGCCTTTTCCTTCGTTCTCCCATGAATCAAACCGAGCCCAAGTTACAATGTTCCGCTTAAATCAGATGAGTATTTGAGCATTGGAAATTTTGCGCCCACATGGCGCGGACAGTGCTCGTGTGCGGTCAATACGATCCGGGAGAAACGAAATGAAACGTTGGGCGTTGTTATTGGCGTTGTGGGTCTTAAGCTCGATGGGAGTGGCGCAGGTGAGCAATTCCCTGAACCTGCAGGACGACAATGCGAGTGGCAGCTCGCAAGGTACCTGGCGCGAGACTGGGCCAGAGGACCGAATGTTCTTCCCCAAAGACATGTTTTGGGGATGGGCTCAGTTCGATTTGGCTCCGCCGCACAACGAGATCGATCCCAACCAATGCGCCGGAAACGCTTACGTCGACGGCGGAGTCAACGCACCTTGCAACATGTTCGCGCGCTACATGCTCTCTGGGATTCTCGAGGTGCGCCCATTCGGTCGCGGTCCACTGCGCCGCTTCATGTTGTATGGCGCTCCATCCTTCCTTTTTGGGAAGAATGTTCCGAAAACCCTTTACACCTGGTCTTGGGACGCGATCGGAATCGAGCATTCATGGGGAGCCGGCATCTATTTAACCAAAGGTTTTGAGTTCCGCATCACGCAGCACTTCCTCTTTGATCGTTTGGGAGCCAGAGACAAGAATCTCGGCCAGGCAGATCTCGGGACTAACGGTCCTTGGGGACGCTACATGAGCGTCGGAGTGCGCAAAACATTCGGTACCCGGCGATGGTAAGCGGGCTATATTCGCGCCGTGACTGGCAGTCTCGGTTGCGAGAATCGCCTGACAAGCCACACGATAAGCGCGATGATGCCGCCAAGGATCAGGAATGGAAGGCCGAAGATTAGGAACAGCCAGAGCGCCGCGCCTCCCGCAAATGTTGTGACGTCACCACTCACAGACGCGCCCGGATCTCGGCGAATCTTTCCTCCGAACACCGTCATGCTCTGGACTTTGGCGCCGTTGTCCAGCCGAACATCTCCGCCGAAGCTGGTCAAATCTCCGCCAATCTCACCGCCATCCTCGACGAAAATGGCTCCTCCAAAAGTCGTGACATCGCCCGCCACATTGCCGCGCACTCGGACGCTGCATCCGAAGCAGGTGACCTCTGTGACCTCTTCATCCGCACCCACCGTTACATCGTGTCCGAACTGCGTGCGGTCATGAGAAGCACCGGCAAATGCTGGAAGTGAAAAGGCCAGCCCGGCGACAACAAAAGCGGTCAAAAGGCGAGAAAGGGATGCCATACTTCCTCCACGCGGACAGCGGAAATGCAATACAGATTATCCCACACCGCACTACGAGAATGGTTTGCGAGTTTCCCGTGGGGATCATCACATGGGTACGTGACTGAAATCACGCAAGTTCCATCAGGATCGAGGATACATTAGCGATGCGCTGAATCGCGCCCACGGTTATTGAACGAAACTGCGGAAAATCGCAACAGCCCTTGGCGTAAATTCTTTATAATTGTTGGTTTTTCGGACTATCAGAATTCCCACTCGTGGAGGAAGTTGCATGTCGGGTTCTTATAACGGTGTTGCAGTACCGGCGGACGGCAAGAAGATCGGTTATTCCAACGGGAAGTATGACATCCCCGACAACCCATTTATCCCCTTCATTGAAGGTGACGGCACTGGACGCGATATCTGGAAGGCCTCGCTGCGAGTGTTTAATGCCGCCGTCGAGAAGGCATACAAGGGCAAGCGTCGTGTGGCGTGGTACGAAGTCTTCGCCGGAGAGAAAGCGAAATCGAAGTTCGATACATGGCTGCCCGACGATACCGTTGAGGCCATCCGCGAATTCCGGGTCGCCATCAAAGGTCCGTTGACCACCCCGGTTGGTGGCGGCATTCGTTCGCTGAACGTTGCTTTGCGCCAGATCCTCGATCTTTACGCGTGCGTCCGCCCCGTGAAGTACTACCTGGGCGTACCTTCGCCGGTGAAACATCCAGAACGCATGGATGTCGTCATCTTCCGCGAGAACACCGAAGACGTCTACGCCGGAGTCGAGTGGGAGCAGGGAACTGCCGAGTGCGCCAAGCTTATCGACTTCCTCAACAAGGACATGCTCAAGGGCGGCAAGAAGCAGATCCGTCTTGATTCGGGCGTAGGCATCAAGCCCATCTCTGTGACTGGAACGAAACGCCTTGTCCGCATGGCAATTCAGCACGCTCTGGAAAACAAGCTGAAGACGGTCACGCTGGTACATAAAGGCAATATTCAGAAATTCACCGAAGGCGCGTTCCGCAAGTGGGGATACGAGATCGCGGTCGAGGAATTCCGGAACAAAGTCGTCACCGAGCGTGAGAGCTGGATCATCGACAACAAAGACAAGAATCCTGGCCTCACCGTCGCGCAGAATGCCGAGTTGATCGAGCCCGGCATGGAGTTCGCACCGCCGGCATTCCGTCAATCGGTCGAGAAAGAAGTGAAGGACATTCTCGATGCGATCTATTCCACGCACGGTAAGGGCGCATGGAAACAGAAGATCATGATCAACGACCGCATCGCTGACTCGATCTTCCAGCAGATTGTTACGCGACCGGAGGAATACTCGGTGCTCGCGACTCCGAATCTGAATGGCGACTACATCTCCGACGCCGCCGCGGCGCAGGTGGGCGGACTCGGCATCGCTCCGGGCGCGAACATCGGCGATGGCTACGCGATCTTTGAAGCCACGCACGGCACCGCGCCAAAATATGCCGACAAAGATGTCATCAATCCAGGATCGGTGATGCTCTCGGGCGTCATGATGTTCCGCCACCTCGGCTGGAATGAGGCTGCGGATCTGATCGAACAGAGCATGGAGCGCACCATTGAGCAGAAGAAAGTCACGTACGACTTCGAACGTCTCATGCCTGGTGCAACCAAAGTGAAGACAAGCGAATTCGCCGGCTACATGATCGAAAATATGGGAGCGGGAGTGATGGTGTAGAGCTGTTGCCGGGTTCCAGCGTGTGGAGTCGATTTTGTAATTGAGTAATCGGGTAATTTTGTAATTTACAACTCCGACGCGCAATCAGTTGATTTTTAATTACTAAATTACAAAATTACCCAATTACAAAATCGAGGTTTCATTCATGCGCAAGAAAGTCACCATCGTAGGCTCAGGCAACGTAGGCGCAACTGCCGCTCATTGGATTGCTTCCAAGGAACTCGCTGATGTCGTCCTCATCGACATCGTTGAAGGCGTGCCGCAGGGTAAGGGACTCGATCTGCTCGAGGCAATGCCGATTGAGAAGCGCGACTCCTTCGTCAGCGGCACGAACGATTACAAAGACACCGCGAATTCCGACATCGTCGTGATTACCGCCGGCATTCCCCGTAAGCCCGGCATGAGCCGCGACGATCTCCTCAACACCAACTACAACATCATGAAGTCGGTGGTTGGCGAGGTGCTGAAGTATTCGCCGAATTGCATCCTGATCATCGTCTCGAATCCGCTCGATGCCATGGCACAGACCGCCTACAAACTCAGCGGATTACCGCGCGAGCGTGTCATCGGCATGGCCGGTGTGCTGGACTCCGCCCGCTTTCGTGCCTTCATTGCGGACGAATTGAAAGTTAGCGTGGAAAACGTGACAGCTTTCGTCCTGGGCGGACACGGGGACACGATGGTCCCGCTGCCGCGGTACTCGACGGTGGCAGGCATCCCGATTACGGAGTTAATCGAAAAGAGCCGACTCGAGGCTCTGGTTCAGCGCACGCGCGACGGCGGAGCAGAGATCGTAAAGTATTTGAAGACCGGTTCCGCGTACTATGCTCCGTCCGCAGCCGCGACCGAGATGGTCGAAGCAATCCTGAAGGACAAGAAGAAAATCCTGCCCTGCGCAGCCTATCTCCAAGGGGAATACGGCATAAACGGCCTCTACGTCGGCGTCCCGGTGAAGCTGGGCGCGAAGGGAATCGAACAAATCATCGAGATTAAGCTCACTCCGGAAGAAAAAGCTGGTCTCGACAAGAGCGCGGCTGCGGTGAAAGAACTGTGCGGCGTAATTAACGTTTAGCCGAGCTGCAGCACGGTCAGCGGAGTGTTGGGTCCTCTTCATATCGAGATTTGACCATGGTCGTTGACCACGGTACGGTTGACGTATGAAAGAAGTGGCGATCTCCCAGTTTAAGGCCAAGTGTCTTGGCATGCTTGAAGAGGTACGGAAAACACGCCAGCCGATAAGAGTCACTCGGTTTGGACAACCGGTTGCCGAAATCATCCCACCCTCGCCTCTCAAGCCGACAGGCAGACTCCTTGGGTGCATGGCTGGAACGGCTGAAATTCTAGGCGATATCGTCGGTGCGACCGGGAGCCTGGCTGACTGGGATTGCCTGGAACGGATGAAATTTCTGGTGGACACGCACATCTGGTTGTGGAGCGCCGTTGATCCCGCGCGGCTCTCGTCTTAGCGAATCGATAGGGGTAGGCGCGCTCGTCAATTCTCATGCGCTCCTTCCCGAAAGAGATGGAATTCCTATTTCAAATAGCGACCTTCACAGGGACTCTTCTTCGTCGCGCTGCTCGCCTTTGAAATAGTCGTGATCGGCGACAATCCGACTCACGACCGCGCGTCGAATTTCCTCCAGGTTGTATCGAGGGAAAATCAGAATCTGCGGAGCATGCAGATACCTCCAGGACTTCTCCCGCAGAATGTTGGCGAGTCCTCGCGGAGTCGCAACAAAGTAGGACTGCCACCAGGCATGATCCGACTCCGGATCGTAGAGTTCGACATTCAACTCGTCGGCAAAGACCTCAGGATCATCCGGCCCGGGGATCGCATCGGCTTTCCTGAAGTAAAACTTACGAATGCGGATGTTTCCCAGTTCGGGATCGTATGGCAGGGAGGCTGCGACTTCTTCGGCCGACGGCGGCCACATTTTCGGAGTCGAACGAGGCAGCAATTCTTCTGAGTCAGGAGTAGGAAAGTCGCCAGGCATATCTCGGTGCCGGCTTCCGCCCAGCCGCGAACTCCAACGGCCCAGCAGCATCAGCCCACTACCGACAGCGACAAATAGCAGCAGCTTAAGACCGTCATTGGCCTGACCCAGAATCGTCGCAAGCATGCGTGAAATTGTATCGCCCGTGCTGCATCGAATCGTCTAACGAGTGTCCCGTTTCGGAACCAACTCCGGGCTCATCTCCAACAGGGCACTCCGCCTGCCCCTCATGTTCCAGCGGCGATCTTGGAGGATCGCCCAAGAACATCATGATCCTGCGAATCGGCTTGCGAATGCTCTCGATGCTTGCTTTAATCCTTCCGGCAAGTGGTCAAGTTCCTGCCCAGATTGGATCGAGCCCACGTTCGCCCGCCACGCTTCCGTCGGATCAACAGCAACATCACACACCAACTTCTGCTCCTGCAGTTGAGCCATTCATAACAAAGCGAACGCCTCATCCTTACCTTTTTTGGGGCCCTTCACTCATGGGAGCGGGTTATTCCACGCTAGCGTACCGTTTTGAAGGCGGTTTAAACGTGGAAAGCACTCACTGTCTCATGTCAGCTAGCGCCGCATATGATAACGGCCATCAAGTGAACGACGTCGACCAGCCCAATCCGAAAGGTCATGATCGCTATCTGGACTCAGGCATCTACTTCCGACCTGCGCAGAGTCCGTTTCTTGGAAAAGTCTTTCTGGGGATTGGATGGCGTTGGAATCAACAATCCACCACGAATTACACCAAGACTGCTAACCGCCCACAGATCGGAGGCGGATTCGATATTGCACACCATCCATGCTCGGGATGTCGTCGCGATTTCTCGATGCGCTTTGCCCTGGACTGGGTCATGACCGGTCATGACTGGCAGGACGGTAGCCATGGTCCTGATATCACAATTTCTCTTCCCAGTCCGCGCGAGAGGCGCCATTGGTTTTACCGCCAGCGCTTCGCTATTTATCGAGCTCATGCGACCGTGACGGATCGAAGCAACCTTGCGCTCGCCCAGTCGGAGCAGAAAGATCGAGCCTTCGCCTGCTATGCGGATCTCGGCGTTCTCTATCGCTTCTAAACCGCACTCAGACAGTCTCGATTGTTACGGTCTTCAAAACCACGTCCTTGCTGGGGCGATCATTCCGTCCTCGCGGCACGTGGGTGATCTTTTCGACGATATCCTGTCCTTCGACGACTTCACCGAAAATTGTGTGCTTGCCGGTGAGCCATGTCGTGGGAACTGTGGTGATGAAGAACTGCGACCCGTTGGTATTTGGGCCAGCATTGGCCATTGCCAATTTTCCTGGCTTATCGAACTTGTGCGGAGATCCCTTGGTCTCATCTTCAAACTGATATCCCGGGCCGCCCATGCCCGTGCCCTGCGGATCACCGCCCTGAAGCATGAAGTCGGGAATCACGCGATGGAAAATGGTTCCGTCATAGAGACGATCTTTGGATTTCTTGCGTGTGTTCGGATGCGTCCATTCACGCCGTCCTTCGGCGAGTTCGACAAAGTTGGCGACGGTTTTCGGCGCTTCCTTGTCGAAAAGACGACACACAATTGTTCCTTCGCTAGTTTCAAACGTGGCGTACATTCCAGGCTGACGAGTCATAGGAGTCCTTTCAGTCAATCGAATGAGGTATAGGAGCGAGACGCTCCTGCGACAACTGGCGAGACGCCAGCGTTACGAATTATTGTTTCGGTGTCGTTGCGGCTGGCTTGGTAGCCGTCGCAGGCTTCTTTGTGACAGTAGAGGCTGGTTTTGTTCCGCCGCCTGCCTTCTGAATTGTGATGTGAATGATCTTGATGGGGCGATACGGTTTGTCGTTCGAATCGCGGCTCATGGCTGCGATTTGCTTCACCAATTTTACTGAATCCTCATCGCATTGCCCGAAGATTGTGTAATTTCCATTTAGCATCGAGGCCTGCTGACCAGTGAAAGGCACTTCGGTGATGAAAAACTGCGACGAGTTCGTGTTCGGTCCAGCATTGGCATAGGCAAGTCGACCCGCCTTATCAAATAGGAGATCCTTGGATGTTTCATTCTTAAATTGTTTCACGGGATCGGGACCTGAGCCGGTGCCGGCCGGATCGCCACCCTGGATCATGAACTCTGGGATGACGCGGTGAAAGATCGTGCCATCGTACAGTGGCACGCCATGTTTGGTCGCTCCGCTCGGAGTTTTCCAGTCTTTTGTTCCCGTCGAAAGCCCGATGAAGTTGGCTACGCCAATCGGTGCTTTATCCGGGAAGAGTGTGCAGGTCATTTTGCCCGAAGTCGTGTTGATGATGGCTGTAGGCTGCGAGGGAGCAGGTTTTGCTGCTGTCGATGAAGATGAGGATGCGGCCTGTGCCGCCGCGAAGCTGGCAACCAAAATCAGTGCAACAAGAAGTAGTACTTTACGCATGGATGCTCCTGAACAATGCGTGTAATTGAGCGTAACGTTGCATTGTACGACAGCGGTGCTATTTCGCGCTCAACCTCGCCTTGTCATTCTTTGGGCGGATTCGTGCGCCGAGAAGCTACGCAATCTGCCCGACAGCTCAGCGTCGCAGCCAAGTTGTACAGATCTTTCGCCGCAAAATCCCCCTCAAGCCGAAGAGCTTATTTGGGTCGTGCCCGCATCTCGAGACTTACCTTTTCCACCTCTCCGAAAACACGAAGAAGATTGCCGCCTAAAATCTTCTTAATGTCTCCGGGGCTGTACCCTCGATCGAGCAGCGCCTGGGTAATCTTAGGCAGGTCTGCAGCGGAGTTCATTCCCTGTGGTGTTTGGCCACTAACTCCATCGAAATCAGAGCCAAGGCCCACGTGATCTATGCCCGCGACCTTAGCGATGTGATCGATATGATCAATCAATGCGCTCAGCGGCGGACGCGGGAGCTTGGCCAGCAACTCTCGCTCAATGCGATCGAGTTCGATGTAGTTGACCTCTTTGCCCTCGCTTTTCATCTGATCGATATACTTTTGCTTGGCAGCTTCGAGTTCGGGTTTCTGCGCCTCCGCAGCTTTGCGGAAGTTATCGTCGACGAAGCCATTGAAGAAGTTCACCTGCACAACGCCGCCGTTCTTTGCGACAGCTTTAAGCATTTCGTCAGTCATATTGCGCGGAGCATTGGTCAGAGCCCGTGCCGACGAGTGTGATGCAATTACCGGAGCCTTCGTCGTGGCGATCGCGTCCCAAAACGTCTTATCGGCCACATGTGAGATGTCGACCATCATTCCGAGCCGGTTCATTTCGAGGACGACCTGCTTGCCGAAATCCGTGAGCCCGTTATGGTGCTGCACCTTGGGATCATCGATATCGCCCGATGAGTCCGCCCACTCGTTGGTGTTTGACCATGACAGCGTCATGTAGCGCACGCCCAGCCGATAGTAATCACGCAACAGGCGAATGTCGTTTTCGATCGAATGCCCGCCTTCGATGCCCATGCACGCCGCAAGTTTGTGCTCGCGATGCGCACGCTCAATATCGGCAACCGAAAAGGCCATCATCATCCGATCAGGATGCCGCGCTGCCTGTTCATAAACAGAGTCGATCAGATCAAGGGTATGTTTCGCGAAATGCCCTTGATTGGTTTCCGGATCAACCCAGATCGAGAAGAACTCGGCGCCCAAGTTTCCGCGTTTGGCCTTGTCAAGGCTGATGTGGCCCTTGTCATTGGGATCGGTCGAGCCAATGTCGAAGCCCTCATCGAGAAACCTCTGCGGCGTGTCGGCATGAGTGTCGACAACAATTGCCGAATCCTGAATCGCGCGGGCTTTGGCACTGACCACGTCACTAGGCTTATCAGGGGTCTGTGCAATGGCAAGCGAACATAGCAGTACAACAACAAATAAAATTCTGTTCGTCATAGGTTAAGCCCGGGAGAGAGTGGGCAGGGAATCGATTGTAATCGCGAGCAGGCATGATCAACAAAGGAAGTTAGTCATAAGGTTGCTGTTGGCTTGGACCGTCGATGCTGGCGGCGACAGCAGTTTCGTTGCAACGCGGCTATTTGAAATGACAAATGTTTATTGCGGTTCAGTTGCTGATATGAGGCAACGCCCGGCGTACGCATTGCTCTAAATCCTGCGATGTGTCGATCACCAACTTTGAAAACGTAATCGCTTCAAACCGAGCCCTAACGTGCAGATACAATGCAAAATCACGGTTGCCGGCCGGGTGATGTCCAGCTGCAGTGTCCGGCTCCAACCGCCGCTGCACAATCTCGTCCGGACAGACACACTCCAGAATCCTCCACGGCTGGTTCAGTCTGTTGGCAAACGTTAAGACGTTTTCGATCTGGTATCGCCGCGAGAAAGGCCGTCCATCGAGAAAGATGGTCTTCTTCAGATTGCGGCCGAACAGGTAGTCGGCTGTCTGAAGCATGAGTTGGGAACAAAAATCATCTTGACGCGAAGAGTATTCCACTTCCTCAGCTTGAAAGATCGCGTGACGAAACTCGTCTTTGCTCAAAACGCGACCGCCAATCTTCGCCGCCAGCTCCGTCGCGAGTGTCGTTTTGCCCGTGCCAGGCAGGCCCGCCATCAACACGATCATAAGAGGGAAATCCTAAAAGAAGGCGAATCGTAAAGGAAATCGGAAAAGGCAGCGCTACTGAAGAACGTAGCAACTTTGAAGCTCAGGTTTTGGTTATTTCCCACTGCCCATGGCAACTTCGGTGCTGGGCGTTGCGGGCTTCTCCTCATCCTGATGCTCGATGGGAATGATGCTCTGGGTCTCACGCCACTCGTCGTAACGGCCGCTCACCATGATATGGAAGCACCAGTGCCGGCGCTCCTCTTCCGGTTCTACCAGTCCGACCGACTTCATATAGAAAAGGTAGTGCTCCATCCAGCGGATCTGTTCTTTGTTCAGGCCCCGCCGTTGCAGATCTACGGTCAACCCCGCCAGATGCGACGAAGCGGTTTCGCCTTCCCACGGTGCTGCATTGCGGTTATGGCGTCGCAGTTTGCGCTGCACTTTAACCGTACGCACTGCCGAGTTCAATTGAATCTGTTCATGGAACCGGTTGTAGTAAGCCTGGCTCAGATCGTTGACGAAGTTCAGCGTCCACGGACGGCAATAACGACGCGATGGATCCAGCGAGTGTTCAATACGCAGCGATTGGCTTGGCAGAATCGCGACCAGAGAACCATCGGCCTTGAGCGCTTCTAGTTCAGTATCATCCTGAATGCGCGGAAGATTCAGACGATCCACTTCAGCGTTCTGCAGCAGCAGTGATTCATGCGACGGCCGGAACATCGGGTGCCATAGCCAGCGGAAATGACGATGGCGCGAATGCTGTGAGACCGCGCGACGCACGGCGAAGGCACGGCCCGACATCCCGCCGCAAACCATCGCCAGAAGTATCACCGCCGCGAATTGAAGTCGAATGGTCTGTCTCACGTATGGTTCCGTGTGGAACTTACAGCACTCCTGCCACAATTTCTCCGCGCGAGTGCGGCTATTTTAAAGGATGCTGTCAAGTCGTCCAATCAAAGACGCTCCTTGGACTGTTACGTCCGTACCCAAACCGCTTGGTTACCGACCCCGCAAGAGCAAAGAGCTAAGCGTTATATCGGCAAGTGAAGGACCGTTTGCGATCGGTGCAAGAAATCACGGGATGTGCCAAGGCACCAGTCACTTGGCGCGAATGAGATGTCGCCGCGGTTCCGTCGGTTGGACAACAAATGACAAAAATCAGCGCCGTAAAAGGTCACCCAGCGCCTGTTTCATGACCTGGCCGCCAACTTCGGAAATCGACTTCGTCAGCGGAATGTCCTTGGGGCAGACCTCAACGCAGTTCTGGGCGTAGCCGCATTCCTGGATGCCACCGTCACCCATCAAAGCAGCCAAACGCTCCCGTTTCAGAGCCTTTCCCGTCGGGTGCGTGTTAAAGAGTCGCACCTGCGAGATGGTTGCAGCACCGACGAAGTCCGTATCCTCGTTGAATTGAGGGCACGCCTCCATGCAGCAGCAGCAGGAAATGCAGCGTGACAGCGGATAAGCGGATTCCTGCTCTTCAGCAGTCATACGCGGGCCGGAACCCAGATCGTAGGTGCCGTCGATCGGAACCCAAGCCTTTACTGCCTTGAGATTTTCAAAGATGACGCCGCGATCTGTAGCCAGATCGCGGACCACCGGAAACTTCGAAAACGGCTCGAGCCGGATCGGCTGTTCCAGATGATCGATCAACGCCGAGCACGCCATGCGAGCCTTGCCGTTGATCAGCATGGCGCACGATCCGCAAACCTCTTCGAGACAGTTCGAGTCGTAGGTAATGGGAGTCGTCGCCTTCCCGTCGCGCGTAACCGGATCCGCGGCAATGTCCATCAGTGCCGAAATTACGTTCATGTTCGGCCGGTAAGGAACTGAGAACTCCTCCCAGTGGGACTTGGAGGTCGGAGTCGCTTGACGCTTGATTTTTAGAATGACGGTTTTTTCAGCCATTGATCGTCCAGTATGAAACTCGTAGCCTTCCCCGGTTCTAAGCCGCCGAATCATCGGGCGGCCTTACGCGAATAAAGACCTCATCCCAACGATGGTGCCTGGTGCTCACTTCTCGATTTCCTGCGAATTGTTGATCGAGCGTCCTGCATTCTCGGATGTCTGCAACATCAAACCACCGCCATCCTGGAATACGACCGCTGCTTTTGCCTCCAACCTGCCAGCCAAGTAAACGGACAGAGCCTTTCTGAACACCAAAATCATGTGGTTCGATGATTCGTTCTTTGCTCTTGTATTCAAACCGCAACAGATGTTTGCCCTGAATCGCCGTGTAAATCAGCCGATCCAGCTCTTCATTGGGCACAACCACAATCTCTAATACTTCCTGGGCCGGGGCGGAATCAACGAAGCATCCACCGGCTCGAACTCGAACCGCGGCTCATCCGCATCCGGAGCGAAATACGCCTTCGTTGTCTTCATCCAGTTCTTGTCGTCGCGTTCAGGGAAGTCCGGCTTGTAATGCGCCCCGCGCGATTCATCCCGCATTCGCGCGCCCTGTGCAATCACCCGAGCCAACTGCAGCATGTTGTAAAGCTGACGAGCAAATACGACCGTTGTATTCGCCCACTGCGTCTTGTCGCTCAGATTGACCTTGCGATAGCGCTCGAGCATCTCGACCAGCTTTGCGTCGGTCTGGACGAGATTCTTGTTGTAGCGGATCACCGTGCAATCCTTAGTCATCAGTTCGCCAAGTTCACGCCACAGCTTGACCGGATTCTCGTTTCCGTCGTTCTTGATGAGCAAGGCATTGTTTTCTTCCTGCTTTTTCTGCTCAGCGGCGAAGTGGCCATTGCCGTCGGTTGTCGCCTGAAGGCCGCGTGCATAGTTCACAGCAGCAGGGCCTGCTACTCCTCCGCCAAAGATGCACGATACTAGCGAATTTGCCCCCAGCCGGTTCGCGCCGTGATACTGGAATTCGCATTCACCGGCAGCGAACACTCCCGCGATATTCGTCGCTTGTTTGTAGTCAACCCACAGACCGCCCATTGTGTAGTGCATTCCGGGGAAAATCTTCATCGGCGTATCGCGTGGATCGTCGCCCACAAACTTCTCGTAGATCTCCAGGATGCCTTCCAACTTGCGGTCGAGAATCTTGCGGTCGATATGCGTCAGGTCGAGATAGACCATCGGCTTGCCATCGATCCCGAGGTTGTGCTCGTAGACAACCTTGAAGATGGCTCGCGTAGCCACATCGCGCGGCACGAGGTTACCGTACTTCGGATACCACTCTTCCAGGAAGTACCACCGCTCGCTCGCAGGAATCGACTTCGGATCGCGCTTGTCGCCGGGAGTCTTCGGCACCCATACGCGTCCGCCCTCGCCGCGCGCCGATTCCGACATCAGCCGCAGCTTGTCTTCGCCTGGAATGGATGTCGGATGAACCTGAATGAATTCACCGTTCGCGTAGAAGCAACCTTGCTGATAAAGAGCGGATTGCGCCGATCCGGTGCAGACCACTGAGTTGGTCGACTTGCCGAAAATAGCGCCGATGCCTCCCGTCGCGATGATGATTGCGTCGGCTGGGAACGTGCGCACTTCCATGGTTCGCAAATCAATCGCGCAGATTCCACGGCACACCTTATTCCCATCGAGCACTGCCGACAAAAACTCCCAATGCTCGAACTTCTTCACTTTGCCCTCAGACTCATACCGCCGAACCTGCTCGTCGAGCGCGTAAAGAAGCTGCTGACCGGTTGTAGCTCCGGCAAATGCCGTGCGGTTGTATAACGTCCCGCCGAAACGCCGAAAATCCAACAAGCCCTCAGGAGTGCGGTTGAACGGCACACCCATGCGGTCGAGCAGATCAATGATCCCAGGCGCCGCCTCGCACATGTCTTTGATGGGAGGCTGATTGCCCAGGAAGTCGCCGCCGTAGACCGTGTCGTCAAAATGCTTCCAGGTCGAATCGCCTTCGCCCTTCAAATTTTTCGCCGCATTGATGCCGCCCTGCGCGCAGACCGAGTGCGAACGCTTCACCGGGACGATCGAGAACAGATCGACCTGCCCACCCATCTCGGCAATCTTGATAACGGCGGAGAGCCCCGCCAGTCCACCACCGATCACAATGATTCTTGGAGCCGCTGCCATAAATTCCTTTACCGGATTTGCGTGATATTCCGATCGTTGACTGTGCCAGTGTCAAACGGTAGCTGAGGACGCGCCCGGAACGAAGCCAGGCTGGCCAACCCTACACCGGTCAAAACAAAAAAGAACGCCGCGCAAAGCACAAGGAGCCGTTTCTGTGCCCTTTCTCCGGTGACGATGCCCCATTTTGCGCAGAAAAGCCAAATTCCGTACGCGAAATGCCACGAAGCGGCGACCAATCCGATCACATAGAAAAGGAACAGCGACGTCTGAAACACCTCATGCTGCACTTTGCCAAAAGAAAGATCGGGGTTCACATGGAGGTCGGCACCCGCGAACCGCATCGTGTACACGTGCCACACGATATAGATGAAGGCGATTCCTCCAGTCCAGCGCTGCAAGGTGTACATCCGGTTGCCGGTCCAGGGATACGCCCCCGTGTTCGACTCGCCGCTGTACCAAATATAGAAGCCGTAGAGGGCGTGGTACGCGATCGGCAGCCAGATCCCAAACAACTCCAGAAAGAAAACCAGCGGAAGATTTCCCAGAAAAGTGACTTGCCGCGTATAAGCCGCCGGACCGTTCGCGCCAATGGCAGTCGAGTTCGAAATCAGAATGTGCTCGAACAGGAAAGCACCGACCGGGATAATGCCAGTCAGCGAATGCAGCCTGCGCAACACAAACGAAATTCCTTGGCCGGCCCGCAACGGAGCCACACCATGCGCTAAAGCGGGAGCAGAAGAACTGGCTGACGCCACAGAAGCTCCTTAAAAGTTCGACAATGACAAAAGAACTTTTCATTATCGTGCCCGTGAAGAAGTGAAGTCAAGGAATGGAGATGGTTACTGTAATGCGGGTTGATCGGTCCCCAAATGTGGAAACGGCCCTCCTCCGCTGCACGTCAAGGGAAGCTCCACGTTTCATCTACTCTCAAGAAGTTGCTTCAGCACGTCGAACGAATCCACCACGACATCTGCTCCGGCTGCCTTCAGGGATTCACCATCGAAGGTGGTGGAGATCGCCACAGCAAAGCATCCCGCTCCCTTCGCCGCTCTCAATCCATTCATCGAGTCCTCAATGATCCAACAATCCTGCGGGTTCAATTCCAAATCGCGCATCGCGATCTGAAACACTTCCGGATCGGGCTTCGGACGGTGACGTCTGCCTGCATCCACGATTGTCTCGAACGGATTGCCGATGCCAAGCAGCCTGAGCCCCGCCTCGCGATTCCGGGCAGTGGCCGAAGTAGCGAGGGCAATGCGGTAATTCGTTTTCGCCCATGAGACAAAGTCCGCGGCGCCCGGAACCGCCTTCATCTCGTGTTCAATTTTTTCGAAGATCTGATGCTTGCGATGCAGCCACTCGGCAATTTGATCCGTCGAGAGCCCTCGTTCACCAAGAACTTCCGGGATCATGGTGGCGTCGGGTCGTCCTTTGTAGCTGTCATAAACGGACTCGGGCAATATGAAGCCAACTTCACCAAACATGATCTCCTTGGCCCGCTTGTGCAGCGGCTCGGAGTCGACGAGAACGCCATCCATATCGAAAATCAGAGCTTTGGGTTTCAGGACGCTTGCCGTCACGGTACGAGTTAGATGTAGTCCTCGGGAAATTGCTTCGCGCACCATTCCAGGAGTTGTCGAAATGCGGCCCCTCGATGACTGTACTTGGATTTCTGCTCTGCCGATAACTCTGCAAAGGTTTTCTGAATTTGCGGAAAATAGAACAGCGGATCGTATCCGAATCCGTTTGTTCCATGCGGAGCCTCAAGAATCGTACCATCCGCTGTTCCACGAAAAGCGGCGAGCATCTTACTATCGCGCGCCGCAACCAAAACGCAGACGAACCGACCGGTGCGCTTTTCAGGAGGCAGACCCTTCAATTCTCGTATTACCCGAGCATTGTTCAGGTCATCGTCCGTATTTGCATCTGCAAGGTGCGGTTCCTCGGCCGCATATCGCGCCGAGTGCACCCCCGGCGCTCCGCCGAGTGCATCGATCTCAATTCCAGAGTCATCCGCCAGAACAATTTCGCCCGGAACATACCGGCTATATTCCTCAGCTTTCTTGCGGGCGTTCTCTTCGAAGGTCTTTCCATCTTCGACGACGAGAGGTAGTGAAGAAAAGTTCGGGATGCCGGCGATTTGAATCCCATGCACAGCCGCTGCCCCAGCAAAGTCACGCAGTTTGCCAGGATTCGAGGTGGCAATCAAAATCTTCTTCATCGTCCTCAGTGGCCCCCTCTGCTGCCTGTGGTGAGAGATTGTGCTTTTGTACGAAGAGTTCTCGAACGAAACACCCACCCTAAGAGCCCAAGCGCCGTCGCGGCCGATATCCATCCGCCCAGGGACCGATCCCAAGTCCGCCGAAACTGAATCTCCACCTGATTCATACCCCCTTCGACCGGCACCAGCATCTGCCCGGCTTTCGGACGAGACCTCGTCGTCACCTCATTGCCATTGACTCGAGCACTCCACGCTGGATAAGAAAACAGACGCAGCACCACCTGATCTGCCGTCGAACTCTGCACCGTGAACTCTTTCTTCTCCGCTCCCCAGCGTTGCACTCGAATGTCCGCGTGTGCCGCGCCTTGCATGGTTACCTCGCGGGCATCTTTGTCGATTGCTCCGGGATCAGCGCCCAGCGGCGTGTATTCATCCGTTCCTTCGTAGCCCACCCCTGTATACATGTTGTCCTGCATCTCGCGCAGATCGGCAGGAGTATCCCACCAGGGCTCCTGTACGCGATGCCACGCCACAAACACAACAACCAATGAGAGCAGGCACACGCACCCGCGCATCCACCAGTGTCTTAGCCCCGCCGTGATCAATAGCGTAAAGACCATGCTCAGACACAACAGCCATCGCCACGGAAACTGCATGAATCGCATTTTCGGAAGGATGTTCCAAAGGAAAAGCGAAAACGGAAACATCACCACGATGCAGGCCGCAGCCCATATCGCAACAGCCAACCATAGATTGCGCTGCCGCTGTCGCCATCCCTTCGCAAGCAATGCGCCTAGACCAACGCTGATCATCTCCAGCACTGCGACCCACGAGACGACGCGATTGAACTTGTCGTGATCAAGATCCGTTGTGTGGACGAATAAAAAATTGTCTACCGGCCTCGACCCTGCTGAGATCGCATTGGCAATTTCAATCCACCTTTGTTCGTAAATCGCTGGCAACAAATAGAAAGCCGCAATGCAGGCGCCCAGAATGACCGCACCGGTCGCGACCAGCAACAACTCTGTCGATTTCTTTTTCCAGGCAAGAACAACCACCAGCAATGCCAGAGAATAGTGGATCATCACCGCTGCCGGCGCATTCGTCAGCCACGAGGCAGCCAACAGAAACCCCAGCGGGACCAAGGCTCGGCGCTCGCCCTCCGCCGCACGTAGGACCAGCAATAGAAGCAGTGGAATCAGGCAACTCGCGAGCAATTCCGCAAACGCGCTGCGCCAGTAAACAATCACCAGGTGATACGGATTCACCGCATAGAACGCGGCGGCAAACGTGGCGTCCTTTCGATCAAACCAGTGACGTGCCAGCACAAACATCGACGAACCGGCCAGCACAAGCGCAATCCAGATGAACACTGGAGAAGAAATCGTCCAGGGAAAGATGAGACTAATCAATCCGCCAAGCGTCCACGACGCAGGCGGATAAAAAATAAATCGCGGCTCCCCGTATCCGAAATTTGCCAGTTCGGCCCACCGTGGATACAGAATTCCGTGCCTCCATTGGCTCAGCACTTCAAGCCACGAGTACAAATGAAACTCAACGTCGTGTCCGGATGGAGTTCCAAAAAAAAAGAAAGGAATTTCTACTGCAAAGCAGGCGGCACCAATCGCCAATAGCGGTGTCCACAGCAGTTGCGGAAACTTCTCGCGCAGTGCCATCCCGTCTCCCGTTGCGCCAGATGTTTCCAGAGTGTTCCTCGAAAATGCGGATTTCAACAGAACCGAAAAGTCGGACCGTCCCAATTTAACTCAGATTTAATATTGCTGAAATCTTTACGCAACGCGCGGACGGTACTGTACTCACAATTGGGGTGGAACAGACCACGAGGAATTGAGGGATCCGCGTCAGAGACGGGGCTCGGGTTCTTCAATTCTTCGGATAAACCCGAAGCCTCTCGCTCTCTTCGCATCCTGCCTGATCGACCTGCCGAATTCCTGCCCAAAACTTCCGCTGAATTCCTGCCACGGGAGGCTTTTTGGAGTTCGCGACGCAACCGTCGTCGGCACAGACGCCAGAAACAAGAGAGAATTCAAGCTAAAGAGGCAAATGCTGAGGTACGAGGCCAGGGGCAAAAGTCTAATTTAGGGGCTAGGTTCAACGCCCACAAAGAAATTCTAAACAGACGCCGCAGCTTCAGGATTTCGCTGATGCTGTAGCTCAGACAGAAATTCTTCCTGCTGCAGCGAAGCTCCCCGGCGGAGCAGATCGAGCAAAGGATCTTCCATCTCTTCGTCTGGATTGGCGGGCTTTTCGGAATGTTCAAACTGCGTCAGATCAGCGACCAGCGCTTTCGGAGAAATGTCCAGGTCCGGCATCGTGCCGGGGCAGCTACGCAGAAAATTAATGACATTCTCGACCTGCTGACGTTGCTCCGCAGTACGGGAAGGGAACTCGACGCCCATTCCGTGCCCCGGATGCGCCACGCGCACCATCGCATCAGCATGCACTTCGTGATCTTTCGTTCTCAGACAAAAGTCAATGAGTGACCCCTCGGGAAACGGCGCGTCCGTCTCGACGTAGCATCCACCCAGGCTTAAGTCCGTCAACTTGCAGTGCGGGACCGTTTCATCAGGAACAGTACCGTAAGCAGCAGCGGCCTTGCGCAACCACGCCTTCAGCTCAGACACTTTTTCCGCTTGAAGGTCAAGGAACTGAACGCCAGTCTGGCCATTCGGATTCGCCCAGGCGACCTGGCCGTGCCCTTCAACCTCTACCTCTCCATCAGGCAATTTGAAATGAAACGCCAGCAACGCCGGAGCCACTTGCGGCTCGGCTGTGAGCACATCCATGCCGGTTTCCGATAGATCCAGCAATATGCCATCCAGCTTGCGGGTGTCTGGCAATGTGATTTCGACCGGAGCCTGAACCGGAACGCGGAAGGCTTTGCGCCGTTCGCGGTTCAACATGGCAGCAGCCGCACGCAAGGCTGCTTTGGCGGCATCTTCCGATACCGGTTTATAGAGCACAAAATGAGCTCCACCGCTCAGAATCTGCCGCACCTTCGCCGTGTCAGCGACCAGTGCAATACTCAGCGGCGATAGCCCCAATGCCTTGGTCTGGTCGAGGACGGACTTCGCTGCCGCTGCATCGTCAAAATCGACAATCAGCGCGTCGAACTTCTGGTGCTGGATGCGTTCGATCGTGGTCTCGAGATCGCTCGAGCGGTCCATGACGATACCAAAGTCAGGCAGAACTCTGGCTAATACGTCTGCCGCGGAATCATCGCTCGAAACCAGCAGTGCTTGAAGGTTCATGACTCGATCGGATCGTGCCGTCCTTTGAGATTACGGCCAGCGAGGAGCGGCCGGACGCGAGGACTTGGAGGCGTTTGCCCCAGAGGAACCCGCCGATGCCTTTGCCGCCATCGCATCGCCCTCAGTGCCGGCTTCGTCTACATCGCCCAGAACGACGTTGTCTTCCTCGTCGCTCTCCGCCAGCAGAGGAGCCACTTCGCGGAGCTTCTCCGCAGCCTGCTGGAGCATCTCGATCTGTTTGCCAAGTTGGGCGTATTTCGCCTGCTTCTGACGCAGGACCTCGTGAATATCCTTCATACAACCCCCTGTTGGCAATTTAAGAAGGGGACCCTAGGCGGGTCAACGGTAATCCCCCCAAGGCGATTACTGCGGTAATGGGAAACCAACGGTCGTATCCGGTCGCCACTGGATCTGAAGGCTTGTATTGGGGCATCGCTTCAGCCGCTGCCCTACACGCCAACTGCCTGAAGGGATTTCAGGCGGACCCCTAACCCGTCAACGAAGGCAGTTTGCTCGCCGAGCCCAGCAGGAAAATCGCTCCTACCACGATGCTGTAAGCCGATGTCAGCAGTGTTAAAGCTCGCAGCGCACCAGGTTTCGCGAAGCTCGCCGAGAACAGCCCTGCCGCCGACGCGCACATCAGAGTATTCATTGCCAGCAGCCCAACGATGAAAGCCAGAAGTCCTAGTAGTCCGGCAGCCGTGCCCCCGAGATTGGCCGCCATCAGGAACAACAGAATCTGGGTCGGCGTCTCCGCTCCCAAACCATGGATTACTCCCACCAAAAAAGTTGATGTCGTCCCGTAACCATCTTTGAATACCTGCGGAGCCTCGACGCGCGTTCCGCCAAACAACTGGCTCAACCGCCAGTACACCCATAGTGCCCCATTGATAAGCAAGGTGATCCGGGTCTTGGGCCGGTGCGAATGCGTCGACGGCCGAAAAAACGTTCCCAGAACATAAATGCCGAGCACTAACAGTGTCACTCCCACAAGCCGCTCAGCCCAGCGGTCGCTTGCCGGAGGCAATGCCAGCCGAAACGCCACCGCGCACGAACCCAGCACCGCAACAGTGGTCGTGTGCCCCAGCACATACAGCAGGCCGTAGCGCATGGCATCGCGCGCCCGTAACTGGACACTGCTAATGTCCGTAATCGCCGCGATGTGGTCGTAATCCAAACCGTGACGGAAACCGAGCGCGACCGCCGACCCCAGAGCCAGCCGTAAATTGACAGGATCAACCATGCTAGAGACTGCGCCTCGACGCGGCGCCGGCATCTTGCCGGCACCTTGCGGAAGTGTCCCGGCGACGCGGCGCGTGCACAGACCCTGTAGGCTAGCACACCTGTACGTGGGATTTACTTTGCCGTGGTTTTCTTGGAACTGGCGGCTTCTTTGGCGGCTGGCGCCGATTCGCCCGTCTGACTGGCAATCATTTCACGCAGTCTTCGCGAAAGGATCGATGCCAGCGATCGATAAAAACGCGAGCCAAGGTGGGGAAACAACTCAAACAACGACTGCAGTGTTGGACGGTCGATGTAATAAGCCTCGGTGTCGCTCTGCGCGACCACGTCGGCCGTGGCGGGCAATTCGTCGATAAACGAGATTTCGCCACAAACTTCGCCGGGACCAAGATCAGTTGTCCGGCCTTGTCCCGGAATCTGTACCGTCGCCGTCCCTTTCAGGATCAGAAATACTCCGTGTGTCCGCCGCGACTGTTGCACCAGATGCTCGCCCGCCTTGAACTGCCGCCGCACCGCCTTATCGGCAATCAGAGCCCAATCGTTTGCCGAAAGATGTACTAACCCGTTTTTGGATGAAGTTAATACTGACAGGTCTTGCTGCTGACTGGCTTTGACCATGGCGCGCTCTGGTTCGCCCATAACGGAAGAATTCGTAAAGAAGTCGTAAATCTTCGAAACAACAGGGCTTAGGAGAGATTATCAGAAGGCAAGCGCAAGGGATATCCCCTACGGTATCTCTAAAGTCACCGAAGTGCTGGTTTTTGAGGCGAATCATGGTGCGCCCTGAGAGATTCGAACTCCCGACCTTCTGGTTCGTAGCCAGACGCTCTATCCAACTGAGCTAAGGGCGCTTCTCAACAAGAAAGGATGCTTGGAGTTTATCACAGCATCCTTGGCACGCATCGGAGGATGCTCAGTGTTCCGTAAGGTCCCAAAATGAACTGCACGGACATACTCGAATTAAGCCGATCATCTTTTTCTTCGCGGCCTTTGTGGTGGCCAAGGTTGTTGTTCGGGGTTCACACGTGTTCGAGTCAGGTGAATCCTTCAGAGATCCGATCTACGCCGGTGGACGGTTATCAACAACCGGAACTGGCCCAGTTCTTGCCTTCGAACGCTGAAGTAAATCTTTCCAACTGCCGGGAAATTCCTACGCCTGAGTTACCTCTGTGACCACTTGTTTTCAGTGATTTAGAAACGGCATGCGGCTTGCTCTATAGAACAGCAGACGAAGTGGCGCGCAACGGGGTGCTTCAGAGAATAACTTCGGCCAGAGGTTTTCTGTGAGCACCCCTTGCTTTACTTGGCGCTTCGGTCTGCCCTCCCCACCCTCGTTTCAGCGGCAGTGAAGTCAGATGGAAGAGTAGTATTCGTCGTATATTTCCATAAAGCCTGGCTGCAGAGGCAGCAATTGTCTTCCAGACTCATCAGGCTTCGAATCTTCCGATCACGCCAAGGCGACTTGACCCTTTACATCGATCCCCGCACTGCGCAACAGCTTGGCGACAGCGTCCTGTTTCATCCGTGACGCATCAAACTGCACAGTCACGGTTCGCTGCGTCGAGTCAAACCGCACACGTTGTATGCCATACACCTCGCGCATGCTGTCGATCGCGCGCAGCTCCGCCTCGCCAGGATGAGAACCGTAACTGTAAACCACATCAAGATAGGTCATTCAGTCAAACCCTTTTTCTATGATGTTCCGGATTCCGGCTGAACCTGCCGGATGAATCCAATATAAGGCACCCGAATCAAACAGAGAAGTGCCTGAAAAATCTGTCATCACGCAGATGCAGCGGCGGCCTGAAAACCCGGCACTTGATCTCTTGTTAAAACATCGCCGCAAGTTTCTGAACTTTGTCCGTGCTTCCGTCCACGATTTCGACGATGCCGAAGAAATTATCCAGAGGGCGAGCGTAAAGATTTTGTGGAAGGCTGAGATTCTACGCGACAACGCCCGTGCTGAGGCTTGGATTTATCGGATTCTCCGTAACGAAGTCGCCGATTACTTCCGAAGGCTTGCGACTCAATCGAAACGAATACAAGAACTTTCCGACCAAGCCTTATCCAGCATTTCAAACGTTAACGTGGCCGCTGATTCTAATCCCTGCCCCTGCGCAGCCCAGGAACTGGCTGCGCTCCGCGAGAACTACGCGGACGCTCTCCGTGCACTCGAAATGAACCAGGAATCAGTCGCCGCGTATGCCGACCGCAAAGGTGTATCGGCCAATAATGTGATGGTGCTGCTGCACCGCGCCAGAAAATCATTGCGCACTCGCCTCCAGTCGCGCTGCGGCAGCTGCGCCGGCCCGGGTTGCTTCACGTGCACCTGTTCTGCCTGAGAATCTACGGATTTCCGAGGGTCGAAGCGCGCGGCCGTACCCCTCCGTCACTGAATTTTCTTCTCTCGTGGTGTAAGGTTTGAATGACATCAGCGTCAGCATCGGTAGTTCCTCAGCTGCCCGGAATCGCTGACGAACTGATGGAGATGCGATGCCCGACAATGCCATAAATCCCACCGTCGAAAAAGATCCCGTCTGCGGGATGAGCGTTAATCCCACGGGTGCCAAACACACTTACAGTCACGCCGGAAGAAACTATTTCTTCTGCTGCGCCCAGTGCGTTGAGAAATTTAAAGCCAATCCCGAGAGCTATCTGAAAAAGCCCAGCGGCCTCGTGACCCTCGGGATGCCACAAAAGATTGCTTCCGCTGCGCCCGCGCGAAGCCCCGAGCCCAAAGCCACACAAGAGCCCGCAATCGGAAGCCGGAAAGTAGAAGCCGGAAGCCCGACGTTCTACGTCTGCCCCATGTGCCCTGAGGTTCACGAGCCAAAGCCGGTCCCGTGCCCCTCATGCGGCATGGCATTGGAGCCTGAAAGCCCGCTACCCGCAACGCGCACCGAGTACACCTGCCCGATGCATCCCGAAATCATGCGATCCGAGCCGGGGTCTTGCCCCATTTGCGGCATGGCTCTCGAGCCGCGCACAGTCACAGCAACACAAGAGGAAAGTCCTGAACTCCGCGACATGACGCGACGTTTCTGGACAGGCGTTATCTTGACGGCACCTCTTCTCGCGATCGCCATGGGCAGTATGCTGTCCTATCGCCTCACTGTGAACCTTGACATCGACGGGTTCCTCATCAACCTGCCACGAATTGAATTTCTGTTGGCTACCCCAGTTGTCCTTTGGTGCGGCCTGCCGTTTTTCCAACGCTTCTTTGCCTCGCTGGTCAACCGTAGTCCGAATATGTTCACCCTGATTGGACTGGGGACGGGCGTTGCATACGGGTACAGTGTGATTGCCACAATTGCGCCTGGGATTTTTCCCGATTCCTTGCGCCGCATGGGAGGATACCCCGACGTTTACTTCGAAGCCGCCGCCGCAATCACTACTCTCGTCCTGCTCGGTCAAGTGATGGAACTCCGCGCCCGCAGCCGCACCAGCGCCGCGATCCGAGCTCTGCTCGATCTCAGCCCAAAAACCGCACGCCTGCTCAACCCAGATGGAACGGAACGAGACATTCCACTTGTTCAAGTGCAGCCCGGAGACAAACTTCGGGTCCGCCCCGGAGAGAAAATTCCGGTCGACGGCATCGTCCTCGAAGGCCGAAGTTCGGTCGATGAATCAATGATCACTGGCGAGTCGATCCCGGTCGAAAAAGGGCAGGGAAACAAAGTCATCGGCGCGACCATTAACTCGACGGGATCCTTTGTCATGAAAGCCGAGCACGTCGGATCTGGGACATTGCTCTCCAGAATCGTTCAACTCGTCGGACAAGCCCAACGCAGCCGCGCCCCCATCCAACGCCTCGCCGACCGCGTGGCAGCATGGTTTGTGCCAACCGTAGTCGCTATTGCCGTGATCACGTTCATTGCATGGTTCTTCTTCGGCCCGCAGCCTCGATTGGCCAATGCCGTCGTGAATGCGGTTGCTGTTCTGATCATTGCTTGCCCGTGCGCATTAGGTCTTGCCACACCGATGGCAATCATGGTTGGCACTGGCCGCGGCGCTCACGCCGGAGTGCTGATCAAGAATGCCGAAGCACTCGAGACACTCGAAAAAGTCGACACACTCGTGGTCGACAAAACCGGCACGCTGACTGAAGGCAAGCCGCGCGTCATGAACTCGATCGGTGGACTCGCAGACAATCCTGAATTCTTGCGTCTGGCTGCAAGTCTGGAACAGGTCAGTGAACATCCTCTGGCAAACGCGATTGTCGCGGAAGCTAAGGCGAAGAACTTGACACTTTCGCAACCGCAGGAATTCAGGTCCGTCACAGGGAAGGGAATCATAGGCACGGTCGAGGGTCACAAAATCGCAGTGGGCAATGCCGCGTTGATGTTCGACCTCGGCGCCGTCAAGCGGGAGGTCCCGAGCACGCACGGCGCTACCCCGGGTACTCTGCTGGACGTAGCGATCGACGGTAAGTACGTCGGCTTCCTTGTCGTCGAAGATCAAGCCAGGCGTTCAGCTCCTCAGGCGCTGCGGGAACTGCAGAGAGCGGGCATCCCCAGTGTCATCATGCTCACTGGAGATAATCAGCTCATTGCGGCGCGAGTCGCGAAGCAACTCGGCATCACCGAATTCGAAGCTGAAGTCCTCCCCGAGCGAAAAGCCGAAGTCATCAAGAAACTCCAACAGCAGGGAAGAGTCGTCGCCATGGCGGGCGATGGCATCAACGACGCCCCTGCGCTCGCTCAGGCCAACGTCGGCATCGCAATGGGTACGGGAACGGACGTCGCAATGGAATCGGGTGGAATCACTCTCGTCAAAGGAGACCTCACCGGAATCCTTCGCGCCCGCCGCCTCAGCCAGGCCACCATGCGCAACATCCGCCAGAATCTTTTCTTCGCTTTCGTCTACAACGCGCTCGGAGTTCCCATCGCCGCAGGAATTCTGTATCCGTTCTTCGGCATTCTCTTGAGCCCGATCCTCGCCGCTGCAGCCATGAGCTTCAGTTCTGTATCGGTCATCACGAATGCCCTCCGACTCCGAGCCGTCAAGCTGTGAATTGGCGGAACTCAGCATTTTCGGATGTCACTAGGCGGACTGTTCTCGCGCAAAAAATAGCTGCTTGAAGTTAACTGCATACCAGATTTCCGCCTTACCTCGCACACACTCCCTTTGTCGATGGACTCGGGCGGGTCTTTCCTAACTTGGACGTCTACCTAATACCTTCCCCACTACAGAGGGGATGATTCCAATGCAGAGGGAGACGTTGACGACGGTGAGTAACTTAAGGATTACTAAATGCCGGTTGATAGTTCGGGTTTTAGCGCTTATACTCCTGTTTCTTTTGGCGCGAAGGCGGCCACTCAATACAAAAGGTGGTCTCGGGAAGGCCCTTGAAGTTCGGCGTTTGTCCCAGGTATTCCGAACGCTACTCGAGCCTTCGTTGGCGCGTCCGAAGTGTGGTTGATCTGCATTTGCGAAGCAAATTTCCAAAAACTTGAACCCAGGTGGCTAAAATGAAACGGTCATACCTGTCGCAGAAGTTGAGCCTGTTCGTAGTATCAACTGCCGCCATGCTTATGATGGCCTGCGGAGGCTCGACCAATACCAAGACTCCAAGTGTCACCGTCTCGGTTGCGGGCACTTCGAATCCATTGGTAGCCCAGTATTCCGTCACCAGTGGGTGCTCCGGTCTCGCAATGGTAGTGTTCGGCCTCGACACTTCCTACGGCAGGAACACAAACTGGGTTCAAGT
>Ga0335081_10001984_pt1 | contig 32359 bp, 33 predicted proteins | sample Lox_Sample_35_FD_206713 | JGI IMG/M metagenome (GOLD analysis project Ga0335081, IMG submission 206713) | Soil microbial communities from Loxahatchee National Wildlife Refuge, Florida, United States - Lox_Sample_3.5 | ecosystem: Environmental > Terrestrial > Soil > Wetlands | place: USA...
TCGACTGCGTGTCCATCGCCTTCGGCCTGCGCAATGTCACCGACAAGGACCGCGCGCTCGCCGAGATGCGCCGCGTGCTCCGGCCGGGCGGCGTGGCGCTCGTCCTCGAGTTCAGCCGCGTCGCGCCACCGTTCCAGGCGGCCTACGACTGGTACAGCTTCAACGTTCTGCCGCGGCTCGGCCGGCTGATCGCCCGCGACGAGGCGAGCTACCGCTACCTCGCCGAGTCGATCCGCATGCATCCCGATCAGGCAGAGCTCAAGTCCATGATGGAGGCCGCCGGATTCGAGCGGGTCGACTGGTTCAACTTGACCGCCGGCGTCGTGGCGGTGCACCGGGGATACGCCTTGTGAGGCTGGATCTCGACGCAATCAACCGCGCGCTCGAAGGCGAGAGCTGGGCGCGCGACAAGCTCGCGCTCCACGGCGGACGCAGCGTTCGGCTCACCGTGGGGCCCTTCGAGCGCGATTTCGGGATCGATGCCGCAGGACGGCTCAGTCCGACGAAGAACGATCCCGATCTGAAGCTGTCGATCTCCCCGCTGCGCCTGCCCGCGCTGGCCGCGGCGCCGGAGCGCTGGTCCGAGCTGGTCCGAACCGAGGGCGACCCCGCGCTTGCCGCGACGTTCGCCGAGCTTGCCGCCACGATCCCGTGGTTCGTCGAGCGCGCGTTCGCCGCCATTCTCGGGCCGGTGCTCGGCCAACAGGCCGCGGACGCCGGTCGGCGGCTGCTGTCTCTTCCCGGGTACGCCGGCACGCGAATCGGCGAGAGTATCGGACGCTACGTCGGCGACGAAGCGAAACTGGCCATCGGCGCTGCGGAAGCGCAAAGCTTCGCCGCGGAAGTTGCGGCGCTCGCCCTGCGGCTCGACGCTCTTCAGGCGCGCGTCGCGGCGCTGGATTCGGAGCCCACGCCCTAGCGCGACGCCGTCACGCCCGACCGCGCGAATATGCCGCGCTTGCCGTCAATCCTTCAGCACTTTCTCCACCGTGCCCGTATTGGCATCGACGATCACCGACAGGCCGCCGCTCTTGTTGTCCTTGCTATAGTTGATGTACCAGGTGGCGTGGCGGTTGCTCGGCGCCGCGGCGATGTCGATCATCACCGCGTAGCCCTGGGCGATGAGCGCGTCGCCATGCTGCTTCGCGAGCGCGTAGAGCTTGGCGCCGTCGCGAAGGAAGTCGGGCTTGAGGTCGGGAATACGCCCCGCCTGCCCGGCATCGGCCCAGCACGTGAGCGTGCCGCGAAACGTGGTGACGGCCATGTGTGCCTTGGCGGCTTCGGAATAGAACATGAGGTTCCACGCCGTCGAGCTGCCATTCGGCTGGAGCGGCCCCAGCGAAGTGTTGCCGACGCGCGCCGGCACGGCGTCGGGTTTCCACGCCTTGGCGTAGCCGGACGCCGTCGCGTAGATTTCGGACAGCGTCGGCGCCGGATTCTTGAGCTGCTGGGTCTTGCACGCCTCTTCGGCCTGCGCCGTGGCGCAGGCCGTGAGCGCGAGAAGCAGCACGGCGAGCCGTTTCACGTGGTTTCCCCTGACAATCGATGAACAGTCTCCCCCTTGCGCATTGCCGCGCGATTGTTGCTCAAACGCGGGCGATCCACAACATGGCCGTGCCGGAGACGAGCAGCAGTCCGTCCATGAGCAACTCGAAGCGCTCGCGGTCGAGCTTCAGGACGAACCTCCGGGCGACGATCGATCCGACCATCAGCGAGGAGCCGATGACGAGCCCCGCCAGCGCGAGATCCGAAGACAGCGCTCCGAGTGTCCGGAAAGTTGCCGCCTTGGTGACGTAGATCGCGAGCGAGGAGGCGGCTTCGGTCGCCAGAAACGCTCCCTTGACCAGTCCCAGCGCCAGGAACACCGGCACGCTGATGGGTCCCGTGGAAGCGACGATCCCCGTCAGGTAGCCGATCAGCGCACCGCCGATCGCGAGCTGCCAAAGGTTCATGCGCACGTTCCTCGCCGCGAGCACGCGCCGTACGGGCATCATCGCCAGGAAGAACGCGCCGAGCACCGCCTCGACCACGCGTGGCGGCAGCTCGAGCAGCGTCCGCGCGCCCAGCGCCGCCGCCGGAGCTCCGGCCGCCGCGTAGACGAGGCACGGACGCCAGGCGATCTCGCGCCACCACACCACAATGCGCGACAGATTCACGAGGATCGACACGACCGCCATGATCGGCACCGCCCGCTGCGGCCCGAACAGGATCACCAGCACCGGCATCATCATGATCGACGCGCCGAAGCCGACGATGCCACTCACCGTTCCCGCGACCAAGCCGATCGCGAGAGCCACTGCGAACTCGGAGGCGCCGGGCATCCGGGACGCGCGCCTACCCGTGAATCGTCGGCAGCCGCCGCACGACCTGCCGGGGCCGGTGTCGCGGAGCGGCTGCGCTCATTCCGTGTACTGCGACCTGCCTTCTCCGAACGACCAGTTCTCCCACGCCACTTCGACCAGGTTGATGAATAGATTGCGCGGCTCCAACCCGGGCTTGTCGGAGAGCAGCGCCGCCGCGCGGGCCATGAACTCGCGCTTCTGCGTGGGCTTGCGTCCGGCCGAGAGCGTGATCTGCACCAACACGACGTCGTCGTCGCGCGGGATGCCGAGGTAGCTCGGATCGTAGACGAGCCCGTCGGGCTCGTGCTCGCTGATCACCTGGAAGCGATCCTGCTCGGGGACCGCGAGCGTCTCGACCATGGCGCGATGGATTCCGTCGGCGATCGCCCGCCGATACGCGGCGGACTTTCCCGAGCGCAACGCGATGCGAACGAGCGGCATTTAGACTCCTCACGAGGCAGAGGCGCGAATCTACGCTGGCGACCTCGGGGGCGTCAAAGACGCGCACGCCCGAGCCGCCGGAAGCGCCCGCCGGGCGATCCCTTACAATCGCCGCCATGCGCTGGCTGCGGCTCGCGAAGATCTGGCTGGTCGCGCTCAACTACGGGCTCGACGAGTTCCTGCTCGGCCATGAGCGCTTCCGCTGGCTGCGGCCGACGGCCCGGGCGCTGACCTTCTGGCGCGACCTCTCGACACCGCGGGCCGTGCGCCTGCGGCTCGCGCTCGAGGCCCTCGGCCCCATCTTCGTCAAGTTCGGCCAGATGCTCTCCACCCGCCGCGATCTCATCCCGCCGGACATCGCCGACGAGCTGGCGCGGCTTCAGGATCGCGTTCCGCCCTTCCGGGGCGAGGAAGTGGTGGCGACACTCGAGCGCGTCTACGGGCGCGCGGTCGCGGCGGTGTTCCGCAGCTTCGACCACGAGCCTGTCGCGAGCGCTTCGGTGGCGCAGGTGCATCTCGCCGAGCTGCCCGACGGAACGCCGGCGGCGGTGAAGGTCCTGCGGCCGAAGATCGCCTCCACCATCGACAAGGACTTGAAGCTCATGCAGATGGGAGCGTGGGCGGTCGAGCACCTGTGGAGCGACGGCAAGCGGCTGCGGCCGCGCGACGTGGTGTCCGAGTTCGAGAAGACGATCCTGGGCGAGCTCGACCTCGCGCGCGAAGCGGCGAATTGCTCGCAGCTCCGGCGCAACTTCCTGCACTCGCCGCTGCTCATGATCCCCGAGGTCTACTGGGACTGGTGCTCGAGCGAAGTGATGGTGATGGAGCGGATGTCCGGCGTTCCGATCAGCCAGGTCGAGCGCCTGCGCGAGCACAACGTCGACATCCCGCGGCTCGCGCGCGCCGGCGTCGAGATCTTCTTCACCCAGGTGTTCCGCGACGGCTTCTTCCACGCCGACATGCATCCCGGAAATATCTTCGTCGCGACCGACGCGGCGAACCACGGCAAGTACATCGCGCTCGACTTCGGCATCATGGGGACGCTCTCCGAGACCGACCAGAACTACCTCGCGCAGAACTTCCTCGCCTTCTTCCGCCGCGACTACCATCGCGTGGCCACCGCGCACATCGAGTCGGGGTGGGTGCCGGCGGACACGCGCCCCGACGAGCTGGAGGCCGAGATCCGCGCCGTGTGCGAGCCGATCTTCGACCGGCCGCTGAAGGAGATCTCGCTCGGTCGCGTGCTGGTGCAGCTCTTCAAGGCCTCGCGGCGATTCAACGTCGAGATTCAGCCGCAGCTCGTGCTGTTGCAGAAGACGCTGCTCAACGTCGAGGGCCTGGGTCGGCAGCTCGATCCGGACCTCGACCTGTGGGTCACCGCCAAGCCGTTCCTCGAGCGCTGGATGGACGAGCAGGTCGGCTGGCGCGCGCTCGCCCGGCGGCTGCGGCAGGAGGCGCCATTCCTGGCGACCATGGTCCCTCAGCTCCCGCGGCTCATCCATGAGAACCTGAGCCGGCCGGCGCCCGCTTCGTCCGAGGCACTCCATGCGCTCGCCGCGGCGCAGCGGGTGCGCAACCGCTGGCTGACAGTGATCGCGGTGCTTCTCGCGGCGACGCTGGTCGCGCTGCTGCGGCGGTCGGCCGGCTGATCGCGCCCGGGGCGGCTTATAAAACGCTTGTAATTTTTACGGTCGCAATGTAACGTTTGTTACATGCCTAGGACCATCCATCCGCCCGCGATGTCGTCCGTCGTGGACCGGCTGCGCTCCCGCTTCGAGGCATTGAGCCCCGAGCTGCAGCGCGCCGCGCGCTGGGTCGCCGATCATCCGAGCGAGACCGGCCTGTGGTCGATGCGCCAGCAGGCGAGGAGCGCGGGCGTCTCGCCGCCCACCATGGTTCGGCTCGCGCGGGCGCTCGGATTCCCGGGATACGCTGCGTTCCGGCGCCCGTTCCAGGACGCGCTGACCGATCGCATTCACTACGGTCCCCGCGCCTCCGCCCTGCAGGCCGCGCCCGAGGCCAAACGCATCGAGCGGCTCGCCCGCGAGATCGCAGCCGCGCAGGTCGCCGACGTGCAATCGGTGCTCGCCCTCAACCCGCCGCAGAAGCTCGAGTCTGCCGTGGCCGCCATCGCCGCGGCGCGTCGCGTCGGGTTTTTGGGCGTGCGCGCGCCCTTCGGCATCGCCTTCCAGTTTCGCTACGCCTACAACCTGATCGCCCGCAACGGCGTGCTCTTCGACGGCATCGGCGGTACCGTGCACGACCAGGTCGACGCGCTCGAGCCGGGCGATGTGCTGGTCGCGATCAGCCAGGCCCCTTATTCCAGGCCCACGGTGGAGGCGGTCCTCACCGCGTCCGGGCGTGGCGTCACGGTCATCGCGCTGACCGACAGCGCGCTCTCGCCGCTCGCCCGCAACGCCGCGCAGTTCCTTCTGTTCCGCGCCGATTCGATCTCCTTCTTCCACTCGATGATCGGGCCGCTCGCGCTGGTGGAACTGCTGGTTGCGTGGCTCGCGGCGAAAGGCGGAAAAGCCGTGCTCAGGCGGCTGGCAGAGGTGGACGCGCGGCTCGCTGCTCAGCGCGCCTACTGGAACCGTCCCGCGCGCAGCGCCGTTCAGGGGAATCAGTCATGAGCCACATCCTCCATCGGAGCCTGCGCGGAAGCCTGCCGCTGGCCGCCGGCGGCAAGGGTATCCGCCTCGTCGACAGCGCCGGGCGCGAGTACCTCGACGCCTCGGGCGGCGCCGCGGTTTCCTGCCTCGGCCACGGCCATCCCGACGTCATTCGCGCGATGCACGAGCAGATCGACCGCATCGCCTACGCGCACACGAGCTTCTTCTCCACCGCCGTCGCGGAGGAGCTCGCCGACCATCTCGTCGCCCATGCTCCCGCCGGGATCTCACACGTTTACCTGGTCTCGGGCGGCTCGGAGGCAATCGAGGCGGCGCTCAAGCTCGCGCGCCAGTACTTTGTAGAGACCGGCGAGCCGCAGCGCCGGCATTTCATCGCCCGCCGCCAGAGCTACCACGGCAACACGCTGGGCGCGCTCGCGGTCGGCGGCAACGAGTGGCGCCGGCGCCCGTTCGCGCCGCTGCTGATCGACGTCGCCCACGTCTCGCCCTGCTACGAGTATCGCGACCGGCATCCGGCCGAGACGCCGGAGCAGTACGGCGCGCGTCTCGCCGCGGAGCTCGAACAGACCATCGAGCGCCTCGGCGGCGAGAACGTGATCGCCTTCGTCGCCGAGACGGTGGTCGGCGCAACGGCCGGTGCGCTGCCACCCGTGCCGGGCTATTTTCGGCGCATCCGCGAGCTCTGCGACCGCCACGGCATCCTGATGATCGCCGACGAGGTGATGTGCGGCATGGGACGCACCGGCACCTTGCACGCGGTCGAGCAGGAAGGCATCGCTCCGGACCTGATGGCGATCGCCAAGGGCCTGGGCGGCGGTTACCAGCCGATCGGGGCCGTGCTGGTAAACAAGAAGATCATCGACGCACTGTCGTCGGGCAGCGGTTTCTTCCAGCACGGACACACCTACATCGGCCATCCCGTCGGCTGCGCTGCGGCGCTCGCAGTGCAGACGGTGATCGAGCGCGACGAGCTTCTCGCCGCCGTGCGGCGCCAGGGCGCCGGCCTGCGCGAACGGCTGGCGCACGCCTTCGCGGGGCATTCGCACGTCGGCGACATTCGCGGCCGCGGATTGTTCCTGGCGCTGGAGCTGGTCGAGGATCGCGGCACCAAGGAGCCGTTCGATCCCGCCCTTCGCCTGCACGCCCGCATCAAGGCCGAGGCGATGGCCCGCGGGCTCATGGTCTATCCGATGGGCGGCACCGTCGACGGCCGGCGCGGCGATCACGTGTTGCTCGCGCCCCCGTTCATCGTGACCGATAATGAGCTCGACGAGATCGTCCGGCGCCTAGCCGGGGCGACCGATGCCGCGCTGGAGGCGGTGCGGGGACGCTCCCAAGCCGCGCGTCTCGCTGTGCCCGCCTCAGCGGCGGACGAAGGCAGCGTCGTTTGAGACTGCCGCCGGCGTACCGAAGCTCTCCTTTATGCGTCTCATCTCTTCACCGGAGGAAGAAAACATCATGCCAAACCATAGCGGTCGCAGCACATTGCTCGCAATCTCCCTGTTGGCGCTGGCCCTCGCCAGCGTCGTGGGCGCTCCGTCCGCCGTGGCGCAGCAGAAATTCGTCACCATCGGCACCGGCGGCATCACCGGCGTGTACTACGCGGTCGGCGGCGCGATCTGCCGGCTGGTCAACAAGGACCGCGCCAAGACGGGGCTGCGCTGCTCGGTCGAATCGACCGGCGGCTCGGTCTACAACGTCAACGCGGTGCACAGCGGCGAGCTCGACTTCGGCATGGCGCAGTCGGACGTCCAATACCAGGCGTACAACGCCACCGGCTCGTTCAAGGAGCCGTACAAGGACCTGCGCGCCGTTTTCTCGGTCCATCCCGAGCCGTTCACGCTGGTCGCGCGCAAGGAAGCGGACGTCCATTCGTTCAAGGACCTCAAGGGCAAGCGCGTGAACGTCGGCAACCCGGGGTCGGGAACGCTCTCGGCGATGGAGGAGCTGCTCGCGGCGGAGAACATGAAGATGTCCGACTTTGGGCTCGCCTCAGAGCTCAAGGCCGACGAGCACGGCCCGGCGCTGTGCGATAACAAGATCGACGCGTTCTTCTACGGTGTCGGCCATCCCTCGGCGAACATCCAGGACCCGACGACGACCTGCGGCGCCAAGCTCGTTCCCCTGGAGGACGCCGCGACCGACGAGCTGGTCAAGAAGCATCCCTACTACGCGAAGGTGACGATTCCGGGGGGCCTGTACGCCAACAATCCGCAGGCCACGCCGACCTACGGGGTGATCGCGACGATGGTGACCTCGTCCAAGGTGCCGGCCGACGTCGTTTATACGATCACCAAGGCGGTGTTCGACAACCTCGAGGAGTTCAAGAAGCTGCATCCGGCGTTCGCCCATCTCGACGCACAGGAGATGATCAAGAACGGCTTGTCCGCGCCCATCCATGAAGGAGCCCTTCGCTACTACAAGGAAAAGGGCTGGGTGAAGTGACGCGCGGCGCCAACGCGGCGACGCTGGTTCAGGAAACCGACCTCGGGGGGCGCACACCCTCCGGGGCGGCGGCCCGCCTCGTCGCGTGGGCCTGCCTCGCGTGGTCTCTGCTGCAACTGTGGTACGCGTCGCCGCTGCCGTTCGTCTTCAACGTCTTCAATCTGAACTCGACCGAGATGCGCTCGCTGCATCTCGGCTTCGGGCTGTTCCTCGCCTATCTCGCCTTTCCGTTCGCCAAGCGCTCGCCGCGCAAGTACATTCCGCTGCAGGACTGGGTGCTCGCCGCGGCTGCGGCGTTCTGCGGCGCGTACCTGTTCCTGTTCTACCGCCAGATCGCCGAGCGCCCCGCCGAGCCGTCGCTGATCGACACGGTGAGCGCGGTCGTCGGCATGCTGCTGCTGCTCGAGGCGACCCGCCGCGTCGTCGGGCCACCGCTCGCGATTATCGCGATCCTGATGCTGGCATACGCCTTCGGCGGGCCGTACATGCCGGACGTGATCGCCCACAAGGGGGTCTCGCTGTCGAAGGCCGTCTCGCACTATTGGCTTACGACCGAGGGCGTCTTCGGCGTCGCGCTCGGCGTGTCGGCGAGCTACATCTTCCTGTTCGTGCTGTTCGGATCGCTGCTCGAGAAGGCCGGCGCCGGCAACTATTTCATCAAGGTCGCGTTCGCGCTGCTCGGCCACATGCGCGGCGGCCCGGCGAAGGCGGCCGTCGTGTCGTCGGGCTTGATGGGCATGATCTCGGGCTCCTCAGTCGCGAACGTCGTCACCTGCGGCACGTTCACGATTCCGCTGATGAAGCGCGTCGGCTACCCCGCGGAGAAGGCGGGCGCGATCGAGGTCGCGGCGGGCGTCGACGGCCAGATCATGCCGCCGGTCATGGGCGCGGCCGCGTTCCTGATGGCGGAGTACGTCGGCGTGCCCTATTCGGCGATCGTCAAGAACGCGTTCCTGCCAGCGATCATCTCGTACATCGCGCTGTTCTACATCGTCCATCTCGAGGCGTGCAAGGCGGGCATCGCGGGCATTCCGCAGCACCATACGTATTCGGGCTGGCGGCGCGTCGCCGGCGTGCTGATGACCCTCGCCGGCATCGTGATCCTCGGTAACGTCGTCTACTACACGCTCGGCTGGATCCGCCCGCTGCTCGGACCGGCGACGACCTGGTTGGTCGTCGCCGTCCTCGCGGTCGCCTACGTGCTGATCGTGCGCCAGGTCGCGAAAGAGCCCGACCTGGTTGTCGACGACCCTAACGCGCCGGTGCTCTCCCTGCCGCCGTTCAAGGAGACTCTGCTCGCAGGACTGCACTTCCTGCTGCCGGTCGTCGTGCTGGTGTGGGCGCTGTTGGTCGAGGAGCTCTCACCGGGGTTGTCGGCGTTCTACGCGACGGTGCTCTTGATCGTCATCCTGCTAACGCAGAAGCCGCTGCTCGCGTTCTTCCGCCGCAAGCCGGTCGGACTACCCGTGTTCCGGGAAGGCTTCGCCGACCTCGTCGAGGGCCTGGAGCGCGGCGCGCGCAACATGATCGGCATCGCGCTCGCGACGGCGGCGGCCGGCATCGTCGTCGGCACCGTGTCGGTGACCGGGCTCGGCCTGGTGATGACTGAATTCGTCGAGACGGTGTCGGCGGGCAACATCATCGCGATGCTGCTGCTCGTCGCGTTCATCTGCCTCGTGCTCGGCATGGGGATGCCGACCACCGCGAGCTACATCGTCGTCTCCACGCTGATGGCGCCGGTGGTCGTCGAGCTCGGTGCGCAGTCCGGGCTGGTCGTGCCGCTGGTCGCCGTGCATATGTTCGTCTTCTACTTCGGGCTGATGGCCGACGTGACGCCACCGGTGGGCCTCGCGTCGTTCGCCGCGTCGGCGATCTCGCGCGCCGACCCGATCAAGACCGGCATCACCGCGTTCTGGTACAGCAGCCGCACAGCGATCCTGCCATTCATGTTCGTGTTCAATCCGGGCCTGCTGATGATCGGCGTCGACTCATGGTGGAACCTCGTGCTCATCATTGCCGCTGCGATTGTCGCGATGCTCGCCTTCGCGGCGGGCACGCAGGGTTGGTTCATCGTCCGCAGCCGCTGGTACGAGTCGGCGCTGCTCCTGCTGGCGACGTTCACCCTGCTTCGTCCCGGTTTCTGGCTCGATCTCGCGTTGCCGCGTCACAAGCTGCTGCCCCCCCAGCAACTCGAGCAGGTCGTCGCGGCGGCGCCCGAGGGAGCGGGCATACGCGTTCGCATCGAGGGCACCACGATCGAGGGCAAGGACGTAAAGAAAACCGTCCTGCTTCCGCTCGGCGAGGGAGAGAAGGCGGTGCAGCGGATGGCGGCTTCCGGGCTGCGGGTGATGGCGCTGCCCGACGCCGTGCAGGTGATGTCGGTCGCGCTCAAGAGCCCCGCGGACAAGGCCGGATTCGAGCAGGGGTTCCGGATAACCGGCGTGGAGGTCGATCACCCCCGACTAGCGAAGGAGTGGCTGTTTCTACCGGCGGCGGCCATCCTCTGCGCGATCTTCCTCATCCAGCGGCGCCGGGGTTCGGCGCCAGCTCCACCCAAGCCGATCGCCGCGCGGGCCTGAGTCCAGGGCGGTGCGCAAACCGCCAGTGGCATGCCTCGGCGATCGTGCCGGCTACAGCACGAGCACGGACAGCGCACCATACTGCGTAGATCTCCTCGGTGCCGCGGCGAACGCCAGCTCGAAACGGACGGCTCCGACGGTTTTCTGCAATAATCCGTCCATGCGCGATTCCGCGGAGCGTTTCGCGTGAGGACGGTCCAGCTCATCCGCTACGTCGCGGCCGCGCTGCTCGCTTTGGCCGCGAGCGCCGCCGCGGCGTCGCCGTCAGTGCTCGTCCTGCCCGTTGCGGGCGCGATCGGGCCGGCGAGCGCGGAGTTCATAACCCACGGCCTCGACCGTGCCGAAAGAGATGGCGCGCAGCTCGTCGTGCTGCAGCTCGACACGCCCGGCGGGCTCGACACGTCGATGCGCGAGATCATCAAGGCGATCCTGGCCTCGCCCGTGCCGGTCGCGGTGTTCGTCGCGCCAAGCGGCGCGCGGGCGGCGAGCGCCGGCACCTACATTCTCTACGCCAGCCACATCGCCGCGATGGCGCCGGGGACAAACCTCGGGGCCGCCACACCGATCCAGATCGGCATGCCTTCGCCGACCTCGCCGACGCCGGAGGCGAGCAAGGAGAAAGGTAAGAGCGAGGGCGACCACGAGGACACGCTCACCCGCAAGGTGACCAACGACGCGGCGGCGTACATTCGGGGGCTCGCGCAACTGCGGGGCCGCAACGCCGACTGGGGCGAGAAGGCGGTGCGCGAGGCGGTGAGCCTCTCCGCCGATGAGGCGCTCGCGCAGCACGTGATCGACCTCGAGGCGCGCGACGTGGCCGATCTGGTGGCCAAGGTCGACGGGCGCAAGGTCGCGACCACCCCCGGCGAGCGCACGCTCTCGACCAAGGACGCGCGGATCGTCACGCTCGTGCCCGACTGGAAGAGCCGTTTTCTCGCCATCATCACCGAGCCGAGCGTTGCGCTGATCCTGATGATGCTGGGCGTCTACGGGCTGCTGTTCGAGTTCATGAATCCGGGATTCGTGCTGCCCGGGGTGATCGGGGCGATCGCCTTGCTGATCGGCCTTTTCGCGCTCAACATGCTGCCCATCAACTACGCCGGCTTGGCGCTGATCCTGGTGGGCCTCGGCTTCATGGTGGCGGAGGCGTTCCTGCCTTCGTACGGCTCGCTCGGCGCGGGCGGCATCATCGCTTTCGCGATCGGCTCGATCATGCTCATCGACTCGGACGTACCGGGCTTCGCGGTGCCGCTGTGGTTCGTCGGCGGGCTCACCGTGGTCTCGGCCGCGTTCGTCTACCTGGTGGCGCAGCTTGCGCTGCGCGCTCACCGCAGGCCCGTGGTCACCGGGTCCGAGGAGCTTATCGGCAGCGTCGGCGTGGCGCTGGAGGACGTCGAAAGAGAAGGCTGGGCCCGCGTGCACAGCGAGCAATGGCGCGTGCAGAGCGCAGTCCCGATCAAGCGCGGCCAGAACGTGCGCGTGACCGGACGCGACGGCCTCGTGCTCAAGGTCACGCCTCTCGAGCCGGCAAACGAAGGAGCGTAAGCCATGTTCTTCGGAATGGGTTTCGGCGCTTTTGTCTTGATCTTCGTCATCATTCTGATCGCCGTCTCGCTCAAGATCCTGCGCGAGTACGAGCGCGCGGTCGTCTTCCAGCTCGGACGCTTCTGGAAGGTCAAAGGCCCGGGACTCTTCATCCTCATTCCGGGCGTCCAGCAGATGGTGCGCGTGGATCTGCGCACGGTGGTCATGGTCGTGCCGCCGCAGGACGTGATCACGCACGACAACGTTCCGGTCAAGGTGAACGCGGTGCTCTATTTCCGCGTGGTCGATCCGGCGAAGTCCGTGATCCAGGTCGCCAGGTTCCTCGAGGCGACGAGCCAGCTCGCGCAGACCACGCTGCGCTCGGTGCTGGGCAAGCACGACCTCGACGAGCTGCTGGCCGAGCGCGAGAAGCTCTCCCTCGACATTCAGCACGTGCTCGATTCTCAAACCGACGCCTGGGGGGTCAAGGTGTCGACCGTCGAGATCAAAGACGTGGATCTGAACGAGTCGATGGTGCGGGCGATCGCCCGGCAGGCGGAAGCCGAGCGCGAGCGGCGGGCCAAGGTCATCCACGCCGAGGGCGAGCTGCAGGCCTCCGAGAAGCTCCTGCAGGCCGCGCAGATGCTCTCGCGCCAGCCGCAGGCGATGCAGCTTCGCTACCTGCAGACGCTCACGGTGATCGCCGGCGACAAGACTTCCACCATCGTCTTCCCGCTGCCGATGGACATCCTGAGCGCGCTCGGCGGGGGGAAGGCGACGCCACCGGCGCCGCAGTCCTAGCACGGGCTCAGGCCTTCCTGCCGCTCGCGCCGGAGAGGCCCGGCTCATCCCGCCGCATCGGCCGAAAGTGGCAGTCGCGCGACATCGCGGCGCGCGAGACTGCCGCGCATGCCAGCCGAACAACAATTTTCCATCACGCAGCATTTCGTCACCGCCGTGCTCGACGATGGCGCGCCCGGCTCGCTGATCGATCACGTCGACACGCTCCAGCTGGCCTGGCGAGCCTGCCGCGACCGCTATCCGTTCGACATGACCGCCGGCGTGATCCTCCCCGACCACCTGCATTGCATCGTGGCCGTGCCGGCGAAGGATCCGCATCGGACGGGCCGATGGGGCCTGCTGCAGGAGCTCTTCCAGCACGTCGTGACCGGGCGCTCGGCGGGGATCTCGCTCGAGGAGCGGCCGCTGCGCGACGGCGCGGAGCTCGAGCGCGAGATCGACTTCATCCACGCCGATCCCGTGCGCCACGGGCTCGCGCGCACGTCGCGAAAGTGGCCGTATTCGTCGCTGCGCGCGTACATTGCCGGAGGACTTCGGCCGCTGTACTGGTCCGGCGACGTCGCCGGCGAGTACGACCCCGGGCGGCGCGCGGGCACAGCGTGATCCGTGGCGACGCCTAGCCAAGCGGCGCCCGCAAGGCAATCCCTAGGCAATGCGATCCCCCAAGCAAGCTCTCCCGCAGGACTACGGGCGCTTCCCTGGACGCTTGGTGCCGACCGTCGTCTCGTTCCAGACGATCGCCACGTCGGGCTGACGCTTGACCAGGCCCTCGAGGGCGGTTCGCTGCCCCCGCGTCCGTACGCAGCCCTGCAGCGTGACGAACTTGCGCGTGGTGGTGACCCACACGCTGGTGTCGCGGAAGCGCCGGTCCTCGCGCACGGCTTTCGCGACGCGCTCGTTGATCTCGGGATCGCGCTTGTAGGCGCCGCCGCATTCGCACGTACCGGCGAGGCAGCACGAGGTCCCGCGCTCGGCGCGCTCGTGCGCGGAGGTGCGCATCTGCTGCTCGCTGAGAAGCGGCGGCCGCGCTTCGGGGCAGCCTGCGTAGCCGGCGGTCGCTCGCGTGAACGGATCGAGCTGATACGTTCGAGGGTCTTCGGCGGCGACCGGGCGCACAAACCCGGTAAACGCCAAGCCGAGCGCAGCCATGGTGACGCGGAACCGCCAGGTCCGCGAGGCGGTCTCGGAAAGGATCACACTTCATTTTGCTACAATTCCCCGGTCACGCGAGGGGGGGCCAAGCGACAGGCGATGGCGCTGCTCGAAATTCAGAACGTCACCCGCCGCTTCGGCGAGTTCACCGCGGTCGACGACGTCAGCATCGGCATCCAAGCCGGCGAATTCTTCACCCTCCTCGGCCCTTCCGGTTGCGGCAAGACCACGCTCTTGCGCACCATCGCCGGCTTCGAAACGCCCGACAGCGGTCGCATTCTTCTGAGCGGCGAGGACCTCGCCGGGCGCCCGCCGGAGCGCCGCCCGATGCGCATGGTGTTCCAGAGCTACGCGCTGTTTCCCCACATGACGGTGGAGGGCAACGTCGCCTTTCCGCTGCAGATGGCGAAGACCCCGGCGGGCGAGATTTCGGCCAAGGTCGCCGCCGCGCTGGAGGACGTCCGCCTGCAAGGTTTCGGAAAGCGCTACCCCCACGAGCTATCTGGCGGACAAAAGCAGCGAGTGGCGATCGGCCGCGCGCTGGTGACACATCCAGCGGTTCTGCTGCTCGACGAGCCGCTCGCAGCCCTCGACGCGAAGCTGCGCGAGGAAATGCAGATCGAGCTCATCAACCTGCAGAAGGAGGTCGGGATCACCTTCGTCTACGTCACGCACGACCAGACCGAGGCCCTCGCGCTGTCGCACCGCATTGCGGTGATGAACAACGGCCGCGTCGAGCAGCTCGACGAGCCGTCGAAGATCTACGGTTTCCCGCGCACGCGCTTCGTCGCCGACTTCATCGGCCACTGCAATCTCTTCTCCGGCCCGGTGAAGGCGCGCGAGAACGGCGTGGTCACGCTGGAGGTGCCCGCGCTCGGACCGGTGCGCATCGAAACCGATTCGGCACTGCCGATCGGGAGTGCCGGGACGATCGCGCTGCGTCCGGAGAAGATCCGCATTGACAGCGGTGCGCCGGGGCAGACTCCGGATAACCATTGGCGCGGCACCGTGCAGGAGCTGCTCTACATGGGCGACGTCACGGTCTACAAAGTCGGCATGCCGGGCGGCGCGCAGATCGAGGCGCTGCTCGCCAACTCGCAGAGCGGGCGGGCGCGTTTCTTCGAAGTCGGCGATCCGGTCGAGGTGAGCTGGGCCGTGGGTGCCGGCCACTTCATCGCGGAGTGAATGCGGTGACTCCGGGACGCCGTCGCCGCTTCGGGCGCTGGCTGGTGAGCGGCCCGCCGATGCTGTATCTCGTCGTCTTCTTCGCGATCCCGTCGCTCATCATGGTGCTGGCCTCGTTCCGCACGCCGGGCGAGTTCGGCGGGCTGGCGCCACTCTACGAGGAGGGCCGTCTCGACCTCAATCTCGACAGCTACGCGCGCTTCTTCGAGGAGACCATCTACGCGCGGATCTTCGTCAAATCGGTGGTCTACGCGCTCGTCACGACGTTCTGCTGCCTGCTGCTCGCCTACCCGCTCGCGGCGCTGATCGCGCGGAGCTCGAAGCGCTACCGGGATCTGCTCCTGCTGCTGGTGATCCTTCCCTTCTGGAGCAACTTCCTGATCCGCATCTACGCCTGGATGATCATTCTCGGCCCCAACGCCGCGCTTGCCCGCGCGGTCAACGGCGTGCTCGCCTGGTTCGGTCACGAGCCGGTGCCCCTGCTCTTCAGCGCCTTCGCCGTGCTCGTGTGCCTGGTGTACGTGAGCCTGCCGTTCATGGTGCTGCCGCTCTACGCCAACCTGGAGAAGCACGACCCGGCGCTGCTCGAGGCGGCGCAGGACCTCGGCGCCAGCGCCTGGCAACGCTTCTGGAGGATCACCTTTCCGCTGTCGCTGCCCGGCGTCTACGCGGGCGGTGCCCTGGTGTTCATCCCGGCGCTCGGCATCTTCGCGATCCCCGACATCCTCGGCGGCCCGGAGGACAGCCTGATCGGCAACGTGATCAAGCAGCAGTTCCTGGAGACCCGCGACTGGCCGTTCGGCAGCGTGCTGTCGATCGTGCTCACCGTCGCCGCGCTGGCGATCGCCGGGCTCGCCGCGTGGGTCGCGCGCGGCAACCTGGCTACGCCGTCGAGCGCGAGGCAAGCCCGTGCCTAGCGCCCGCGTCCGCCCGGTCGGCCTGTGGCTCGCCGCCAGCTTCGGCTACGCGTTCCTCTACCTGCCGCTCGCGATCGTGGTGGTGTACTCGTTCAACGATTCGCGGCTCAACGCCGAATGGGTCGGCTTCACGCTTGCCTGGTACCGGACGCTCTTCGGCGACGACGCCATGATCTTCGCCGCCGGCAACTCGCTCGCGATCGCCACGACGGCGAGCGCCGTATCGACGGTGCTCGGGACCGCCGCGGGCGTGGCCATGCACCGCTATCCGACCAAGCTCCTGTCCTTCCTGGTGCTGGCCCCGATCGCGATACCCGAGATCCTGATGGGCGTGTCGCTGCTCATTTTCTTCGTCCTCATCAACTTCACGCTGGGGCTCGTGTCGGTGGCGCTGGCCCACATCGCCTTCTGCATCGGCTTCGTGGCCATCGTGGTGCGGGCCCGCCTCGCGGGGATGGATGAGAGCCTCACCGAGGCCGCCCGCGACTGCGGCGCCACGCCCTGGAACGCCTTCCGCTACGTGACGCTGCCGCTCATCATGCCGGGCGTGATCGCCGGCGCGCTCATGGCGTTCACGCTGTCCATCGACGACTTCGTCATCACCTTCTTCACCGCCGGAGCCGGCACCGTGACGTTGCCCCTGCAGATCTACTCGATGATCAAGATCGCGGTGACGCCCGAGGTGAACGCGGTCTCGAGCTTGTTGATGCTGCTCACGCTCGCGCTTATCATCGTCGCATCGAAGGTCTCTCCCACCATCCTGCGCTCTCAAGAGGAGTTGGCACAATGACACGCACGTTTTCCGCCATCCGGCGGACGCTGCTGGCTTCGCTGTCGCTGGCGATGCTGCTCGTCGCGCCCCCCTCGGTCGCCAAGGACGAGTTCCACCTCTACAACTGGAACAACTACATCGCTCCCGAGACGATCAAGCGCTTCGAGGACTTCTGCCAGTGCGACGTCGTCCAGACCTACTACTCGTCGAACGAGGAGCTGCTCGCCAAGATCGCCGCCGGCGCCAAAGGCTACGACATGTATGTGCCGACGTCCAACGCGGTCGATGCGCTGATCAAGGGCAAGAAGCTCATGCCGCTCGACCACTCGAAGCTGCCGAACCTGAAGAACATCGACCCGCGCTACCTCAACCCGTATTTCGATCCGGGCAACAAGTACTCCGTCCCGTACGCGATGTCGACCACCATCATCGGCTACAACGACGTGAAGATGAAGGAGCTGGGGCTCCCGACCGACACCTGGGCCGTGATCTTCGAGCCGAAGTACCTGGAGAAGGTCAAGGGACGAGTCACCGTGCTCGACGACGAGAACGAGCTCTTCGGCGCGGCGCTCAAGTATCTCGGCTACTCGGTCAACGACACCGACGACAAGCACTGGAAGGCGGCGCAGGCGGTCATCAACAAGGCGAAGCCGTACTGGGCGGCCTTCAACGCCTCGTCGTACATCAAGGAGCTCACGGTCGGCAACATCTGGCTGGTGCACGGCTATTCGAACGACATCTTCCAGGCGAACCTCGACGCGCAGGCGGCGAAGCGGCCGTTCCACATCGTCCAGGGGATGCCCGAGGAAGGCGCGGTGCTCGCGGTCGACAACATGGTGATCCCGAAGGACGCGCAGCGGCCCGATCTCGCGCTCAAGTTCATGAACTTCATGCTCGAAGGCAAGAACTCGTCCGAGCTCACCAATCTGATCGGCTCGGGCAACCCGAACCTGGAGGCGGTGAAGTACATCAAGCCCGAGATCCTCAAGAACCCGGCGATCTTCCCCAACAAGGAGGTCGCGGCCAAGCTCGAGCAGCTGCGGGATCTGACCGTCAAGCAGCGGCGCTTGCGCAGCCGGATGTGGACCGAGATCAAGGCGGGGCACTGAACGATTCGCACGCACGACATCCGGCCGAATGAATTCGGCCCTACGACGCTGCGCCTCCTTACGGGAGCGCCGGCCGAGATGGCGGCGCTGCAATGCGTGCTCGAGTCCGCGCCCGGATACTTCGAGACGGTGTGCGCAGCGCCGCCCGGTAGGGCCGAGGCACAGAGCACGTTCAGTGCGCTGCCGGAAGGCAAGACCTACGACGACAAGTTTGTCTGGGGCCTGTATTCGGGCGAGGCGATGATCGGCTGCGCCGACGTCATCCGTGGCTATCCGTCGCCCGAGCGCGCCATCATCGGGCTGCTGCTGCTCGCCGAGACCTGGCAGCGCAGAGGCCTGGGCCGTGCCTTCGCCACGCTCGTCGAGCGCCGAATCGCCTCCTGGCCGGAGGTCGAGCGCCTGCGCATCGGCGTGGTGGCGTCGAACGGCGGCGCGCTCGCCTTCTGGCGCAAGCTCGGCTACCGCGAGACCGGCGAGGTCAGGCCGCCCCACTCCGGATTCGTGCGCGAGGTGATCGTTCTCGAAAAGCCGCTCGAACGGAACGCCGCACTCACCTGATCCTTTTCACTCGCCGCCATGTCCCAGCTCGCGGCGGCCGCGCCGCCGACGCAAACCCCCAGCCGCCTCCCGCAGTATCTCGCGCTGTTCTACGGACTGATGATCGTCTACGCGAGCCTCGAGCCGTTCTCCGGATGGATGGCCCCGCTTCCCGGCACGCCGTACTTTTTGTTCGCCGCCGAGCGGGCGCACGCCACGCGCTTCGACGTGACGATCAACGCGCTCGCCTATGCGCCGTTCGGCTTCTTCCTCGCGCTCATCGGCGAGCGACGCTCGCGCGTTGCCCGCCTGGCCGCTGGCGTGGGCATCGGCGCGTTCGTCTCGCTCTCCATGGAGTCGGCGCAGATGTTCCTGCCGACCCGCTACGCGAGCGTGGTCGATCTCGGCTCGAACAGCGCGGGCGCGGCGCTCGGAGCCGTCGCGGCGCTCGCCTTCGATCGCGTGCCGGGATTGCGCGGTCGCATACGGAGCTGGCGGCGCCGCGTTTTCTTGAGCGACCGCAGCGGGGACTTCGGCCTCGCGCTGCTCGGCATCTGGCTGCTGGCGCATGTCAATCCCGGCATACCGCTCTTCGCCGTGACCTTCGATCCCTCGCTCGAACTCGAGCGAGACTTCGCGGGCACGGCGCTGCAGGCGGCACAGAGCGCGTTCAGCGTGATCGGCGTGGGGCTGTTCCTCGCGCTGCTCTTACGCCGCCGGCGCGATTTCGGCGTGGCGGCGATCGTGCTGATCGCCTGGGCGCTGATGCTCAAGGGCGTCGTGGCCACGGTGATGCTGAGGTCGACCGCCTGGCAATCGTGGCTTCAACCGGGCGTGTCGCTGGGGGTCGCGGTCGGCGCGATGGTGCTGCTCGCCGCCGTGTGGCTGCCTCGGCCCGCGCGCACCACCGCCTGCGCGGTGGCGCTTCTGTCCTCGCTGCTCGCGCCACTCCTCGCGCCGGATCTGTGGCAGGTCCATGCGCCGCTTGCGCTGTTCGACTGGCCGTACGGCCAGCTCCTCAACTTCAACGGCCTCACGCACGCGGTGCTGATCGTCTGGCCGCTGCTCGCGAGCGTCTATCTCCTCTGGCTCGCCGGCAAGCCGGGCTGGGGTGCCCACCCTGCGCCGAGCGATTCCGCATGACGCGCGGCGAATCGCGCACGCTGATCGCCGGGCCGGCCGGCGCGCTGGAGATCGCGCTCAACCGGCCGGACGCTCACTCGGCCGCGGCCCGCGGGCTCGCCCTGGTCGCCCATCCGCATCCGCAGCAGGGTGGCACGCTCGACAACAAGGTCGCCCAGACGCTCGCCCGCACTTTCGCCGCGCTCGGCTATGTCGCGATCCGCTTCAATTTCCGCGGCGCCGGCAAGAGCCAGGGCAGCTTCGACGACGGGCGCGGCGAGACCGACGATGCACTAGCCGCCCTGGCCTACGGGCGCAACGCCTATCCGGCATTCGCCTCCACGCCGCCGGTGCTCGCCGGATTCTCGTTCGGCACTTTCGTGCAGACCCGCGTGGCGCGCAGCGCGCCGCCCGAGCGCATGGTGCTCGTCGCCCCGGCGGTGACGCGCTTTTCGAGCGATCCGGTGCCGCCGGACACGATCGTGATCCACGGCGAAGAAGACGACGTCGTGCCGCTCGCGCAAGTCTTCGCCTGGGCGCGGCCGCTGCAGCTTCCCGTCCTGGTCTTCCCGGGCTGCGGGCACTTCTTCCACGGTCGCCTGCCGCAGCTCCAGCACGCGATCGTCGGCATGTGGCACCGATGAGCCGACCCGACGGCGTCGTGCTCGAAGTCGCGGGGCTGAGAAAGTCGTACGGCGACAACGAGGTCGTACGCGGCCTCGATTTCACGATACGGCGAGGCGAGTGCTTCGGACTGCTGGGCCCCAACGGCGCGGGCAAGACGACGACGCTGCGCTGCTGCCTGGGCTTGACCGATCCGAACGCGGGCTCCATCACGCTGGTGGGCGAACCGGTGCCCCGCGCCGCGCGCGAGGCACGCATCCGGGTCGGCGTCGTGCCGCAGATGGACAACCTCGATCCGGATTTCACCGTGGGGGAGAACCTGCGGGTGTACGGACGGTATTTCCGGATTCCCGACGCGGTGGTCGATCGGCGCATTCCGCAGCTGCTCGACTTCGCGGGCCTTTCCACCAAGGCCACCGTCAACATCCGCACGCTCTCCGGTGGCATGAAGCGGCGGCTCATCCTCGCGCGGGCGCTGGTGAACGACCCGGAGCTGCTCATCCTCGACGAGCCCACGACGGGCCTCGATCCCCAGGCGCGGCACTTGATCTGGGACGGCTTGAGGCAATTGCTCGGCCAGGGCAAGACAATCCTGCTCACGACCCACTTCATGGACGAGGCGGAGCGGCTGTGCACGCGGCTGGCGGTGATCGATCACGGGCGCATGATCGCGAGTGACAGCCCGCGGGCACTCATCGCCGCTCACGTCGAGCCGGAAGTGATCGAGGTCTACGGCGACGCCGCGCGCGCGTGGGCTGAAGCCGAGGGGCGGCGGCTCGCGGACCGGCTGGAGCTCGCCGGGGAGACCGCGTTCTGCTACGCCCGTGACGCCGCGCCGCTGCTCTCCGCGCTCGCGCACGCGCCGGGCGTGCGCTACCTGCACCGGCCGGCGAATCTCGAGGACCTATTCATCAAGCTGACCGGGCGCGAGCTGCGCGATTGAATGCGATGTAGGCGCGAATTCATTCGCGGCGGCTGACGGGATGAATGCGGCGTAGGCGCGAATTCATTCGCGCACGCCCGACGAATCCGGCGTACATCCTTCCCGTACGCACGCCCGGATGAATCCGGCCCTACGGAAATGACGATTCGCTCACGACCGCAGCGTCGCGACCAGACGCTTGGGATGCCGCAGCAGCTCAAGCGCGTCGAGCACGCTCGCCGCGACCACGTCGGCCTCGGCGATCGCCGCGGCGGCCGCGCCTTCGCTCTGAACCAGCGCCACGCCGATCGCGGCGGCGGCGAGCATCTTGCGGTCGTTGCGCCCGTTGCCTACGGCAAACACGCACGCCGGACCGAGGCGCTCGATGTAGGCGAGCTTCGCCTCGGCTTGATCGGCCTCCGGGACGATCGTGAGATTCACCGGCAAGCCCGCGAGCTCAACGCCTGCAAGACCGAAGGTGTCCGCGGTGATCACGTGGATGACGAGTTCCTCGGCGAGCGCGGCGAGCGCCTCGCGCACGCCCGGCAGGAGTTGCCCGTCGACGGAGAGCGTGCCGTTGTAGTCGAGGACCAGGTGCTCGAGCCGCGGCGACCCGAATCCCGGAATGGTGAGCGCGATCATGCTGGACGCGCCAGAACCGGCGCCGGAGTCTTCAGGCAGCGGGCTTGCGGGCCGTGATCGTCCATGAGCCCGAGCGCATGTAGACCTTGCCGTCGCGCAGGTGCCGCGCGAGCTCGGCGCGCAGCGCCCGATCGATCTCCGGCCGCCGCTTCTCGGCGAGCTCGCCCGCTTCGCGAAAAATCTCCCCTGCCGGCCCGAGCGCGATCTGGAACTCCAGCGCCTGGTCGACCGACGCCCCGACCATGATCTCGCCGTCGACCGGCTCGAACCGCGCGTCGACGAAGCCGGCGGCCTTGAGCTGCGCGCTCACGACTTCCGGGCTCGCCATGGAGAAGGGCCCCGGCCCGCAAGTCTGCGCGTCTTCGCCCGGCTGCGGCAGGAAACCGAGCAGCAGCTGCTTCGGGATCTGCGCCCACGGATTGTCGCCGATGGCGCGCCAGGTGATGAACACCAGCCGCCCGCCCGGCTTGAGCGCGCTCCGGACATTGCGCAGCGCGGCCACGGGATTGGCGAAGAACATCATGCCGAAGCGCGAGAAGCAGAGGTCGTACTCGGGCTCGAAGCGGTAGCTCTGCACGTCGGCCACCACGAAGCGCACGTTGGCGAGTCCGGCCGCCTTCGCGTCCCGCCGTCCCTTCTCGAGGAACGCGTCGCAGCAGTCGAGCCCGAGCACGAACCCCTTCGGTCCGACCTTCTTCGCGAGCTCGATGGCCGTGTCGCCCCAGCCGCAGCCGACGTCGAGCGCCTTGGCGCCTCGCTGGACCTCGAGCGCGCGCAGCGGCGCCTCGCTGTGATAGCCCAGGCCGTCGAGAAGTATGTTGCGGAAGCGCTCGAACTTGGCCACGAGAACGTTGTTCCAGAAGGCGGTGAATTCGTCGTTGCCGACGGCGGCTTCGGCCATGGGGACTCCTGTCTTGACAGAGGGGATCAGCGGCGGGCGGCAGCTCGCCGCCGAACGAAAAAGATACTCCAATCCGCGCGCCGCCGCATCCCGTATACTCGGGCCGAACCTGTTGGTTCACAGCATCCATGCTGGAAGCCACGCTGTCGCGCGCGCCGGAACTGTCGCTGCGCTGGATTCCCGTCTGGCGCCGGAACCTGCTCGTCTGGCGCAAGCTCGCCATCGCCTCGGTGCTCGGCAACATCGCCGACCCGCTGCTCTACATGCTCGCGCTCGGCTACGGCATCGGCGCGTTCGTCCCGGAGATCGCCGGCATGAAGTACATCGCCTTCATCGGCACTGGGATGGTGTGCCAGAGCGCGATGTTCACCTCCTCGTTCGAGGCCATGTATTCGGCGTTCTCGCGCATGCACGTGCAGCGCACGTGGGACGCGATCATCAACGCGCCCATCTCGCTCGACGACGTCGTCTTCGCCGAATGGATCTGGGCGGGCACCAAGGCCGCGATGTCCGTGGCCGCGATCCTGGTCGTCATCCTGGCGCTGGGCTTCGGACGCTCGTGGCTCGCGATCTGGGTACTGCCTCTGGGATTCCTAACCGGGCTCACCTTCGCCGGCTTCGGGCTCATCATGACGGCGCTCGCCCGCAACTACGACTTCTTCACCTATTCGCTCACGCTGTTCCAGACCCCGATGCTGCTGCTTTCGGGCGTGTTCTTCCCCGTCGACCAGATGCCGGCCACGCTGCAGGCGATCGCCGCGGTGCTACCGCTCGCGCACGCGATCGACATCGCCCGGCCGCTCCTCACCGGTCGACTGCCCGATGCGCTCTTGGTGCATCTCTCGGTGCTGCTCGGGTATGCGGTCGTCTCGTATGTAATCGCGCTGGTGCTGACGCGCAGAAGGCTGCTCAAATGAGCTGACGATGCTCTGGGTCAAGTCCTTCCACATCGTCTTCGTCGTGAGTTGGTACGCGGGCCTTTTCTATCTGCCGCGGCTCTTCGTCTATCACGCCACGACCGACGACGCGCCTGGAAACGAGCGGTTCAAGGTGATGGAGCGCAAGCTCTACTACGGCATCATGGCGCCGAGCGCGATCCTCACCGTGGCCACCGGCGCCTGGCTGTGGCTCGGCTTCGGCATCGGCGGCGGCTGGCTCTACGCGAAGCTCGCCTTGGTCGCGATCCTCGTCGTGCATCACCTGTACTTAGGCAAGCTCATGGATGACTTCCGGGACGACCGCAACCGGCACGGGCATTTGTTCTATCGCTGGATCAACGAAATTCCGGCGTTGCCGGTGCTCGTGCTGGTGGTGTTGCTGGTTGTGTTCAAGCCGTTCTAGAGGGCCGCCACGGGGCCGCCTGTAACGCGCGAACCGTTCCCGCTCACGATGGAGCGCTACTTCGCGCCCTGCCCACGAGGACTGGAATCGGCGCTCGCCGAGGAGCTGCAGGAGATCGGCGCCACGTCGATCGCGTCGGCCGAAGGCGGCGTCGCCTTCGCCGGTCCGCTCGCGCTCGCCTATCGCGCCAATCTGGAGAGCCGGCTCGCGAGCCGCATCCTGTGGCGCGTCGGCGGCGGCGGCTACCGGGACGAGCGCGACGTGTACGAGCTCGCGTATTCACTGGACTGGCCGAGTTGGTTCCGCGCCGAGCGCACGCTGCGCGTCGACGTCGCCGCCACCCGCTCGCCGCTCAAGAGCCTCGAGTTCGCCACGCTGCGGATCAAGGACGCGGTGTGCGACCGGCATCGCGCCCACGGAGGAGCGCGGCCAAGCGTGAGCAAGGAGCGACCCGACGTGCGCGTGCACGCCCATCTCACTGCGCAAGAGGCGACCTTCTACCTCGACACCTCCGGCGAGCCGCTGTTCAAGCGCGGCTATAGACGGGAGGCGACGGAGGCGCCGCTGCGCGAGAATCTCGCTGCGGGCCTGCTGCGCCTCGCGCGATGGCAGCCCCCGACCCCGCTCCTCGATCCATTCTGCGGCAGCGGCACGATCGCGGTCGAAGCGGCGTGGATCGCGCGCGAGATCGCCCCGGGGCTCAAGCGCACGTTCGGCTTCCAGAGACTCGCCTGGTACGACGGTCCGACCTGGCAGCGGATCAAATCGGCCGCGCAGGCCCGGGTGAAGCGCGGCGGCGAGGCCGCGATCTTCGCGAGCGACGACGATCCGCAGGCGATCCGGCGCTGCGCGGCCAATCTATCGGGCGCCGGCGTGGAAGGCGCCGTCGCGCTCGAGCGCGCCGACGCTCTGACGCGCGGCGCGCCGGCGCCCACGGGAACGATCGTCACCAATCCGCCCTATGGCGTGCGGCTCGCGCAGTCCGACGCGCTGGCGGCACTCTATCCGCGGCTCGGCGACGCTTTCAAGCGGCGCTTCGCGGGATGGACAGCGTACGTCCTGAGCGGCGATCCGCGGCTCGCGAAACTGATCGGCCTCAAGGCCAGTCGAAGGACGCCGCTCTACAACGGCGCGCTGGAATGCCGTCTGTACGAATACCGCCTGATCGCGGGCTCGGCCCGGATGATAAAATGAGCTTCAGCGAAGAGATTCCATCGATCACGCCATGATGCTGCCCAGCCGCCACTACGAATCCGAGCACACCAAGTTCATGCGCGAGCTCATGCGCGAGCGGCCCGACCTGGTCGAGAAGCAGCGCGAGGCGCGCGCCATGTGGTGGGACAAGACGCCGCAGGAGCTCTCCGAGGAGCGGGCGATGGACGCGGGCCGCGTGCCGCAGTCGCCCTACGTCTACCCAAATCTGCCGGACAAGGGCGCGCCGTAACGCCGGGTCAGCGCACCGCTTCCCCGCAGAGGAAGTAGCGCCCCGTCTGGGCGATGCGCGCTCGCCAGCCGAGCACCAAAAGCTTCGCTTCGAGTGCATCGGGCTGGTAGTAAATCTTCACGACCCGGAATTCGCGCCCGTCGTTGAGCTTTCGGCTCGCGAGGCCCGTTTCGCGGTTCGGCAGCGGATGGTCCTTCGCCATCGAGCCGGCATCGAACGCCGAATCGATGAGGTACGCTGCCCCACCGGAACCGAGCGCCGCCGCCACCGTGTCCCAGAAAGCCTCGAAGCGATCCTCGGGCACGTGCGACAGCCAGAAGCTGAAGAACACGGCGTCGTAGCGCCGCGCCGGGCGCCAGGCGAAGAGATCGGCCTGGACGTATTCGACGTCGCGCGCGACCCGGGCGCGATTGATCGCGATCACTTCCGGCGACGCGTCGACCGCGGTGAGGTGCGCGACCCGCGGCGCGAGGTGCCGCGTGAAGAGGCCCGTTCCGCAGGCCAGCTCGAGCACCGAATCGGGACGGCGCGCCTCGAGCCAGCGGACGAGCGTCTGTTCCACCGCGGCGACGTCCTGCCGCCACAGCGCATTGAGCTCCGCGCCGCGGTCCCAGCGGCCGGTTCGAAACCACCATTCGTCGTACTCGCCGGCGCGCGCGCGGTAGTACTCGACCTGGTCCTTGAGAATGTCGCTCGGCATCGCGTCGATCATACCGCGCCGCGGCCGTTACAATGGCGCGGTCGTGGTCGATGACGTCCCAAACGAGGTGGGTCCCGCGCCGGGCGCGCCCCGCGCGCGATCGCTGCACAGGATCGCCGCGGCCGCGCTGATCGCTGCCGCGGTGGCGGTCGCCGCCACCGTGGCCTGGCGCGAGCATCCCTCGCCGCCGAGGCCGCCGCCCGCCGCTGCGCAGGCCACGGCGCCGCAACCGGGAGCCGACCCGCAGCGGCCCGCGGCACCGCAACCGCCGGCGACGGTCGGCGCCATCGATACCCCCGCCGGCGAGGCCGTGGTGGGGACTTCGCTTCACGTATCGGGATGGGCGCTCGCGCAGCAAGGCATTCACGCCGTCGAAGTGCGGATCGACGGACGAATTTATCCCGCGCGCTACGGCATCGCGCGTGTCGACGTCGCCCGCGAAAGGCCCGGTTTCCCGGACGCCGCCGCAGCCGGCTTCGCGTTCGACGGCGAGTTTCCGGAGCTCTCCCCGGAACGCCACGTCGCCACGGTCGTGGCGATCGACAAGAGCGGCCGCGAGACCGTGCTCGGCGCGAAGGCGATCGTGCCTCCGGCGGCGCTCGCCGAGTGGCGGCCGCTGTACGAGCAGCGGCACGCGCAGCGCATCGCGCCGTTCTACATCGTTCCGGCGCTCTCCGGCATTGCGCTCGGCGGCGCGTCGGAGCTCGATACCGCCTACTCCGCCTATCTCTCGCCGACCTTCCGGCGAGGCATGCGGGTGCCGATCCTGTACCTGCGCACCACGCTCGGTGCGGTGAAGGACTGGGTGTTCGACCCGGACTGGGACATCGGACACAAATGCGGGACCCGGCGCATCGCCGAGGATTCGCTCTCCACGGTGATCGCCTATTCGATCGAGCACAAGCTGCCGGTGCTCTTCACGCTCAACGGCGGCGTGTGGGCGGATGCGGCCTGCGACGTCCCGGAGTGGGACGTCAACGACCATCTCGAGCAGGATCCGGCCAACTGCCAGTGGAACGAGCGCAACGAGGTGATGCCGGACGACTATCTCAAGCACCTGCCCGGATCGACGGAGGCGCCCGAGCTCGGCCGCTCGCTCACCTTCAACGTCTACGCGCAGGCCAACCGCCACTACAAGCGACGCAACCTCCAGGCCGCGGGCCGGATGGTCGTGGCGTTCGCCCGGGCGCATCCGGAGCTCTTCATCGGCATCGCGCTCGACGCCGACACCTACATGAACCCGTTCTTCGACGAGAAGCAGTGGTACGACTACAACCCGGGGACCCTCCGGCAGTTCCGCGAGTGGCTCCAGGGTAGCGGTCCGTACGCCGGACGTCCGCCGCCAGGCGCCCCGGATCTCTCGCGCTACCGGCGCAAGCACCCGCTGAGCCTCGCCGAGGCGAACCGGCTCGCGGGAAAGTCGTGGCGCTCTTGGGACGAGGTCGATCCTCCGCGCGCGTTTCCGCGCGAGGGCAAGCCGTTCTGGGACGATCCGTGGACGCACGAGTGGGAAGTCTTCCGCCGCCACCTGGTGCATCTGCACTACAACGATCTCGCGCACTGGCTCGCGGAGATCGGCGTTCCGAAGGCGAAGCTCTTCTCCTCGCAGGGATTCATCGCCCCGTATCCGAGCGCGATGCCGTTCGCGCTGCACATCGACAGCCCGTCGAAGAACTACGACACGGGGGGCATGTCGGTCGAAGGCGCGATACCGCGCGACGGGCACCTCGGCGCTATCGTGTACGGCGAAAGCGCCTGGAACGACATCCGGATCGAGGGCGGCGGCAACCTCTTCGCCACGTTTCACCGCATGGATCCGGGCTGGGCAGTCGGCGAGTTCAATACCGCCGACTTCCGCCACCCGCAGGACTTGCCGACCTACGCCATGGGCTACCGGACGTTGCGCGAGATGTTCGACTACGGCGCGCGCTTCGCCTCGCCGATGGCGTGGAACGGGTCGAACGGCGTCAACGCCGGACAGCCGGGCTACGTCTCCTTCACCGCGTGGCGCAACACCCCGCTCGAAGAGGCGCTGCGCGACTTCGCGGTCGCGCATGCTTATGTCCCGGTCGGCACCCGGCTGTGGACCTTCGGCTCCGCGCGGCACGCCAATGCCGACGGCTGGACTACCGCCGCTGGCGCGCTGGCCCCGGGCAAGGGCTTCCTCGACGTGACGCCCGCTGAGGGCACCGTCACGCTGCTATCGCCCGCTCCGCTCGCACTGGGCGCAAGCGAGACCGATCTGCTGGTCGTCGGCGCGAATCCGAAGGCGATTGATTCCGTGACGGTCGACGCGCTGTCGCCGGCGGGCGCGTGGGTTTCGCTCGGGCCGAAGCGAGCGGTCTCGCGTCTGGCGACGACGCCCGCGGGGCTTTCCGTTCCGCTGGCCTGGCCTGCGGCGCTCACAGCCACGGACCGGGTCCGCGTCACGCTTGGCCTGCGCGGGCCGACGCGCATCCGCCATCTCGCGCTGTACCCCCGCGCTCCAACCGCCGATTGATGCCGTTGACCAAACCTCGACGATCGACGCGCGCCTCCGGACGAGCTAGAAGCGATACTTGATGAGATACCAGAGAGCCCTGATACCATCCCTCCAGTCAATCTTCTTTCCCTCGTGGTAGGTTCGGCCGTAATAGGAGATACCGACCTCGTAGATCCGCAGTTTCCGATTCAACGCGATCTGACTGCTGATTTCGATTTCAATGCCGAAGTCGTTTGCGGTAAGCGCGAATGATTTCATGACCTCGCGTGTAAACATCTTATAGCAGACTTCGATATCGGTCAGCGTCTGGTTGTAGATCAGGTTGAACAGAAACGATATCAGCCGGTTGGCCAAGAAGTGATGGAAGAAAAGCGATCGATGAGGGCGCCCGAAAAATCGGGACCCATAAACCACGTCGGCGACCTTCTTCTCCGCGATAAGAGCATACATCGGCGCCCAGTCATTCGGGTCGTACTCGAGGTCTGCGTCTTGGATCACGATCACATCGCCAGTGGCCGCCTGCATCGCGCTGCGAACGGCGGCTCCTTTTCCGAGATTCCGCTCGTGGAAGCCAACGTTAAAGGCCACCGTGCCCGTATCGGTCTCGCGCGCTGGTTCTAGGCGCAAGCAGCCGCCTTCGAACTCGACCGGACGAAAGGGACCGGCCGCCGAGCCAAAAGTATCTCGCAGAAACGAACCGGTTCCGTCGTCGGACCCATCATCGATGAGAACGATCTCCTTCTCGACGGCGGGCAGTGCGTGCGAAACGGCCGCAATCACGCGGCCGACAGTATGCCGCTCGTTGTAGACCGGAATGAGCACGGAAAGGCGCATTTGCGCGAAGACGACGCGGGACTACGCGCGCCCTAATCGAGCGTTCACAGACGCTTGAGTCATGCGGGCTACTCCGGCCAATAGCAGGAGTGTCGGCAGCATGAGAACCCGATCTAAGCTGAATCGAACCTGCCAGGCAAAATCAAACGGAGTTCCAAAGTAGACCGTGATTATCCCAAGCAGGTAGAGCGCCGCAGCGCTGCCCAGCAGAGCTGCTATCCGGTCGAAACCCATGAGCATCCCGAACAGGAGAAAGGTTGCGAAGCTCTGAAGGAGGAACGTGCTTGTGCTCGCATACTGGATCAGAACAAGGAGGCGATGGCTCATCTCCGGCCAACGGATAACCACGCCGTAAGCACGTGTCAGAAGCTCGACCGGCTCCAAGTCACCGATGGCCGGAAGCTGTGGCCTTCGGAACAGCCACAGCGCGAATGGAGAAAAGACGAGGCCAATCAGGGCATCGTGCGGCTGAAGATGCCGCCATTGGCGATAGAGCCCATATAGAAAAATCGGAATGGCGACCGCGAAGAGCAGTTGCGCCTCATTCTTCAGCACCAAAGCGAGTGCCAACGCCGCGCAGCCGAGAAGCAGGTATTTCCGGTCTCCGGAGTCCACCCATCGAGCCAGCGCATATATTGCCGTGCATCCTTCCAGCGCGAGCCACCCATCGGCGTAACCGTTCCATAGCTGCGATCCCAGCACGGCTATCGCGCTCAACACGAGCAGCACCTGCTCCACCGAGGATTGCGTTACGACCAGCAGGCCAAGGAATCCGGCGCCGGCAAGGGGCACGAGGCCCAGTTTCGGCGCGAACTCGTTCCAGGCGCCCAGCGTGAAGTCGGCTGCGTGCGCCGCGAGGAGGGGGATCAGCGGCGGATAACCTTTGTGGCTCCAGCCATACTCGGCGTTGCGCCAGAAATCGGAAGGATGCAGGCCGCCGTCGAAGAAAATGGCCTTGCCGTGAAAGAACCAGATCAACCGGGCATCCCAGTCGGTGAGCGGGATGGCCGATATCGCCAGCGAGACGGCGGCAAGAGCGAGAAGCGCGCACGTGTAGCCGAGCAACTTCCCGGTGAGCCATCGCGCGCCCAAGGACGTGCCGGAGAGCCACGCCGAGCGCGGAAACTCGCGAGCGGGGCGCACTCGGAAAATGCCCGCCAGAAGCAATACGCCGAGCGCGATCAGACCAGCCCAGCAGGCCCACTTCTGAACGAGCAAGCTGCCGAAGAGAAGGCCGATCAGAGTGTAGGTCAGTAGGCCGAGCGTCAAGAACAGCGTTACTGTATGCGCGAAATTCACGCCGGCAGCAACACCACTCCATGCGGTCCTTCGAAGGAGCGGGAGCGAAGGAAAGATTCCCAACCCGACGAGCGCAGCCAGGAGCCAGCTAGTCGCAGTAATCAATGGCCATTCCCTTCGTAGCCGATAATTGCCTGCAGCTCGTGTTCTCCTCGGCTCTCCTCAGCACGAAATGGGATGCCGGATCATATGGGGTCGGCCAGGCGGTTTCTTCGATCCACAGCCTGACTGCCTCTCCCTGGATCGCGGGCGACAGGCGATAGCTCGGAGCCGCCGCCCCTCGGAGCAATCCGACTCCTGCGCGCACCTCGGGCGCCATTGCTTCCAGCTCGGCGCCGGGAACCTTCAGTCGCCGCTCCAGATCGCCCCAATGGTTGAGCCTTATTCGCGCGAGGTCCGCCAGCTGTCTGAACGTCGGCGCAGCGGTGATCGCCATGTCGGCGCCAAGAATGATGACGCTGCCCCATGCGATAACCAACCGCACCAGGAGCAGGAAGCGTCCGCTTTCTCGTTTTGGCCCGATCGAGTTTTCCAAGTAGGACTCCGTGATTGGAGTCATAGACTGCAATGTTCGAGAAGCAGCGAGATCTCTTGGGATTCGATTGTGGAAGGCGGATTAAGCAAGCAACAACGGATCTGCGTCAAGTGACAAAGAATACGGCTAGTGCGGTGCCACCGGGCAGTGCTTGCCTGACGAGCGCGGCGCTGCACCGCTGGTAACTGCCGAGTACGAAAACCTTGCCAAGGGCCGGTTGTTATGGCAGCGTCCGCTCGCCCGCTTCGCGCCATGCGCCGGCTCAACATCCGCTTCGGCAAACGTCTCAGTCGCCAAAGCCCGCCTTTGCACGCATGGTTGACCTCGGCGGCGAAGCCTTGAGACTCCATCCAGCGCCCCGCCTCATCGCCCTTAGCGGCGGCTGGATCGTGGCAGCGGGTCTCTTGGCGGTTTATGCGGCAATGCTGCGCCGCTACGCGGTCGATTTTCCGTACGCCGACGACTTCGCACAGCTCTTGGCGGTTCCGCATTACGTTCGCTATGCGCACACGCTGCAGGGGAAGCTGAACGAAATATTCTCGCTTATTCCCGAGCACCGGATTGTCACGCTTCGTCTGGCAGCGCTCTTTCAGGCGCATGTTCTAGGCGGCATCGACTTTCGAGGGCTGATGTACTTCGGCAGCGCCCTGATGATCGCGGCGGGTCTGTTGCTGGTCTCAACGTTCGATCGTTCGCTTCGACCTCTTGCGGCGGCCGTTGCGGCGGCACTGCTCCTTTCTCCCGCGAGCTACGAAGACACATTCTGGACGACCGCAGCGTTGGCGCATTTCGCGGGCGCAGCGTACGCGATCGCCGCCTTGTACTGCCTGAGCCGCGCAGGCCTCGGCTGGCAGCTCGCGGCAGCAGTGTTGGCGCTGGCGACGGCCTTCACCACCGCGGGTGGGTTGATGGTTTTCCCGTCCGCCGTGGCGCTCTTGTGCGTCCAGAAGCGCTGGCGCTCCGCGGTCGGCTGGGGTCTCTGCGGGGCGGTGCTCTTCGCTGTGTATTTCCTCGGTTACGAGGGGTTTCAGGGCTCGCTTGCGACCTATCTCCGCGAGCCGTGGGGACTCATGGGT
>Ga0335081_10001985_pt1 | contig 32353 bp, 26 predicted proteins | sample Lox_Sample_35_FD_206713 | JGI IMG/M metagenome (GOLD analysis project Ga0335081, IMG submission 206713) | Soil microbial communities from Loxahatchee National Wildlife Refuge, Florida, United States - Lox_Sample_3.5 | ecosystem: Environmental > Terrestrial > Soil > Wetlands | place: USA...
CGATGAGTATGTCGGTTGCCCGGGACAGATTTTCTAGAGCTCGGTCGAATTGTTCAAAAAAATCAATTGATTTCGGGAAAAGGGCCATAAAAATATAGGTAACGCTCCTTCAGGGGATAATAAACAGAAAAAGAAACACTCTGATGCTTATTTTTTAAGCGTCTTTAAAATATCATATGAATTCATTATTTGCAAGTGAGATCTCATCATAGGGCGATTTGGGAATGTCAACAAGAGAATAGGAGAAGGGGCGGAAAAAAGAAATAAGGCGGTGAACACCTCACCGCCTTATTTTATACAGGATTGACTGATGGTTAAAAGCTTAGATCGCTTTTTCTTTCCAGCATTTGTCGCACAGCCACATCATGCCGCGGACTCTACCGGTTGTCGTCATCATTTTCGCCGCCTGCATCGGCTTGCCGCAGCACTGGGGGACGTTGAGATTGACAACGGCCTTCTTGGTGGCTGCTTTTGCGGTTTTACTCAGTTCTGCCATGGTAGCGTCACCTCCGGGGATATTGCAAAACCTGTGCATTTTAACTGTATTACTAAAAATGTCAAGAAAAATTTGTTCGGAATAAAAACGGAATATGTTCTATTTCGACAGCAGAACACATAAACTTCTTGACAATGGCAAGTGATTGATTTATAAATTGTAAATAACATGCTTCATACTTCGTGAATAGTAGCACCATCCACACACAGAGCTTCAACCCTTCTTAATCGCACTGTCTTGAGTTAACTTATGGAAGATCATAAACTAAGAGTTTTCTGCGCAGTCGCCGATACAAAGAGTTTCTCCAAAGCTTCAGAGCTCATCCACCTTACTCAGCCGGCCGTCAGTCTCCAGGTGCAGGCCATGGAAGAACTTTACGAGACTCGGCTTTTCGACCGTTCGGGAAATTCGATCAACTTAACACCGGCCGGCGAGATACTCTATAAACGGGCCAAGGAGATCCTCGCTCTTTACGCTGAAGCACAGAAAAATATCAGTGAAATAACCGGTTCAGTCAAGGGGTCGCTCTCCATCGGTGCCAGTTCCACAATAGGGAACTATCTTCTTCCCCAAATAATCTCGGCCTTCAAGAAAAAAGTACCCCAGGTCAATATATCGCTCGTCGTAGGTAACACAAAAACCATCACGGAGAAGCTGAATGCCGGTGAGATCGATATCGCTCTTGTTGAAGGCGACGTGAGCAAGCAGCGGTTCAGCGTCGATACGCTCCTTTCCGATGAACTAGTTGTGATCATGTCGCCGGCGCATCCTTGGGCCGAGCGGAGAAATATACCGGGTATGGACCTGACCAAGGAACCGCTTATCATGCGGGAAGAAGGGTCCGGTACCCGCCAGATCATCCTGAAGCATCTCGAGGACCATGGGATCAAGCTAGACCATCTTCGCATTACGCTCGTTCTCGGCAGCACCGAATCCATAAAGAGCGCGGTGGAGGAGGGCATGGGGATTTCCATCGTATCAGCCTGGGCGGCGCGCCAAGCGATCAAGCACGGGATACTCAAAGTTACGACGTTTAAGGATGTCAAATTCCACCGCAACTTCAGCATTATTTCGCCTAAGCGGAATTATTGCACTCATACAGCAAAGGAGTTTCTAAACTTCCTGAAGGTCTATCCCATCAAATCCCCCATATCCTGATCCCGAACCGCTTCCTTTTCAGACATTCCGTTTCGAACAACTTTTTCCATTATTGGCGATGTTGATCCAACGCAGAGTCTTCATGCGATCCCGTCTCACCTCGCCTCGATGAGCACCTTTCCTTCCCTTGCCCGTCCGGTAAATCTGAACCTCGGTCAGCTCACAGCTAGCCCGATTTCCGCAGTTAAAAAAACAAAGTTTTGATAAATCATTAAGTTGATTTTGTTAAGCTGCTAAATTCTGTACTACATTTTCAACTATTTTCGGTTGGTTAGGTGACACCTCCGCTCTTTTTGTTATGACAACACAAGTACATGTCGCCATTATGCCAAAATGTATTTCTCCTCACAAGGGGGTTTTCTGCACACATGCGGTTTTCAAAGATCAGGTGTAATGCAATCAAGGGGTTATCACTTTAATGACCCACAAAAAAGTTAAAAATCTGGCGCAACTGAGGAACTTGGGCTAGCCATCACCTCATCGGACGGATGACGTTATAATTGTCCCTGCTGTTGATCGTTACCATAACTCCAAAGGCGGCGTTGAGACACAAATCCTGTAAACTCGAACTCCTGCCCCGCGATGGGAGGGTGCAAGCGCTCAAGCTCACTGGGCAACGTCGGGATGTCGTTTGTCTTGTGCTTTGTTTTTTTCAGGAAGGGGGGGCCGTGCCGACGATAGAGGGCACGGAAAAAATCGTGTCTCCCCTCGAGTAGAAAATGGGTTTCCGCAGGGGGGGCCTTGCACGGAAACGGTACGGTCATGGGTTAAAGGGTAAGGTGAAATTGCGACTGTTTATCAACCCAGCTTTTCTTTGATGATTCCGGCAAGACCATCTGCAAGTGCCTTGATTTTCTCATGGTCCTCACCCTCGATCATGACACGTACTTTGGGCTCGGTACCGGAATAACGAAGGAGGAGACGGCCCGTCCCGTTGATCTGTTTCTCAATTTCGGCCATGCACTGAGCGATCTCAGGGATGGAGGACAGATCGCGCCGTTCTTTGACCTTTACATTCACGAGGACTTGGGGGTAGTTCTTCATGCAACTAGCGAGCGTCGACAGGTTCTTGCCGGTCTGCTTCATGATGGAAAGGATCTGGAGCGCTGAGATGAGTCCGTCGCCGGTGGTATTGTGGTCAAGGAAAATGACATGCCCCGATTGCTCGCCGCCCAGATTATAGCCTCCTTCAATCATTTTCTCCATCACATAACGGTCTCCAACTCCCACGCGAAGGAGTTTTCCGCCCTCCTTCTGCATCGCGAGTTCCAGACCCAGGTTGCTCATGACCGTCGCAACGAGGGTGTTCTGTTTGAGTCTTTTTTCCCGCATCATATGGAGGGCGCAAATGGCCATAACCGCATCGCCGTCGACGATCTTCCCTTTTTCATCGCAGAGGATCATCCGATCCGCATCGCCGTCGAAGGCAATGCCGATGCGGGCATTATTTGCGACTGACGCGCGCGAGATCACTTCCGGATAGAGTGAGCCGCAGCCCTGGTTTATGTTCATGCCCGATGGCTGATCATAAAGCGAAATGACCTCCGCTCCGAGCTCGGTCAGGATGCGCGGCCCGATCTTGTATGCAGCGCCATTGGCGGAATCGACTACCACCCGGATGCCAGACAGGTCCATGCCGCGCGGAATGGACGACTTCACGAACTCATTGTATCGACCGATCGCGTCATCGATTCTAAAAGCCTTGCCAATTTCGGAAGCAGTGGGCCGGATGCCGTCAACAGCGCCGGTGAAGATCAGGTTTTCGATTTTGTTCTCGACCTCATCGGGAAGCTTGAACCCGTCCCTGCCGAAGAACTTGATGCCATTGTCTTCATAGGGGTTATGCGAGGCTGAGACAACGACGCCCGCGTCGGCTCTGAGGCTCCTTGTTAAGAAGGCGATGCCCGGCGTCGGGATCGGGCCGACGAGCAGTACGTCCATGCCCATGGAGCAAAGTCCAGCTGTGAGCGCGCTCTCAATCATGTATCCTGAGAGACGTGTGTCCTTCCCGATGACGATGCGGTGCCTACGGGGGGAATCACGAAAAATATGTGCCGCGGCCCTGCCAATACGGAGTGCCATTTCAGAGGTCATAGGGTCCTGGTTTGCAACACCTCGGACTCCGTCGGTTCCGAACAGTTTTTTCATCTTTTTTGTGGCAAGGATACCCCAACCTACCCGCAGGGATTGGGGATGAATTTCCATGCAGTTATGCATCCATCCTTGCACTTCTCCTTTCAATCAATAAAGTTGATGCTCGTTCCAATAACATCAGACTTTTGTATTTTGCAGTAGCATGGATCTTTACATCATCCATTGTCCGGGTATCGAAATACCCGGCTGTGTGCCTGCCGAAGATAAAACCACCTACACCGTTTAAGCGTACCTTGTCAAATCGCAGAAACCCGAATATTTTTCGAGGCGCAGTATTTACCGGATGACTTCGGGTCACCTTTAAACAGTTTCCGGTTGCATTTTCTGACCTGTTGCACCGAAAATGTGCTCGATAAGCGTTCCTGTACTGAACCGCCGGCAATTACGAAAGCGTCGTTTACGTGGGTCTTCGAGACATTGAGATCCCTCCGTCCGAGTTTTGTAAGATACCCGTATGTATGATTCACATTGTAACCGCTGCATAAACCTCCTGCTTCGGTGTTACTGCGGATAGTCCGACATTTGCGTATCCTGAATCGACACCGAGAACAACTGGAGTTGCAGTCCTGATGAACTGCACCGCATCGGGATTGTTGTAATGGCTTATTGCGTCGCTAGCACCGTCCGTTCCCCATTGAGACTTTTAACCATCGACAGGCAGACGCATGGGACGTGCGGAATATCCCAAGGTGCCCTGACCAAAACAATTTCTGTCGAGACTTTCTCGGTCCCCTAGTCAACTGGCTCCTTCGAGCTCCCACTAAAACCGGTATCCCGGTTTAGTGGCGGGCAGTTGACTGGCGTGTCCTTTCCAGCGTGATATGCACGATAATGTTCTTCTCGAGAATTTTCACCTGCTTGCCCTGATAATCAATTTTCGGCTCCACTGTCAGGTTCTCATGGGCTCCCTGAATATCGATCGGCATTGTCTGAAGGTTATCTAGGGTCTGCAAGACACCGGTGGGAGCCTCCAGGGTGATCCGCGAAGGCGCGACCGATATTTTCGCCACATGGAACCCGGTCGCGGGACTTCCATAAAGGACCGGTTTGAGATGAAACGTTTTTCGTATCAAGGGCTCAAGTTTAACCTTGATCTCCGATAAGGACATATAGGTAATAGCCACGTCGGACGGCCGTCTGATATCATCGGGTGTGACCCGCACGGTGTTTTCCCCAACCTTTGTCATGGAAAGATCGGCGATGCATACCACTTTTTTCCCGACGGTGATGTCGCGGAGCACCCGTTCCTGGCCTTGTACGCGCACCTCCAGGGAACTGGCCACATCTCCGACGACTGCCATGTTTTGGGGGGGATCTCGCAGTTCGATCGGGATAGTGAGTGTCATTTCGGTCTTCCCTTTTGAAGTCACGAAGAACCAAAGCGTGAGTGACAGGGCGATTGATAGCAGTTTGATGCCCCAGTTATCGAGTATGATTTTCCGGAAGTCCATATTGTGATTTCCCGTTTTTTTTCTGTATGAAAAGATCGGACAGTGTTTTCCTGAGCGCCGGCGCATCGGCGATATGATTGATGGCACCGTCCATGACGACCGATATCTCGCCTGTCTCCTCGGACACGACAACCACCACCGCATCGGCTTCCTCGGTAAGTCCTACTGCGGCTCGGTGGCGAGTACCGAGCGCTTTAGAGATGTTCGAAGAGAGCGTGAGCGGTAGGAAACAGCCCGCGGCGACGATCCTACCTCCACGAATGATAGCGGCACCATCGTGGATCGGCGAATAGGGAAGGAATATGCTTACAAGAATCTCTTTGGTTACCTTGGCGTCGAGTTCAGTGCCCATTTCGACAATCGTCGTCAGATCTGTATCGCGCTCGAGCACGATGAGCGCGCCGATCCGCTTGTTTGCCATGGATACGGCGGCCTTTACCGTTTCCTCGATTGATTTTGAGCCCTCGACCGGCGAGAGGGATCGGAACAAAGGCCGTTCGCCGACACGTGCTAAGGTGCGCCTGATCTCAGGCTGGAACAGGACCACAACGGCGAGCACGATCTGGGACCAGAAGCTATGGATGAGCCAGTCGAGTGTATAGAATTCAAAGGTCTGGGAAGCGATAAGCACGAGCACGATAATCCCGATGCCGATGAGCATCTGAAAGGCGCGGGTGCCTTTGATAAGCAGCAGGAGACGGTAAAAGATATAATAGACGAGCGCAATGTCTATCGTATCATTGAACCAGCGATAGTGCGCAAGAGCTTCGCGTATTTCGGTGAAGTTATTGTACATGGTTCCTGATTTATACCATAGGGCCAAAATAATAAGGGGAAAAGGGCCCCCCAGAAATTTGCAGTAAATCCGGTTTGCTCTGAAACGCTGTTTCCCGTCCGGAAGAACGGTTGTTGATCACGGGTTTTATCGTTGATTTGCAGCCTTATGCTAGAAGCCTGCTTTAATAATCGCATCCGTCATGCGTGCGACCTGGACCATCTGCGTCACGTCATGAACCCGGACAATGGCGGCGCCCCGAGCTATTCCGAGGGCCACCGTAGCGGCGGTGCCATATAGGCGATGCTCAGGGACGGGGATATCGAGGATCGTGCCAATAAATTTTTTTCTCGACGTTCCTAGCATAATGGGCCTCCCGAGGCTTTTGAGCTCATCGAGATGGTCGAGCAATTGAAGGTTGTGCGCGAGGTTCTTGCCGAAGCCGATGCCAGGATCGATGATGATCTTCTCCCGGTTGACGCCAGCCTTCTCTGCGGCCTCGATGCTGTCCTTCAAAAATTCCGTGACTTCCACGACCACATCGGCATACTCCGGATTCTGCTGCATGTTGCGCGGCGTGCCCTTGATGTGCATGATGACGAGGGCGGCTCCAGTGTCCGCAACAACCGTTGCCATGTCAGGAGAGAAACGAAGCCCGCTTATGTCGTTTACCATCGATGCGCCAGCTTCAATCGCTTTCCTGGCCACAGACGCTTTGTAAGTGTCGACCGAGACGGGAACAGGCAACTCGACCGACAGGCATTCGATGATCGGGATGATCCTTCGCAGTTCCTCATCTTCGGGAACCGGATCCGCGCCAGGGCGCGTAGATTCTCCCCCGATATCAATGATGTCCGCCCCTGCAGCGACCATTTCATGGGCGTGTGTCCGGGCGCGGTCTGACGCGGCAAACCGACCTCCGTCTGAAAATGAATCAGGAGTCACATTCAGGATACCCATGATATGGGTGCGCCTGCCGAGATCAAGAACTTTTCCCCTGCAATCAATCTTATAATCTGAGAGCATGTAGTTGTCAAGCAAAGAGTCTATTTTTCGGGGAATATCAGGGGGAATGCTACGATCTGAAGCGAATATAGGGGGGAGGCGCTTCAATTGTTCAGGAGCGCCGCTGAGAACAAACGCGGACAACTCGCTGTTTAAAGAAGACGCCGGAACAGTTCCAAAACCTGCCCCGACGCCCGATGCTTTCATCAGTTCCCGGATTTTCCTTCCCTGATCCGGGGTCAACTCATTGACGGTTATGGCGAGCGCTCCACGGCCAGAAATCCGGAGGACAGGCCCCATCCTTCGCTCCTATGCAGCCGCAGGCTGGCCGTTGACGATGGCTTCGATCTCGGGGGCGTCAAGGGTTTCTTTTTCGAGCAGAGCCTTGGTCAGTTGGTCAAGCGTTTCCCTGCGGTCGCCAATCAGCTTCTTTGCTTTTTCATAATTCTCCGACACAATCCGTTTCACTTCCTCGTCGATTTCAATAGCCGTATGTTCGCTATAGTCACGATGCTGGGCGATTTCGCGGCCGAGGAATATCTGCTCTTCCTTTTTTCCATAGGCGAGGGGACCCAGTTTGTCGCTCATTCCCCACTCGGTCACCATTTTCCGGGCCAGGGTGGTGGCGCGTTCGATATCATTTCCCGCCCCGGTTGTCATATGATGAAGCGCTATTTCCTCGGCGGCCCTGCCGCCGAGCAGGATCGCGATGTTGTTCAGAAGGTGTTCGCGGTCATATGAGTAACGATCAGCGGTTGGGAGCTGAAGCGTGATGCCCAGAGCCATACCGCGTGGAATGATGGAGACTTTGTGCACGGGGTCAGTTCCGGGAATGAGCTTCGCAACCATGGTATGGCCAGCCTCATGGTAAGCGGTGTTTTTCTTTTCTTCATCGCTGATAAGCATGGACTTACGCTCAAGGCCCATCAGAATTTTATCCTTTGCCCGGTCAAAGTCGTCGTTTTCAACCTGCGTCTTGCCCATTCTGCCGGCGAGCAACGCGGCTTCATTCACAAGGTTTGCCAGTTCTGCGCCGGAAAGCCCCGGAGTGCCTCGTGCGATGGCCTCTATATCCACATGTGGCGCGAGCTTGATTTTCTGGGTATGCACCTTCAGCACGCCGACCCTGCCGTTCAAATCAGGCCGGGGAATCACGACCTGGCGGTCGAATCTGCCGGGCCGGAGGAGGGCCGGGTCGAGCACATCGGGGCGGTTCGTTGCGGCGACGAGGATCACGCCTTCGTTGCTCTCGAAACCGTCCATCTCGACCAGGAGCTGGTTTAGTGTCTGCTCCCGTTCGTCATGTCCTCCGCCAAGTCCCGCTCCGCGGTGTCTGCCCACGGCGTCGATTTCGTCGATAAAGATGATGCAGGGCGCGTTCTTTTTCCCCTGCTCGAAAAGATCGCGAACGCGAGACGCGCCAACACCCACGAACATTTCAACAAAATCAGAGCCGCTGATCGACAGGAAGGGCACACCAGCCTCCCCTGCAATGGCCCGCGCGAGGAGTGTTTTACCTGTTCCTGGAGGGCCGACAAGCAGCACACCCTTGGGGATTTTTCCGCCGAGTTTCTGGAATTTCTGGGGATCCTTCAGTATCTCGATGATTTCCTGTACCTCGACTTTGGCTTCGTCCATGCCGGCAACTTCGTTAAAGGTCACTTTTTTTGTGCTCTCATTCAGGAGCTTTGCGCGGCTTTTGCCGAAGGAGAGCGCCTTGTTGCCGCCCATCTGCATGTTGCGCATAATGAAAAGGAACCAGAGCGCCATGAGGATAAGCGGCGCCCAAACAACCAGGAAATTGTACCAAGGGGAATCCTTGACCGGTTCCGCGTTGATTTTGACACCCTTGGCAATTAGGTTCTTGACCAGATCCGGATAATCGGGCAGATTTGTCTTGAAGGACTTGCCTGTCTTCAAATTTCCGAACATTTCCGTGCCCTTGATTGTAACGTCGTTGACCTCGTTGTTGTTGATTTTGTCCATGACGTCGCTGAATGGGATTAGGACCGCCGTCTGGGAAACGGGATTGAACAGATTGAAAATGAGCACCGATACGACCACGAAAAGCAGTATCAGCGCCAGATTTTTATAGAATGCATTCACGAATTAAATCCTCCAATTTAGATTGCCAGAGTGCGTGGGAACGCAGAGACCGGGACGCGACAATCGCTGTATTTAAGTCTGTTGTAGGCTGTATTTTAGTCTGTTGTAGATTACGATCTCAATCGATAATCGTAGTATGATAGCACATTCCACAGCTTCTGACAACAGATTATAAGGTCGTTACCTCTGCCTCTCCTCCATCGGAAGCACGGCGATGTAAGGCAGGTTCCGGTAGCGATCTTTGTAGTCGAGACCGTAGCCGACAACGTATTTATTCGGGATGCGAAAACCCGCGTAGTCGGCTTCGATCTGAACTTTTCTTCGTTCGGACTTGTCTAGGAGCACGCAGACTTTCAGAGAGGACGGACCACGCTCGAGGAGCATTTTCTTCAGGTGATTGATAGTAACGCCGGAATCCATGATGTCCTCGACGAGGAGGACGTCCTTTCCCCGGATGTCTTCTTTCATGTCGGCAATGATTTGAACGGGATGGCTGCCCTTCGAACTGGTACAATGAATAAAATCCATGCGGACGGATATCTTGAGCGAACGAAGAAGATCGGACATGAAAAAGATGGCGCCCTTGAGAACGCCAACGACGAGCAGATCTCTGTCTGTGTAGTCCGAGGATATTCTGGAGCCGAGTTCTTGGATCTTTCTTTGGATCTCTTCACTCGTAAATAGTGGTTTTCCAAAATCAATGCCGACCATTGCAATTCCTCCATAAAAAACGAAAGCGGTGAAGACCAGGGTGGGTTTGGATTTAATACTGGAAATAAAGACGCTTTCCCTATCTGTTCTCATCACGCACGCGAACAATCACGACTCGCCGCGAATCCGGGCCTGGGAGGAACCGCTCATCCGTACGGTAACCCAGCACCCATACGATATCATTACCCGCACAAATTAGGGGAACCCCATCTCGATTACGCCGGGGGATTTTTTCATCGACGAGGAAGTCCTGCAGTTTCTTGTGCCTGCCCCCCATTCCGGAAGGGCAGAATACATCACCCGGACGACGACTTCTGACCGTCAATAGAAGTCCCATTTTATCATAATCGAACACAGCCTGCCAGCGATAATTTTCGATATCACAAACCGGGATTCCTGGCTCTCCGGGGACAATTTCGATCTCTATGCCGAGTTCCGGCACTGCTGTCAGTCCCGGCAATGCGATGGTTCGGGAGAAGGCCACCGGCGCTGCAATCGCCATTATCAGAAACCGGTTATATTCCCGTTCAATTGTGAGACCGGAGTGAAAGTTCATGATTCTTCCCGTCTGGGCTTCCTCCATGAATGTCAATGCCTGATCGATCTGGACCACGGAGATTTGTGATGAATCCACACCACAAAGGTCAACGGTTTTTTTTAGGATTCTACGTCTGAGCGCGGGAAGCAGGTTGATGAATTCGGTCCTCTTAATGACCACTGTATCATTCTCCTGCATGAAAACACCGGACGCCTTTTCATCCAAACAGAATCGCATGGCCTCATCTTCGTCCCGGATGAGAGCCGCTTCGAAAGCAAGCGTTTCGACGATTCGGGGATTAAAGCCTTTGAGTAGGGGAAGAAGTTCCATCCTAATGCGGTTGCGCAGATAAACGGGTTTCGCATTCGATGAATCGGTAACAAAGGAGAGCGCTGCATCGTGCAGGTAGGTCAGGATTTCTTCCCGGGTGGACTCAATCAGCGGCCGGATTATGTTACCGCGCTTCGGCGGAATTGCTGACAGACCCGAAATCCCGGCACCGCGCAGGAGTCGCATCAGTATTGTTTCAGCCTGATCCGATGCTGTATGTCCTGTAGCGATCCGAGACGCTCCGATAGAGCGAGCCACCCGGTCGAGGAACGCGTACCTGACCTCGCGAGCGCCTGCCTGAGCCGAAAGCCCCCGTTCGCGGCAGAAAGCTGGGACATCGACTTCCTCGATCGTTGCCGGAATGCCGGTTTTCTGTGCCAAATCGGCAACAAAACGGGCATCATCTGCCGATTCCTGGCCCCGGAACAGGTGGTTGAGGTGGGCAAGATGCAGCGTCAGATCAAGCTCCTTCGCAAACGTCTGCAGGACACTCAGGAGGCAGACCGAGTCCGGACCGCCCGACACGGCGACCAAAATGCGGTCTTCTGCATTCAGCAGGTGGTATTTCTTGATTGTCTTTTTTACGTTGGTTATCAGCATGGTTTCATCCTCCACGGCCAGAAGCCCGAGGATTTCCAAATCAGGCCCTGTTACCGCTGAGGGCGTCTACTGATTCTGTTCACAGATGTAGCAGAGATGTTTTCACGTTATTATGTTATTATATCGAGGTTTATGATGAGATGAAGGAAGGGGGAAAATGGTGGCGGTGCAGGGACTCGAACCCCGGACACAGGGATTATGATTCCCCTGCTCTACCAGCTGAGCTACACCGCCCCGAAAATTTAGAGGCATACGATACTGTATTACCGCCTTTTTGTCAAGAGAAACATGGGAAGATTCAGGGCCGGGTTTGAAAGTCGCCGGACTTTCTACTCCTTGAACCGTGTTTCCTCTTTCTGTATCCGCTCTATTTCCTCTTTTTTCGTCTTGCAGCTAATGCAGTATCGTGCCAGAGGATTGACCTGAAGCCGCTTTATATCGATCTCTTCGCCGCATTCCTCACAGAGGCCGAAGGTATTGTTCTGGAGCTTTCGGAAAGCGTCGGCAATGTCTTTATACTGCTCATACTTCATCTCCAAGAGAGAAGAATCGATCCCCTGATCTATATCGAGTGCAGACTGGTCCGCGCTGTCCATTGCGGAATCTATTTTTTGGCCGGTTTCGCGCGTAAGCCGGCGGCCCATCTGCGCTTCCAGCCCCTCAACAACCTCGTTCCGCTTTTTCAGAAGGAGCTTTTTCAGGAGTTCATGGCGCTTCTGCACAGCCGGTGAAAGCCTGCCAGTCTTTGGCGCCGCTGTGGGAGAAGGTGCGGAACGGGTTTTTTTCACCGTCTGTTTCTTCCCTGATATTTTGGCCGCTTTTTTACCTGATGCCTTTTTCGTCCTGGAGACGACTTTTTTCACTGCTTTTTTTGCCACGGGCTTTCTTCTTGCAACAGATGTAGTCGCTTTTTTCTTCGTTGCACCTTTTTTTAATGCCATATCGTACTCCACCTCCTGAAACGCGTTGGCAACTTGGTTCCATATTATAGATACCTATTAAAGCAAATTCAAGACAATTTGTCATTGGCAGAAGAGAAAATTTGTATTTTGCCGCAGCTGTCGCCTTTGTGCCAATCCCTTCGGATACACTCCCCGCTGCCGGAAAGTCCGCCTGAATCGTCGCGAATTTGCCGAAAGAGTGGCTCTCGCTGCTGTTTTCTGTTAATATTGAGCACCGGAATAAATCCAACGTCGGGGGACTCATGAAAAAAAATATTCGTGCTCAGGTCTTTGTTCTGCTCGTTATTGTGGTTATATCATTCCTGTGTTCTTCGCGGCCCTGTCCCGCTTCCGACATCTATACGGTTCTGAGGGATCAAACAAATCAGGAATTATCAGGCAACGATGGTGAATTACGAAAAAAAATACTCTTTGACTATTTCCTTTCGGTCAATGAAAAAAACGATGTATCCCTCCGGGATTTTCGCGGAGATGACGCTGCCGCCCGGGGAAAGTCCGCGCTTGTTTTGCATCAGCTGAAACGAGTGATTGGGAAGGATGCCTTCGCCGTGATTTCCCGGATGCTTGCAACTGAGCCATCAATCACAGCGGATTACTGGGACAGAATAAGGATGCTCTCTGAGCAGGAAACCAGACGCAACCTCGCCTGGTTTTTTCAGCAATGGGTGGATCGCAAAGGAGTTCCCGACCTTCGTATGGAGGATGCTGCGGTACGAAGGAGCGGCAGCATGTTTGAGGTAAGCTTTGATCTGGTACAGAACGGCGACGTCTATATCCTTGAGGTTCCCGTTCAGATTTCTTTTCTTCACGGAGGGAGTGATGCTGAAACGATTAAGCTCGATTCCCCGAAGAAGCACGTCACTCTTCTCGTTGCCGACGAACCATCGATGGTCACGATAGACCGGGACTACGACATTCCTCGTAAACTTTCCGATGATGAGATGCCACCCCTGCTGGCTAAACTTTTTAAAGATGAGAAACCTATACTTGTCCTACCTGTGAGTGGGGAGAGTGTGTACGAATACATCATCGATTATTGGAAGAAGTGGGGTGCTGAGCCTAAAAAAGCCACTAATATCACTGATCATGACCTGAAAACGTCATCTTTTATTGTGCTGGGAATAGACAGCCCGATTATCAACAGGCTTTATGGAAAAATCGAGGGGGGAAAGGGCATCTTGAGCGCGCAGGCCCGAAAAAACCCATGGAATCCAGAAAAGACCGTAGCGGCGATTGAAGTGAAGACCGTCGCTGCCGCCGATAAGTTTATACGTCTGCTGCCCAAAGCTGGGGCATGCAGTTCCCTGTCGCTTGATGCCGCAGGGAGGATTACGCAGATTACCGCGGAGTCCGAAAGGGGGATTGAGATGGTTTTGCGAGAGGAGCCACTAGCGGTTGAAGTTTCCGCGCTTAAGACACTGTCACGGGTGATTGATGCTGCTGCAGATAAAAAAATTGTTTATGTCGGAGAATATCACGACCGGTTCGCCCACCACGAAGTCGAGCTCGAAGTCATTAAAAGCCTGTACCGGAAAAACAAGGAAATCGCTATTGGCATGGAGATGTTCCAGCGCCCCTTCCAGGGCGTGCTCGACGATTATATCAACGGTGTCATAGAAGAGCGCGAGTTTCTCAAAAAAACGGAGTACTTCAGTCGATGGAGTTATGATTATAACCTGTACAAGCCGATTCTCGATTTTGCCCGTGCGGGGAAGATACCCGTCATTGCCCTGAATCTCCGGCGTGAAATTACGGACAAGGTGGCCCGGAACGGCATGGACGCCTTGACGGAAGATGAAAAAAAGGAAATCCCCGAACAGACCGCTTTTTCAGACACCGCATACCGGGAACGGCTACTCAAGGTGTTCGCAGAACACAAGGACAGCGGCAAGAGAAACTTTGACTTCTTTTACCAGGCGCAGGTCCTGTGGGATGAGACCATGGCAATGTCCATTAATGATTACCTGAAGAAAAACCCGGGACGCCAGATTATCGTTATATCCGGGTTGGGGCATGTTGCCTATGGCTCCGGGATTCCCAAGCGAACTTTTAGGCGAAACGGTTATACATTCGCGACGATTCTAAATGATGCCGATATGGACCAAGAAATTGCAGATTATGTATTGTTCCCCGAACCTCTTGATGGCGTCACGACACCCAAACTAGGCGTATTGCTGAAGGAGATTGGAGGAACGGTCGTTATTGAGGATATGCCAGACGACAGTGTTGGCCGGGAGGCCGGCCTCAAGGTGGGGGACCGGATGATCGCCCTCGATAACACACTGGTGCAGACACCGGATGATGTAAGGATCGCGCTCTTTTATAAGAAGCAGGAGGATACAGTTATAGTCACCATCGTACGCCAGCGCTTCCTGCTAGGGGATCGACAAATGACGTTTGCAATAAAGCTTCATTAAATCGGCAATGCAAGGCGAGCCATGGTGTGGTATCATAAATTGGCGGCTAATGTTTATTGGCGAATCTCGTAATGGGAGCTGAAAGGGGAGGGAAGAGTCATGAAAAAATATGCCCTCGCGGCATTTGTTGTATTAGCGACATACGCATGCTCGAGCACAGTGACAAAAAAATTCAAGGTCTTTGTTGATCCGCCGGACTCTGTTATCAGCGTAGTGTCAGGTTCAGACCTTAGAGAATTGAAATATCATTCACCAGCGACCATAACTGTGGAAGTGCCGAAGGACCCGGCGTTGGCACAAAAGTCGGTTCTGGAGGTGCGGAGAGATAACTATAAGCCGCTTATCATGGCCCTCCAAGATATCCTAGAGGGACAAACACTGAATATCAAGCTTGAAAAAGTCGTCCAGCAGCAGTCTCGGTACCGGCTGACCTATCGTCTTATCACTCCCGTTGTGTCGGATTCGCTTCAGCATAAGGACAACAGCATTGCTATATCCTTCACGATCGTCAGTCAGTCGTTCCAGATGCGCCTGGAAAACCTTACGTCCAACGACATCAAAATCATCTGGGATCGCTCGCAGTACACCGATGAGCATATGCAGTCTCACCGACTGATGCATTCGGGCATCCGTTTTCAGGATAGAAACAACCCCATCCCGGACCAAATTGTGCGTCCGCACGTATCAATACAGGAAGCGGTGTTCCCGGTCAATCATGTTATATTTATCCCCCAGAAAAAAAGCTATGACATCGAGCCCCTGTTTCCCCTGGATAACGACAGAGCCGCTGAATTGAAGGGGAGAACGATCAACCTTTTTATCCCGATTGAAAACAACCGGGCCATCACTCCGTACAATTTTAAAATAGAAATAATTGATGCGGTGAAGGAACTCATTAAGGGGTAAAAACGGCGATGGATATTATGATGTGAATCATAGATCTTTTTTTTTGAAGGGAGTATACTGTCCGCATGTTTAAGGAAGGTTGCCCAGGAAGCATAGAGATTCGGACTCCCAAGCCTGAGGATATCCGTTGCCAGAAGTGCGGAGAGAAGGTCGAGATATGGACCGATGAACCTGAGACCCGATGCAAGAATTGCGGGCATCTTAATGCACGTCCCATTGGAACATCCTGCATTGAGTGGTGCGCCTTTGCCAAGGAATGCGTGGGCGCCGAGAAGCTTGAAAAGCTTCTGAAGGCTGCCAAGAGTTGAGCCAAGTGCCCGCTTTATCCCTTCTTTTCCCAGGCAGCAGGGCAGCCTAATTTTCCCCTCTCCCCCCTACAATTTTCTCCTGAACTACACAGTCATCATTTTCTCATCTAAATTGCTGATTCCTGAAGTATATTTGTATTTTTTGATATCATCCAGGTGTCCTCGAGACTGTTCTTGTTCAGCAGATAGAAGATTAAGAACGCTTGGGCTGCGCCAGTTCATAGAATCTCTTGAGCAAGAAGCCAGAACGTAGAAAAACATTCTTGTCCCCCGGTGCCCACGGTGGCGAGAAAGTCACGGCTGCCTATCTACTCGCTCTTCCTCTGCCGGTTGACGCCGGTACCGGATGCTAAAACTCATCTTGCAATTTCACTGGTTGTTCTGTAAAATACAAAAATTTCAATGCGCTCCCTGAATTACTATGAATTATCTTTATAACTTAAACCCGCCTCAACAGGAGGCAGTGCTTCATGGGGACGGACCCCTTCTGATCCTCGCCGGAGCGGGCAGCGGCAAAACACGGGTGATTACGAGCAGGATCGCGCACCTGGTAAGCGAACGCGGCGTCGAGCCCGACAACATCCTTGCAGTTACCTTCACGAACAAGGCCGCAAACGAAATGAGGGAACGTGTTGAGCGAATGCTTGACATCCCGCTCGCCCGGCTTTGGATCAGCACGTTCCACTCCTCCTGTGTCCGGATCCTGCGCCAGCATATCATGGCGCTGGGCTATAAACGCTCCTTCGTAATCTTTGACGAAACGGACCGCTCGTCGCTCATCAAGGCCTGTATAACTGATTTGCGGATTGACTCGGAGCGGTACCAGCCCCGGGCAATCAGCGCGCGGATCAGCGCACTCAAGAACAATCTGACGGACGCCGAGCAGTTCGAGAAAACGAGCTCTCATTACGGGTTTGATGAGGCGGTCGGCCGGGTCTATACGCTATACCAGCAGAAGCTCAGAGAAGCAGGCGGACTGGATTTCGATGATCTGCTTATGCTTACGGTGAGGCTCTTCGAGCGTCACCAGGATGTGCTCCGGTATTACGAGGGTCTGTTCGAACATATCCTGATCGACGAATACCAGGATACGAATCACGCCCAGTATCGACTGGTGCGCTTGTTGACCGCAGGGCGGAAAAACCTCTGTGTTGTGGGTGACGATGACCAGAGCATTTACCGTTTTCGCGGAGCGGACATTTCGAACATTCTAAATTTTGAAAAAGACTACCCTGATGCCAAGGTTATCAAGCTCGAACAGAACTACCGCTCCACCGGAAACATCCTCGACGCGGCTGGGGCCGTGGTAGCCCGCAACCTCGGTAGAAAGCCCAAGGAACTCTGGACCCAAAAACGCTGCGGAGACAAGATACTATGCTATAAGGCGGTGGACGAAAAGGACGAGGCTCGCTTCATCTGTCGGACCATCCAACAGGAAGTGGACGGGGGCCGGAGCCTGCGCGAGCTTGCAATGCTCTACCGCACGAATGCCCAGTCTCGGGCACTCGAGGACGCGCTCAGAAACGGGGGCATTCCGTACCGGATATTCGGTGGGCTACGGTTCTACGACCGCAAGGAAATCAAGGACATCATCGCCTACCTGCGGGTCCTGCAGAACCCCGCGGATATGGTCAGCCTCCGCCGGATCATCAACGTCCCGTCCCGTGGCATCGGCGACACGACAGTCGACAAGCTCGAGCGGGCAGCGGCGCAGGCGGGTGTCACGCTGTACGAGTCCGCGATGAACGCGGAGAATGCCGACGTAACATCATCGGCCAAAAAGAAGCTCCGGGCATTTACTGGCATGATGGAGCGTATACGGATTGACCTGGGAACGTCAACCATCACCGATCTTGTCAGACGAGTGATCCACGAATCTGGTTATGGCGCTGCGCTTGAGCAGGAGAAGACTGTCGAGTCGCGGATCAGGATGGAAAACCTGAACGAGCTTCTAACGGCTACCGAGGATTTTCAGGAACAAAACCGTGATGCTTCGCTTTCCGCGTTCCTAGACCAGGTGGCGCTCATTACGGACCTTGAGCAGCAGACTGCGGCTGACAGCGGGCGGGGAAACGGCGATTCTGTGACGCTAATGACGCTCCATAATGCAAAGGGCCTCGAATTCGCAGTGGTTTTCATGGTGGGCATGGAAGAGGGGTTGTTCCCCCACTCCCGTTCTGCTGAAAACGAGGAGGAACTGGAAGAAGAGCGGCGGCTCTGCTACGTAGGAATCACCAGGGCCAAAGAAAAACTTATCCTGACGTATGCCATGGAGCGGCGACTTTACGGATACCCGCAGGCCAATCTGATGTCGCGATTCATACAAGAAATTCCCGCTGACGCTATTGAATTTACCGGCATGGAACCGGCTGAAAACCGTTATCGGGGGCAGCGAATATCGTGGCAAGACAGTTTTTGCGAGACCGTTCAAAAGGACACAATTTTCTCGAAACCTGTTCAGCCTGTAGCATCCGGTTCCGTTGACCGGTACTATAAAGGTGCGGTGGTGCGGCATGCCAAGTTTGGCCTCGGGACAGTCCAGCGGTCGGAGGGGGCCGGGGACGAGTTGAAGATCAGTGTGAGTTTTCCCGGCCACGGCGTAAAAACGCTGGCGGTAAAATACGCGAATCTTGAAGTGATATGATCATAAGGTCTGTATACAACAGGCACCAGACATGGGATAGTGAGGAATTATGAAGATTACGAGACTGGAAGTTGAACACGTCGCAAAACTCGCACGCCTGGAATTGTCGGAGCAGGAAAAGGAAAATCTGACTGATCAGCTTTCAAATATTTTGACGTATGTTGAAAAGCTGAACGAGCTCGATACAAATAACGTGGCGCCCACATCGCATGTTCTGGACATCACCAATGTTATGCGAGATGATACACCTGTGGACAGTCTGCCGCAGGATCTGGCCCTGAGAAATGCGCCGGACAAGGCCGCAGGGCACTATAAAGTGCCAAAGATAATAGAATAGCGGTCAATTACCCGCCACCTAACTCGTTGAGTTCAGGTGGGGGCTTGTAAAAGCCAATTGACTAGGGGGCTTACGGCGAAAGCCGTAGGCAGCAGTTGTTTTGGTCAGGGCACCATGGGGATATTCCGCACGTCCCATGCATCTGCCTGTCGATGGTTAACAGCGAAACATAAGTACTTGAAAGTTCGTAGGTCGGCCTCGGGGAAAATACTGTCATTACTCACTCCGATCCGTCATACGGTAGTCATAAAGGAGAACAATGTTCAGATTGATGCTTCGATCAAAAATCCATCGTGCAACCGTTACGGACGCCAACCTCGAATACGAGGGCAGTCTGACCGTTGATCCCCTGCTTCTCGAGACGGCAGGCATTCTTCCCTACGAACAGGTGAGCGTTTCCAACCTCAATAATGGAGAACGGTTTGAGACCTATGTAATCCCGGGAAAAACCGGAGCGGGCGAGATGGTCCTAAATGGTCCGACAGCGCGAAAAGGGGTTAAAGGAGATAAGGTCATTGTTTTTTGCTACGAGTATTTCAACGAGGAAGAGCTAATAAACTTTAAACCCAGGATCGTTCTTGTGGATGAAAACAACCGGATGAGGGGAAAATAATGGAGTACTATCAGCTGACGATACATGAACTGCATGACATGCTGAAAAAAGGCGAGACAACATCAAACGCCATCACTGAATCGGTTCTCGACAGGATAAAATCGGTTGACGAAAAAGTCAAAGCCTACATCACGGTCACGGCGGAGGATGCGCGTTCGGCAGCGCAGGCAGCGGACAAACGGATTAGGTCTGGAGATACCTCTTCCCCGCTTCTCGGCATCCCGATCGCCGTGAAGGACAATATGTGCACCGACGGTATTAAAACCACGTGCGCCTCCAAGATTCTCGGAAACTTTGTACCGCCGTACAATGCAACTGTGGTCGCCAAACTCAAGAAGGTGGGCTATGTGCTCTGCGGCAAGCCTAACATGGATGAATTTGCCATGGGGTCATCGACGGAAAATTCGGGGTTTTTCATTACGAAAAATCCCTGGGACGTGGAACGGATCCCCGGTGGATCGAGCGGGGGGTCGGCTGCAGCTGTCGCTGCAGGAGAATGTATCGCCGCGCTTGGTTCAGACACGGGTGGATCGATCCGCCAGCCTGCAGCATGCTGCGGGGTCGTCGGTCTCAAGCCGACCTACGGAAGAGTATCTCGCTTTGGGCTTGTGGCATTTGCGTCATCCCTTGACCAGATCGGTCCCATAACCAAGGATGTGACTGATTCCGCACTGCTCATGAATGTAATCTCAGGGCACGACGTCCGGGATTCGACATCGGCGGCAATTGCGGCCCCCGATTTTACCCGGGCACTCAAAAAAGACGTAAAAGGCATGAAAATTGGCCTGCCGAAGGAATACTTTATCGAGGGGATGGACCCGGAGGTGGAAAAGGCGGTTAAGGACGCTGTGAAAACCCTTGAGGGACTCGGCGCTACAGTGGTTGAAGTTTCACTTCCTCACACGGATTATGCTGTGGCTGCCTACTATATCCTGGCAACATCCGAGGCGAGCTCGAATCTCGCCCGTTATGACGGAGTCAAGTACGGGTTCCGCGCCCAAGGAGCCAAGGACCTTCTGGACATGTACATGAAATCGCGTAGCCAGGGCTTCGGCCCCGAGGTAAAACGCAGAATAATGCTCGGTACCTACGCGCTTTCCGCGGGATACTATGATGCTTATTACAAAAAAGGGCAGCAGGTTCGGACATTAATCAAGCGTGACTTCGACGAGGCCTTCAGGATCGTGGATGTCATCGCAACGCCTACAGCGCCTACAGCTGCATTTAAAATCGGGGAAAAATCCGCCGACCCTCTCCAAATGTACCTGTCCGATATTTTTACGATCAGCGTGAACCTGGCAGGCATACCGGGGATCTCGATCCCCTGCGGTTTCACCAAACTGCATCTTCCCATCGGCCTACAACTGCTCGGCAAGCATTTCGACGAAGAATCGATTTTGCACGCGGCTTATGCCTACGAACAGGTGACGGAGTGGCATGCGAGGAGAGCGAAGCTTTAAGGGAAGTGGCGAGGGGTGAGAAGACTTTAATTCAGTGAGGAGCAACTATGAAATATGAGGCAGTTATCGGACTTGAGGTGCATGCCCAGCTCCAGACGAAGACGAAAATTTTCTGCGGGTGCGAGACCTGTTTTGGAGAAGACGCGAACACGCGGACGTGTCCGGTTTGCATCGGCATGCCTGGAGTGCTGCCCGTGCTGAATAGAAAAGCGGTAGAATACATCGTCAAGACAGGTCTGGCCACGCACTGCTCGATCAGTCCTTATAGCCGGTTCGCGCGCAAAAACTATTTTTATCCTGATCTTCCCAAAGGATACCAGATATCCCAGTACGAGCTTCCAGTCTGCGAGCATGGCTATGTCGAGATCGTTGTCGAAGGCGTGGTAAAGCGGATCGGGATTACCCGCATTCATCTTGAAGAGGATGCAGGAAAAAACCTTCATACGTCGGAAGCCGGAGCGAGTCTCGTGGATTTGAATCGAGCCGGTACTCCGCTCATGGAGATCGTATCCGAGCCCGATATCCGCACACCCGAGGAAGCATCAGAGTATCTCAAAAAACTTCGCTCCATCCTGCGTTACATCGAAGTCTCCGATGCAGACATGGAAAAAGGGAATTTCCGGTGCGACGCGAACGTTTCCATTCGTCGCGTGGGGGCCAAGGAATTCGGCACACGGACAGAAATCAAGAATGTGAACTCCTTCAAATATGTGCAGAAAGCGATCGAGTACGAGATCAAGCGCCAGGCGCAGGTTCTCGATGACGGCGGTAAGGTCTCTCAGGAGACCCGGCTGTTTGACTCCTCGAAAGGTATCACTTTCACCATGCGCAACAAGGAGGAGGCGCATGACTACCGTTATTTCCCGGAACCTGATCTCGTCCCGATCATCGTGGCTCAGGAGATAATTGAGAGCATTAGTAAGACCATTCCCGAGTTGCCCGATGCCAAACGGGAGCGGTTTGTGAAGGAATACGGCCTTCCGGAATATGACGCCGACATGCTCACGCAGAGCAGGTCAATGGCAGCCTATTACGAAGAAGCGGTAAAATTGTCCGGCCAGCCCAAAGTTGTCTCGAACTGGATGATGGGCGAGTTGATGAGACTGCTGAACGCGGACAACAAGGAAATTGAGGACTGCCCGATCAACCCTGGCAAGCTCGCCGGAATGGTCAATCTGATCAGCAATAGTGTGATCAGCATCAAGATCGCCAAGACCGTTTTTGAGGAGATGTATAAGACCGGAAAAGACGCAGATGCGGTGGTGAAAGAGCAAGGTTTAGTGCAAGTATCGGATACGGGCGAGATTGAAAAGATCATCGATGACGTAATCAAGGCCAACCCCGTTCAGGCGGCCGAGTACCGATTGGGGAAGGAAAAACTCTTTGGTTTCTTTGTTGGCCAAGTCATGAAAGCGAGCAAGGGAAAGGCCAACCCTGATATGGTGAACCAATTGCTCAAGAAAAAGTTAAGTGCCTAAGCAAATGCTGCATTTTCAATATACTTTTTAAAATACAGGTAGGGGGACAGATAATGATTGAATGGATTCGGAAACACATGGGCTGGATGATGTGGGTAATCGTAGGACTGGTTACCGTTACCTTTCTTTTCTTCGGGATGTATCCATCGTCTATAGGTGGAAAAGCGGTGGCGAAAGTGGGTGAGGTTGTCATTACTAACGATGAAGTGAACCGTGTCTACCAGAATTTGTATGATACATACAGGGATGCGCTGAAAGACAAGTTCAATGAATCTGTTGAAAAGAGCCTACGAAACCAAGCTCTTCAGGAGATCATCGTAAGTCAGCTCTTCACCGAGGAAGCAAAAAACATGGGACTGCAGGTTACGGACCAGGAACTTCAGGCGGACATCATGAAGATGCCTGGATTCTTGCGGGACGGCAAGTTCGACAAAGAGTCCTATGACAGAATCCTCGACCGCATAAACATGACGCCAGCCGCATTTGAAGCTAATCAGCGGGATTTTCTTCTACGGCAGAAGATGGAGCAGCTTGTCAGGGACAGCGTGACCGTGCAGGATGCCGAACTCCGCGCCGTCTATCAGGAGAGAAACCCTAAGGCGAAACCTGGTGATTTTGAAAAGAATGAGAACACGTTCAGACAGACCTATCTTGCGGAAAAACAGCGAGACGCTTTGACGGTTTTCCTCAGGAATGTGCAGACGCGTATTCCTGTAAAAATCGAGGACAAAGCGTTCGCATCATCGTAGGAAAAGGGCAGTAGAAATTTCGGATAAACACGGTGAAAATCAAAAATTCCCCTCGGATCAGGGAATTTTCCTCCGGAACTGATTTATTGTTTGAGCACTTTGAACTGCTCGTTCATCCATAGATGACTTTTTTTTACGCTTCGTAAAGCGGTCGGATCTGTTCAGATTCCCGATTTCCATTCCAGGTCTCCCATCAGCGTAAATTGAACGAAATTCCTGATCCTGAGCCGGGTATCTGGCGGCATGCTGAGGAAGCGGAGACCCATCCCCGGTTCAGATTCCAGCTGAACGCCGAGTCGCAGCGTGCGGACAACTTCCGCGTCGAGTTCTATTGCCTCAGGATCATGCGGAAGCATGAATTTAATGTGAAGGGACGTACCGTCAGGAAGTGGTGTCAGTGTGCGTAGGTAGAGACCACCCTCGGAAATATCAATGCCAGTCAAGATTTTCTCGGGAGTTCCTTCGGCTATTTCCACCGGGACCTTCAGCGGGACACGTGGGGTCAATCTTGACTGTCCGCTTAACCTGCCCAGGACTCCGTAAACAATTGCCAGATCGAGCGGTTTCGTCAGAATAGCGGACACACCTTGGGAAAGCAGCGATTGTATCATTTCTGGATTGTCGTTTGTAATGAAGAGAACGAGCGGAGCGTTATTGATCGAGGGGTCGGTCCTTAAAAGAGTGATCGCAGGCTGTAACTCGATTTTCGGCGCATCGCCATCGAAGAGTATGAAGGAAAAGGGCGTTTGACTGGCTAAAAGAACACCTTCTTCAGCGGTCTTGGCTAGAACCGGCGAATACCAGATCCGGTTCAAGAGAACACCGAGATACATTTGCCCGGCGGCAGTGCGGCAGATTACCAGAACCGGCTTTTTCCCAGACACCTGTTCCCCCTCTCTTTGCTCGGTACTCACCATGCCATCTATAGTTTCTCCCTGCCTTTATCCAATGCCCTTTGCAGCTCATTGTAGTGTAAGGATACGTCGATATATTAGCCGTTCCCACCAGCTAACTCCGCAAAAAGATGAATGAGGCTCCGGCATCCCTTTTCCCAGTCGGAGATGAGCAGACTTTCGTTTTCCGAATGAGCGGCCGTGTAGGGATCGCCAACGCCAAAGAGTAGTGCAGGGGCTCCGTGGAACGCATCGGTGATCGTCTGTACAAAGGGAATCGAGCCGCCCGCCCCCACGACGACGGGCTTCTCGCCGTAGCCCTGTTCGAGAGAACGCAACGCGGCCTCAAACGCGGGCCCTGTCGTATCGGTCTTCCACCATGGTGACGATGTTTCGGGTTTCATGGTTACTTGGACACTCCAAGGCGTATTTTTTCTCAGGTGGTTCATGAGCAGTTCAAGTGTTTCGGTAGGATCCATATCAGGGACGATCCTGATTCCGATTCTTGCCCATGCCACATCATTAATGATATTTGCAGCCTGTTTTCTGCTGCTGGCCTCGATCGCATTCACCGCGACAGACGGGAGGTTCCACATCTTCTCGTATATAGATCCGGGGCCGCCGGTAATCCGCACCCCGTCGAGAAGCCTAGCCTGTTTCCGGAAGAGAGATTCGTTAAATGGCAGGGAATTGAGTCTGGCAGCATCCCGCGGTGAGAGTTTTCTAATTTTGTCATGAAGCCCGGGGATGTCGGGCTTCCCTTCTTCGTCGGCCAAGCTGGCGATCATCCGGGAGAGGGCCTGCACAGGGTCGGGGAGTGGGCCACCCCACGTTCCTGAGTGCACGCTCGATTCAAGTGCCCGAACCTCAACATTGACCGTTACGATGCCGCGGAGCGACGCTGTGAGCGTTGGGATGCCGCTGTCGAAATTTTCACTGTCGGCAATGAGCACTACATCAGCGGATAGAAGGCCGAGATTCTTTTTAAGGATCCCGCTGAGATTAGTCGACCCCACCTCTTCCTCGCCCTCGATAAGGATTTTGACATTTACCGGGATTGATCCTGTTGCTTTAAGACAGGACTGCACTGCGACAGCATGCATTACGGCGCCTGCCTTGTCATCTGAAGTCCCGCGGCCGTAAAGTCGTCCGTTGCGCACTATTGGCTCAAAAGGCGGTGAGATCCATAGTTCCTCCCGGCCCACAGGCTGAACATCGTAATGGGCATAGAGGAGGATGGTCGGCCTGCCCGGCGCTCCTGTCCATTGCCCGAATACCGAAGGGTAGCCTGTTTCTGTTTCGAGCAGACGCACGTCATTGAGGCCGCATTCCTTAAGGAAAGACGCAACCGTTTCGGCGCAGCGTCTCACTGGCGCGCGGTCAAAACCGGGGAAACTGATGCTTGGAATGCGGACAAGATCCTTCAGAGCATCCAGATGCCCTGTTCTGTTGTTATTCAAAAAGTCGAGTGCTTTAGAAATAGAAGAGGGTGTTTTCATTGAACCGTTCCTCGATCAAAGGGAATCCTTGGCAGTAAGTTTCGGAGGAAGCTAATGAGAAACATTATACAGAGCGTGACGTCCTTGTCAATGCTGTTTTCCATCGACCGCTTTCGTGCTAACGATCGTCGCAATTGAAAAAATCATCATCCTGTAGTCATCAATTCATTATGCGAAAGACCCGGCATCTGTCTCTTCCTTGCCACTATGTTTTTCATCCACCGACCCTCTTGAAGTCTATATATCCGCGTTCTACGTCCGTCTGCACAAGCTGGACACGGACCCTCTGGCCCACGTCGATTCCGCCAAAACCGCTTGTAAGTCTACCTTCAATGGGTGGATAAGGAAGGCGGACCCAAGTGCCTTTTTCCGCCGCGCCTGTTACGATTGCCTCGAACTGCTCGCCGATCCGGTGTTCCAGTAGCATTGCCGCAGCAGATTTCCTGACACGCCGCTCTACCTTCCTTGCATCGTCCTCTTTTTCCGTACAGCGTTTTGCCAGTGATGACAGCTCCCCATTCTCGTAGGGCATATGGTGCCCGGCTATGGCTGCCTTCAGCAAGCGCTGCGTGATGAGGTCGGGATAGCGGCGGTTCGGGGCCGTGGAGTGGGAATAATCCTGGACAGCAAGACCGAAGTGACCGCTCGAAGTGCTTCCCGGCACTTCAAGGGCGTATTCACCCGAGCCGAGCAGCTTGATGATTGAAAGGGAAAGATCAGGAAACCGCAGCGGGTCAGCGGCTTGCGCCTTGGTGAGGAACGCTTCCAGAGCCTTTGCATCAGGCTCTTCGGGAAGCATTTGGCCATGGTCCGAGGCCAGTTCCCTGATCCGGTCCCACCGCTTGGGCGTACGGACCACGCGACGGAACGAAGGTAGACCTCTGGTAGTGAGGAAGCGCGCTGTCACGCCGTTCGCGGCGATCATAAGGTCTTCTATGATGTCTTTTGCCCTGTTCTTTCGTTCAACCTGGAGGTCTTTGATTTCATCGGAATCGAACACTAACCGGGACTCTTCAGTCTCAAGAGTCAGCGCGCCGTGCTCGTGTCGAAGCTTCTTGAGCCGTTGGGCGACGCCGTCCTGGATCCTAATATTCTCGTCAAGGCTGTGGACTTCACTAATCTCGGCCGGGATCAGGCCATTGCCCTCCAGCCAGCCGGCAACGCTGTTGTAGGCCAGCTTTGCGTGGTTCCGGACAAGTGCTTCATACACATCAGAACGGAGAAGCGCTCCCTCCACGCTGACAATCATTTCGACGACTAGCGCATTCCGTTCCGACGCATAGTTGAGGGACGTGAGGTCTGTAGAAAGCTTTTCTGGAAGCATGGGAAAGACCATTGCAGCGGTATATACCGACGTCGTATTTCTACAAGCATGCTCGTCGATGGCCGAGTTCTTTCTGACGAGAGCATCGACATCAGCGATGGCTACAAGGACTTTCACGCTCTTGTCAGGCATGACCTCTGCAACAGTCAACTGGTCCAGATCGCGAGAGTCATCGTTGTCAATGGAACACCAGGGCAATTGCCGCAGATCACGCCTTTTACTGTCCGTTTCAGTTGCCTGTCCGCGAAGCTCGCTGAGTTCGGCAAGCGCCTGGGGAGAGAAGTCTGGGAGCAGACCCCGCTCGATCATTGCCCGGCGAGCGATTCTTTGCAGAAGAGTGCGGTGTTGTTTGTCGTTTGTATTTGTCATGGCCATTAGAACAGTATAAAGAACATTGAGAAAAAGCACAAGAGGTGAAAATTTAAGCTTGATTAAGTGAGAGCATAAACGTTGGGGAAATTATTAGGATTTCGTCTTGCGGTTTCACAATTCGTATTTTATGGAGTTTATGGATCAATCGAATTATCCTAATGCAATCCCGATCCCGACATCATCGCTCTGGATATTTTTGAAGAGTTGATAGCAGCATGGGAGTAGGTTTGCAAGAATGACGTTAGCGCTTCCTCAAAAAAAAACAATATCGTAAGATCAGGGGGCTTTAATTTGGCATTTCTCAACACGTGATACGAAGCACCGCGATCACGGTTCCAACACCCTGCAAATCGTTGTGTATCGCAACCGTCTTTGATGTCCGTTCCACCTTCACCTTGATACCCTGCAATCCAGTTGGGGTAAATAATTATGTCAGAGGTATAGGTCTTCCCGTTGATGACTATTCTACCAAAGGTGTAGGAATCGATCTTTATAATCTCACCTCCTTCCATTCGCATGATCCGCAAGAGCAGGGGGGCGAATCAAGACCCGGCCTTCCTCTCCTTCGTTACCTTCTACCTGGACATCAACATTCATGAACTTATGCATTACCCAAAGGTTCGTGAGCAGATGCCGGGTTATGAGGCTAGTTGTGAACTCAGACGGGCCCTGACAAAAGGCAAGCCACGGTACAACCTGGTCCGTCAAATGCGGGTCCAGCGCACCCTTTGCTTGAAGATAAGATAGCAGCCCATTGCATGCTTCGTCAGCCACCTCTTCAGCTCGCTTGCCGATGGCTCCGAGGCTGTCGAACCCTGCTGAGAAGTGTTCGAATTCCGCAGCGAGGAACAGGTATGAGCCCTTGCTGGGTGACGGCGCTGACAGGGTTTCAATGGATGCATCAATGCCCTGCCTGCTGAGGATGGCAAGTGCCCGGTCGCGTTGGCGCGTAGCAATGTGGCTGGGAAGGTTCGAAATTGCCGAGATGCCCGTTACGCGCAAAAGACCGCCTCGATCAATTAAAGTGAGCGGTCGGAGCACCCGCACTGGCGTGATCTGGGCAGAAGTCTGGCCGTTGCCGATGGGGTACCAGCCCCAGGATGCAATGGAGTACTGGGTTCGTATCCCGAGCTGGAAGAGGAGGGGACTCACGATGGATCTCAGATAGTGGAATGACGGGCTCCAGGGCACATGAGTCCCGCCCTTCACAGTGACCAATGATGCTGGTTCCGCAAAGCAGAGGGGCAGGAGTATGGTCTGAAGCACAAGACTGACGCTTCCGGCGCTGGCTTTCTTTTTAGCTACATCGAAGTGGTACGTCCCACCTCTTGTATTAGCCGGCCGAAACCAGAGCGCGGTTGACGAGAGTTCGGCACCTTGGACCCCGGCATTGGAAATGGCCGCTGCAGCCATGACAGCCGTGAGGTGTTGCGGCTGAAGACCGGGGTTCTTCCTAGCCTTGCGGATATTAATGATTTTCATTGGTTTTCTGAGCACGCAGGACAAGGCAAGCGACGTGCGCAGGATCTGGCCTCCGCCTTCGCCAAAAGAGCCATCGATGCAAACCATATATGGATCGAACGGGATGTCCATATCATTAGGGCCCGGTTAACTTCTGATAGATATTGTACCAGAAACCTTTGAGGTCCTCGGTGAACTGCAACGGATAACGCGCCGGGGAGATTAGGTGCAACAGGCCTTCAAGTTACTGAAGACCAGATATGGGAAAACTGTTAAGTGAGGAGGCTATATGCCTAACGGATCATCGGAAAACAAAGTTCTTGACGGAAGTGTGTGGACAGGCGTTCCCAGACCAGAATGAAAGCTGCGAACAAACTGGCCGTGTCAAATAGTCTCACGAGTGATGGCTTTCGTCTTTCGTCGCAATGTCATTCTTTTGTAAATGGCTTATATGGTTTGGCATCATGATACTTGTTGTCGATCGTCGCGATTGGGCTAATGCGGAGAGGTTTATAAATTATAAAGCAAGAGGGAAGGAAGATAATTTAAAATGACGTTTGATTGTTTTTTTCTTTTGAAAATTGTTATTCAGGCGGGCAATAGTTACCCGCCTGAATAGGGATAATTGATTAACCGTTGACAGGAAAATCATTCTGTCGCATTAACCTGGCGAGCGAATTTTATCTTGCGTTATTGCTTTTTTTTGGCTGCCGGAGAACTCACGGCGTTCTCCGCTGCCCCCGTTCCATAGGCTCGTTCATCCATGCTGCTGAACAAGTGGGTTTTTTCCGCTGCTGCCTTGGGGTCGGCCTTCATGGGGTGGCACAGCGCACAGAAGGTCTCCATCTTAGAGCCATCGGCCGTATCAATTCTCAAATATTTATAGTTGGTGTTAGAGGGATGCGGATCATGACAGCTGACACACTCGAATTGACCGTCTCTCAATAACTCAGGAGAAACGCGCGCAACTTTCGGATTTATAGAGCTGATTCCGAAGGGATGGCTCATATGCCCTTCTATGGGCTTGATTCCCTGTCCGCCCTTTTCAGGGGTCTCATGACAGCCGAGACAGAGTGCGCTTATTCCGGAATAAGGCTGTTTGGTCTTTGGATTGATATCCTTCTTGTTTTGCTCGACGGCGAAAATGAGCCTCGGGTCCTTTGCGGTATGAATCGCATGACAACCAGTACACATTAAACCATCATGACCGCCCGCGGCAAATACAATGACCGGCATGACACAAACAACGACAACAATCGCTAAACTGAACAATAACTTCTTCATTACGTTAAGCCCTCCTCGCCTGGATTGATGATTCACTATGATTAATCATGCATTATATCATGACGCATATTGAGACAGACGTTTGCGAGTCTTGCTATGATATCCGGCAGAATTGATATCTTAACGCGCATCAAAAAAAACCGAGGACATAACAGCCTCAAGATGACTATGAAGTATGCCCACCTTACAAGGCCTTGCAAAATGCCGTCTTTGTAATGGGTTAGGTAGTAAATCCGCCAACAGACACAAAACTGGTACAGACAAATGAAAAGGGGTTAGCCTATGACAGCCAACCCCCTGATAATTTGGTGGAGCTGAGGGGGATCGAACCCCTGACCCCGAGACTGCCAGTCAGTCTTGGGGATATTAATTCATGTCATGATTATTGTCAATTAATTATTATTCTTATGTCAAGTCAAAGTGTCCGGTTTTGAGATTTTATCTGAAGCTGTATTCGTGCTTTGTCAGTTCACTCGCTGGATATGTCCACGGATGTATCTCTGGCTGCTCACAACCTCTAATGAACCTCAGTTTCTTCACTGGTGGTTCTTCCTTATAGTGATCGAATTTTAAAATTATATCGTCGTTCTTTTTTATCAACTATCAGCCATTATGTCTAGCAAAAATATCAAATGCGTGCTACCATATTACCAATCACAGCCCCAGCGACATCAACCGCCATCACGAAGAGTGTCTGCCAATAGGAGGAACCATTAATAATATGCACTCTTTTTTTAGTCGAATCATTCATTCCCCAATTCCGCGCCGCGTCGCCGTCACGCTGGTCGTACTGGCTTGGAGCAGCCTTGCCTTCAGCGGCGAGATTCATGACGCGGCCAAGGCTGGTGATGTGGCAAAGGTTAAGGCGCTGCTCAATGGCAATCCTGATCTGGTTTCCAGCAAAGACGATAGCGGCACGACTCCATTACACTTGGCGGCGAATGATGGCCGCAAGGACGTGGTGGAATTGCTGCTGGCCAACAAGGCCGACGTTAATGCAAAGAACGACAACGGCACGACGCCATTGCACTGGGCATCGATTAAGGGCCACAAGGACATTGCCGAATTGCTGCTGGCCAACAAGGCCGATGTCAATGCCAAAGACATTTACGGCGATACGCCATTGCACTATGCAGCGCTGTGGGGCTACAAGGACGTGGCGGAATTGCTGCTGGCCAACAAGGCCGATGTTAATGCAAGGGACAGTAACGACGATACTCCTTTGCACTATGCGGCGCAGTTGGGCCACAAGGACATGGTGGAATTACTGCTGGCTAATAAGGCCGAGATCAATGCAAAGGACAGTAGTGGCCAGACGCCTTTGTACGAGGCGGCGTTGAAGGGCCACAAGGATGTGGTGGAATTGCTTCTGGCCAATAAGGCCGATGTCAATGCAAAGGACAGCAACAGCCTGACGCCTTTGCACGCAGCCGCGTTGAAGGGCCATAAAGACGTGGTGGAATTGCTGCGCCAGCACGGCGGCCAAGAATAAAATGTAGGGAAATCAAGGTAATGCTTATAGATCACGATGTCTGAAGTGGATACCTCCCGAACAGAAAGACCCCGTATTGTTGCACTATCTCACGCGCAAGAGCGTGGGTTATTTTGGAGCTATCCGTCTGGGTGAGGGAAATTGGTTTTTCAGCGAGAGGAGGAAAAGCTTATGAAGCAGCTAGGTTATGGATAGGATGATAACGCAAATCTCGAATCGATCTCTACCGCTCTTTTATAATCCGCACTAGCCTGCTTTTGGTTGCCAAGGGCCGCGTAAGCATTTGCCCGGTTAAAATATGCTCCTGCCAATTCTGAATTAATCTCGATTGCTCTGTCATAATCCACAATAGCCTGCTTGAGGTTGCCAACAGTCTTATACTCAATCCCCCGGTTAGAATATGCCTCTGCATATTCTGGATTGATCTTTATCGCTCTGTCATAATCCACGATAGCCTGATTTTGTTTGCCGAGAACCGCATTGGCATTTCCCCGATTATAATAGACCTCTGGAATATCTGGGTCAATTTCAATCGCTCTGTCATAATCCACTATAGCCTGATTTTGATTGCCGATGGCCGCATAGGAAAACCCACGGTTATTATACGAATGCGCATCATTTGAAGCAATTTCTATTGATTTACTATAATTCAAGATCGATTGCTTTGGGTTTCCAAGACGGTAAAAGGCATCCCCTAGATTATTGTAAGCAACAGAATTATTTTTTGTGACATCCAGTGCATGATCAAACAACGTGAAACTGTTATGCCAGTAACCTACTTGTTTCCAAGTAACCATGGAAAAGCATGCAAGAATTAATACAGACGATGC
>Ga0335081_10001986_pt1 | contig 32341 bp, 28 predicted proteins | sample Lox_Sample_35_FD_206713 | JGI IMG/M metagenome (GOLD analysis project Ga0335081, IMG submission 206713) | Soil microbial communities from Loxahatchee National Wildlife Refuge, Florida, United States - Lox_Sample_3.5 | ecosystem: Environmental > Terrestrial > Soil > Wetlands | place: USA...
CAGGTGCGCAATCGTTACTACGCCCCGCTGGCCGGTATGCCTGCGCCGCTCAGCGAGGCGAATTTCCAGGCCTACGGCGCGAGCACAACGCCCACCGTGGTTCTTGTCGATAGGGCAGGAGTGGTTCGCTTCTACCATCCCGGCGCCGTGAGCGAACCGGAGCTAATCGCCCACGTCGAAGCCGTGCTGCGGTAGAAGCTGGATCGGCTAAGCCGTCTTCTGCTTTCGGATTTCCTCAGATCGGGCACGATATCGGTCGTAGCGCTCTAGGGATTGGATGAGAGCGTCGATTGCCGTCCGGCGCGCATACAGAACCTGTAACTCTTTATGATTCTGAGGCCTTGCCGTGAGAGAGGGGGAGGCTTTCTTCACGATCATAGTAACAGATGTACCAGAAGTTCTAATCCAAAACAAGAGAAAACACAGGATTTGCCCTAGGGTATAGAGAAATCAGGTACTACTTCGGATGTAGTGCCGCGTAGGGTATTTCCCGAGCCTCCCGCTCCAGCACGGTCGACTAGACGCGGCCAATCAGAATCTCAGTTTGATGGCGAATTGCAGAATCCGCGGATTCCCGATGGTTTGGGTGATGCTGCCGAATTGCCCTTGGGAGAGATCGGTGTTCGGATTGGCGAAATGCGGCGTGTTGGCGGCATTGAACGCCTCGACGCGAACCTGGAGGGTGCGCTCATTCGGCAGCACCACGTTCTTGAAGACCGAAGCATCGAAGTTTACCAATCCCGGACCACGAATCAGATTTCGGCCGGCGTCGCCGGGCTGCATCGGCCCAAGCCCCGTTACCGAGAAGGCCTGCGTATCGAAGTAGTGCAGCAAGGTTTGTTGGGAGCCGCTGAGGTTTGGATCGCGCAGCGCGTTGGGCCGCAATCCCTCATACCCCACGATGGAGCCGTTGCGGACTACGTTAGCCGGTAAGCCCGACCGCAGCGTGGTAATCCCATTCACTTGCCAATTGCCAGCCACGGCCTGACAAATCCGTCCACAGCCCGCGAGAAAGGTCCGTCCGCGCCCGAAGGGCAGTTCCCAGATGTAGCCGGCGACCAGATTGTGACGCACGTCATAGGAAGCGGGCCCGCGTTCTTCGGACAAGTTCATCGCGCTTTGGGGTTCTTGATGGTTTTGACCGAGGTCGAAGGGGGCGGGCCCGTTATCCAGATTCTTGGCGTAGGTGTAGGAAACGGTGAAGCTGTGAGATCGGCGAAAGCGGCGGTCGATCTTGAGTTGCAGGGCGTTGTAGTCCGCATTGCCCTCCGAGAACAGAGCCTGCACCACTCCCAACTGCTTGGATAGCGAATTGCCAAGGTTCAGATCTCCAACGGCATAGGGCAGCTTATGGCTCAATGCGCCGACGTAGGCCGCCTCCACGATCAGGTCCCGTGTGATTTCGCGGCGCAGCGCGAAATCGAACATCTGCGCGTAACCGGTGCGGAAGGCCGGGTCTTCACAAAAGATGGTTTGCGAGGAAGCCCCGGGCAAGGTCTGGAGGGCAATGGACGCTGTACCCGGCTGGACCGGCACGGCAGTGGGACGCGGCACTCCCGAATCGAGCAGATACGTAAACGGCTGGCCAGGACTACTAAAGAACGCTTGCTGATAGAAGAACGGATAGTTCTTGGTGAGGACGTCGCTGCGACCGCCGTTTTCCGGAGTGAAGAAGATGGCGTATCCGGCTCGCAACAAGGTCTTGGGCGTGATCGCGAATGCCAGACCGAAACGTGGCGCGAAATTGTTTTGGTCCGGCCGGACCAGCGACGCGGAATTGCCTCCCGCGCCCGCCAGCAAAAGGCTAAGCGTACCCGGATCGAAGTTCGACTGGTGGTCATGAACTTCTCGATACGGACTTTGAAACTCGTAACGGACACCGTAGTCCAACGTGAGCCGGGGCGTCAGCCGCCAGGAATCCTGCCAGTAGGTATGATGCTCAAACGACGTGGTCCGTGGCGTGGTGAGCTGTAATCCCTCCGCCACATAACCCGGAAGGCCCAGCAGCAGGTCGGCGATTTCGTTGCCTCCGTTGCCATAGTAGGCCTTTGGGTCGAAGTACCCGTAAGTCGGGTCGCTGGTTAAGCTGGCGTAAGCGCCATAGTAGTATTGATACCCGGTCGGGAATAGCGAGAAGTTCGGGTTGGCTTCCAGATGCCGGTATTCATAGCCGATTTTGAACGCATGCCGGCTGCGATTCCAGGTGTAACTGTCAGCTGCCGCGAGGTTGATATCGGAAAAGCGGAGCGGCATGTATGTGGATCCGCCCGTAACCGCCCCGAAAGCCAGAGCGATCTGTGGCAGACCCGAGGTGGCGGGAAAGCCGCTCAGGTTCACATTGCCGATCCCCAGCTGAGAGGCTGCGTCTCCTTGAAGCAAACCATTCTGCGCCAGTGGCGTATGCACCAACCCCACCCGGACCTCATTGACTTGAGTGGGACTCAGAATCCGCGCATAAGTTACGCCGATGCTCTGGTTCGACGAGGCCGTTTGGCTGGCGCTGTCGGCGCCGCCACCTCCGGCGATCGGAATCCGATTCGCGTAAGGATCTCCGGTCGTGTAGTCGAAATCCAAAATGTCGTAGGTGACGCTTAGGTGATCGCGCTCGCTAAGGGCGTGATCCAGCCGCAGGTCTCCAACGCCGGAAGCAAAGGCGTAGCGCTGCGATGCTTGAAAACTATCAAACCAGCCGTTATCCATACCGGGCGCATTGGGCTTGGGAAATAACTGATCGAGTACGTGGAGACCGGCGGGGCTGATGCGGCTCGCCGGGATCACGTTTCCCGGAAATGGCTTGGAATAGTAATTCGCGTTATAGAAATCGGGATCGAAAATCGGAATCGGTTTTCCCGTGTACGGATCGCGCAACCCCGAGAGATCGACATTTCCACCGGGTTCGACGTTGATCATCCCAGAGGGCACGGTGTTATCGAGGTAAGAGAAAAGATTCCTTTGGCGCTGCCCTTCAAACGCCGCAAAGAAGAACGTTCGGTTTTTGAAGATTGGCCCACCCACGGAGCCGCCGAAGTCGTTTTGCTTCAACCCGGACGGTTCGGCAGCAAAGAAGGTCCGGGTCGTCGTGGCATTCGTACGAAGAAACTCGAACAGGCTACCGTGGAATTCGTTAGAGCCTGACCGGGTCTGGACTGCGATCACTCCACCGCCGGACCGGCCGAACTCCGGAGCATATCCGACGGTGACCGCTTTGAATTCCTCAACGGCGTCCACGCTGGGCTCGATGTGAGTGTCGTTGTTGCGGTTCCCCGTCACTTCAAAACCGTTCACCACGATGGAATTGGCGAACTCCCGCTGGCCATTCACCGAGTAGTTGGCAGCGTTACCGCCTGCTCCGACGGTGATTCCCGGCGACAGCAATGCCAAGTCCAGGAAACTCCGGTTGAGCAAAGGCAAGTCCAGGACTTGCCGCGATCCGATCACGACGCCGTTATCGGCGCCCTGGTCTTCGAGAACGGGCGCCGCTTCGACCACCAATACCGTTTCCTCCAGATCCCCCAGCTCGAGTGCCAGATCGAGGTGCAATTGCTCATCCAGGTGCATTTCCAAGTCTGTCCGCGACAGAGTCTTGAAGCCGAGTTTGCGCACGTTGATTCGATAACGCCCTGGGGGAACATGGGGAATAACAAAAAGCCCCTCTCGATTGGTCTGGATCTGACCAGCCCGTTGCGTGTCCTGGTTGAGGACCGTCACCGAAGCGCCGGCACGCGGGCCCCGGTTGGATCGCGAACCGTTCCGAGAATCACACCCGAAGTGGCCTGCGCGGATGCGGGGCCAGGCGCGAGCAGGGCCAGTGCAATCGATGGGAGAACTCCTCGTCGGTTCACGATGGGTTCAGAGAGTCGTGCGCCAGCCCTGCGGCGCCGTTCGCGTTGCGGATCACTTCCAGCTGGAAGGCCGGCGCCAGCGCGAAGGACGCCGCCGCCGGCAGCCACAGGTACCAGGTCAGCGCATGCCAGGGCGAGTGCAGATACCCGCGATCGGCCGCCCATATTCCCATGTCCCCTAGCGCGGTCAAAAAGATTCCCAGGCTAAAAGCTCTCCAGCATCTACCGATGGAACCGCCCTCATTTGGGCAATAATATAGTTGACAAAATGGGCGGATGGCCGCTACCATCGGGCTGGCGTGACAGGCCGAAGGATTCTAAAACATCCGTGCGGTAAAATGTTCTTACAGGCGATCTTCGTAAATGGATTCCAACAATCTGGCAGAACAGCTTTTGGCACGAGAAGCCGCGAAGCTTGAAGAGACGAAACGATTCAACGCAGAGAGGGAGATAGCAAGGGCTCTGGCTCCTCAGAAATGGGATGAGTTGAAGCGTGGCTTTGAGGGGGAGTGCGCGGCGCTCAGCCGCACGGCGCTCCGGTGCGCGTTTGAATGTGAGCAACCCGATGCGTTCACGTTTCATCTCAACCGGATTGTGAATGGTGTAGCGCTGAGAGCAGCGGCCTTTCGATTTGAGCCAGCGCTTCCGGGCATTCTGTTCGAGTCAGAGCACCGTAGCGACATCATCACGTTCATGGTCGATGGATCAAGGCTCAACTACGTGATTGGTCGTCGTGGGCTGATCCTGAAGGAATTCGTTATGGAGCTGATCTTAAACTCGACATGACCGTCGAACGAAAAATCATCTTTGGTTTGGAAGATATCAAGGCCGTAGTGCTCGAATGCACTGCGTGTTCGTCGCGGGTAAGCATTCCGCCGCAAGTCGGCGGGCACATACGCTTCCCCACGGAATGCCCGCAATGTCGTCAGCGTTGGAATCTACTGGAGCCGTCACAGTACGAGCATGTGATTTCTCCGTACGTGAATTTCACGTCATCAATCGAGCGACTGAGAATGCTGGCGAAAGAAGGCGTAGAGAGCGGTTTCAGATTGTTGCTTGAATTCCAGGAGCCGAAGTAAACCAGGGGCGCAGGCTCAGGCGTTCTTTTTGGCCTTAGTCCGCTTCTTCCTCGCTCGTGCGCGGTTCCACTTCGTTTCTTCCTTTAACAGTTCGTCTTTCGAGACGGTGAACAGCTTGCGGACAGCATAGTCGAATCGTTCCGCGTCGGTCTCGCCGGGTACTTCCGGTGCAGGTAATGGCTTCATTCCAGTCCCATACTACCGCGTTCTCCGTGGCTGCTTTAGCGGCATGTGTTCTATTTCTTGGCCGCAACACAGGTCACGCTGCGAAAACACCGAGGAGCAAGCACCCCACGCCTAAGCCTTCCCTAGATGACGTGATCCGCCAGAATGCTGCCAGCGGGCCGTCACGTTCAACCATAAACGCACTCAAGTATTCCCGTGGCACATCGCGAGGCTCGAAATATTCCACCGTTGCAACGTCGAAAATATCCCAGAGGATGAGCACCTCTCCGCCCACATGTGGAGCAAGCTTGAGCGACGTTTCCGAGACTTCAGAAACCAAACCATTGGAGACGAAGAAGACTCCGGCGACAGATATCGAAAACCAGATCGGGCGCCGCTCCTCTTCGTATTTGTGCAACATCGCAAGGGACTCATCAAGCGACGAAATCACATTCCTCCTATTGGCCGAAAGTTTCGGTCTGTGTTACGCGGAGTCATTAGCCATTCAGTTTAACTGGCGCTTGGGTACGCGACTTCGGAGAATGCTCTATGGGTAGCTCGATGCACGTGTGGTTAGCGGCTAGCAGCCGGGTATGGCAGCACCTTGAAGATTGCGAGGCTCTCGCCGCCAACGTCGAAGCGTTTAATGAGAGTGGCTTTGAATCTACGTGAATCGCCTGGGCTGATCAATCGCCAACCCTTGCCGCTTTTCATCTTCTGACCTCGTTGGATCTGTTTATCCGTTACCTTCGCCATGGCGGCTCCTTTAAGGCCTTGTATCGTATCACACGCACCGTTTTCAGAAGGATTGCCATCCCATGAATGGCACACAAGCTGTCGAATCAGAAGCATTGCTCAAAGATTCCAAGGACGTCCTCAACGTAGCGCGCAAGCTTGCGCAGAAGTGGGATAACGGGCTGAATTTTCCGCCCTCCAATATCCCGGAACGATATCTGCGTGGTGATCTTGCTATCAGGGTGGAAGGCTCTGCCAAGTCCGGCAATCTCTCCTTCGGGAAAATCGGCTTCTCGGTAGAGCATGAGCCACAGGCTGGTTTCCGTGCTGTTCGTTGCAATACTGAACGTTGCCTCGGTGAGTACGAGTTCGCGATGCTTGTCCGTTGTATCGAGCTTGTGAATAATCCACAAGGGATCAGCACGCGGTCCGGTCAGGAGAAATCGGGAGTCACGTTGGTACGGCTGCAACATCTCGATGATTGCGCGGGCCTGTGGCGATATTCCCTCTATTTTTCGCTGGTATTTACGAAGTTCCGATTCCTTAACGGGCTTGCTCAGGTAGATCGGAAACTCGATCCCCCTGGAATCTCTTGTCCGCTTCTCGGTGGTGGAGAGTTCCCAGGCGACGTGATCCAAGCAGGAGCGCAGGTTGTGAATGACCTCTCCAATCAGGACGCTAAAACGAAGTGGGATAACTCTGTTTATATGCGATTCAATCGCTTCTTCGAAGAGTCCCGATTCCTCCTGGGGGATAACTGGGTACGGCCCTTGTTCAAGGAACGCCGCGATTTCTCGTTCGAGGTTCAGGATGTTCTCATTGGCCCGTTTTAGTTTTTCCCGAGCGCCGTCCAGTGGATGCGCGGTGTTCGTGGCCATCGGGCTTGCGTTTGCCGCGTCCTTGTCGCGCGGCTTCTTTCCTAGTTAATCGAACTTTGTGGGTCGGACTGCTTTCCGATCAGTTGATCGTAAGTGAGTCGCTTGCCGACAATATGGCGCACGGTGATATCAAGACGATCTGCATCGGTCAACATCCGATTGTTGAAACGGTAAGCTTGTTCATCCAGATATCGAAACAGGTGAAAAGGTTCGACCGAAATGTAGGTTCCCTTCAGGCCGCGTTTGAGGAGTGACCAGAAATTTTCCAGTCCGTTTGTATGGCATTCGCCGTTAACGTAGGCTACCGCATGGTCGATAACTTCATGCTGAAACTCATCCAGCCCTTCGTACGATTTCAGCGCATCGGTGAAGATCGCGGACCCGGCGAGCACATGATCGCGAAGTTCCTTTTGCAGAGTCTTCTTCTTGGTGTTGTCTACTACTTTGGTGCGAACCTTGCCGCCGCGCTCCAGAATGCCGAGAACGGCAGTCTTGTCCTTGCCGCCAGTGCCAGTAACTTTCCTGGCGCGCTTCACTCCGTGCATGTTCCGCGCTTTGCCGCCGATGAAGGTTTCGTCGGCTTCAATCTGACCAGACAGTTTGTTGATTGTGCCCATAGTGAGCGCCAATCGGATGCGATGATCCAGGAACCATGCCGACTTTTGAGTGATGCCGATGGCACGGTGAACCTCGTAGGAGCTGATCCCGTTTTTGCAGTTCACGATCTGCCACATGGCGGTAAGCCACTTGTCCAAGCCGATGGGCGAGTCTTCCATGATGGTCCCGGTCTTCAGAGTGAACTGGGGAGCATCATGCTTCTCCCGGCAGTGCCAGCGGTTATACTTTTCCAAGAACAGGACATTCGCGCTTCCGCATCGCGGGCAGGTGACGCCTTTGGGCCAGCGCCGTGCAACCAAGTAGTTGCGGCAGTTCACGGGATCGGCGAAGTAGACGATGGCTTCTTGTAGTGTGGTTGGTTCAGCAGCCTTGTCTTCCATGTTTTGATTTTAATTGATTTAGGCCATTTTGTCAAATATATTATTACCCTCATTTGAGTTGTGGAGCGAAACAAGAGTAGCGCCTGATAGAGAAGGAACAGGAGCAGAGGGTCTACCGGCCAACCCAACACCTCCCAGATCTCTGGCGTGCTGCCGCTGCGCACTGCGGCGATGACCTCGACGGCATACCGTGCCACATAAACGAAGAAAACCAGCAACAAAGCCCGATCGACTCGCGCCAAACGAGTCGCCATCCCCGCTTGCCGGTAAGCCTTTAACGCGAAGTGCAACCCCGCTGCCAACAGACCGAACCGAAAGGTGCCCCCGATCGTAAGGCCGATATGACGTGCCAAGTGGAATGAGAAATTCTGGCCTGCCGGATCCGCCAGCGAGCGGGTTGATCCTGGAGTAAAGGCCCGAAACCTGCGAGAAGATAGTCCCCAGCACCTGGCAAGCGGCCGAACCGGCAATCAGAGTCCATCCGGGACGCAACACGTCATCGGGAGCGAAATGACGGATCACCAGAAAGGCTAAGTAGAACTCCGTAAGCGCCAGACCCACCATGAGCAGGGCTGCCGGCACTCCAAAAAATTCGTTCACCCAGAAGGCCTTGCCGGTAACTTGCCAATCAAGCAAAGCGACCAGTCCAACCGCGAGGTAAGTCGCGGTAATTGTCTTGATCCACGACTCGCACGCGGCCCCCAGACCCACGCGCTGCTGCCACAGTGATGTCTGGAGGGAATCGAATGAATTGGGGTTATGCCTGTCCATGCACGCACGCGGCGACGCGGCTCGCCAAACGGTGAGCTGCGGCCCGGCCGAGGAACGGACGGAGCGCGGACATCATAGACACCAGCACATCTTGTCTGCTCTTGAGGGCAGAAACCAGAATCTGACTTGCTCCTGCTGTCCCAATATAGGGAGCCAACTCCAAACGAATCCGCTCCGTGGCCGTGCTTCCAGGGGCATGGGTCACGCTGATCATGGCCCGGCGAGCGCTCCTGGGAGCGCGAGATCGCGTGTGCCGGAGTCCTCGCGCCCGAGACCGAGACCCGGCTCGGATGTGAGAGTCCGCCTCGACAGCCTTACGCAAGCGTTTCGGCATTCTGCGAGCGACACTGTCCGTTACGCTGTTCAATAGAGCCAGGTACCGGATCAAAGCTCGCAGGCGCGCCTTGGGCCGAGCGTTGTATATTTCGTGAACCGCGCTATTCATTCTCCACAGCAAGCGAGAATCGGCAATCCGCAATGGGGTAGTTCGTTTTCTAGGCATTCGGAGTTGAGCCTGTATGATTTCGGTGGGCGCGGCACGCTAAGAGGCGGGAATTCCCGAGCTCGAATTGGAGGAGAGACTTCACGTGGGGCCCGCCAAAACAAAGCACTTTGACATAGTTTACGGCCAAACGCCATCCGGGAGACTTGGTAGAAACTCTGAGGACTGGCGGAACTCGACGACTGGTGTTGGTGGCACGCCGACGGTTCAGCCTTCCAAGATTCGGGCGATTTGGTCGGCGTCGTTCGGCACCACGACCGGTGCATTTCCGAAAGTGGAGCGGAGCCGCTGGCCATTGGGAGCATCCAGGGCGCCCGTGTGGTAGCGATAAATGTAGTCCGGGTCTTTGAGCACGTGTCCAGTCAATACCGCCACGACGTCGGCATCGGCGGCGATGGTTCCGGCGGCCGTGAGTTTCCGAATACCGGCTAAAGTGGCGGCCGAAGCCGGCTCGCACCCAATGCCGCTGTGCCCGATCACTGCCTTGGCATCGGCAATCTCCTGCTCGGTGACTTTCTCAACGACGCCGCCCGAGGTGGAGACTTCTTGGAGCGCCTTGGGCCAAGAGACGGGATCGCCGATCTTAATCGCCGTGGCCAAAGTTTCCGGATGCTCGACAGCGTTCAGACGATTGCGCCGTTTGCTCCGCATCAGGTCATAGAAGGGCGCGGATCCCTCGGCCTGGATCACGGCCAGCTTTGGCAGGCGGTCGATCAGTCCGTATTCCTTCATTTCCCGCAGAGCCTTGCCGAATGCCGAGGTGTTGCCGAGGTTGCCGCCCGGTAGCACGATCCAATCGGGCACGTGCCAATCCCGCTGATCCATCAGCTCGGTCATGATGGTCTTCTGGCCTTCGATGCGGAATGGATTAATCGAGTTCAGCAGGTAGATGCCGAGGCGTTCCGCCAGTTGCCGTACCAACGCCAGGATCTGGTCGAAATTGGCCTCGACCTGCAGCGTGCGCGCGCCGTATTCGAGAGCCTGCGCCAGTTTTCCATAAGAGATGTTTCCGTGCGGGATGAAGATGATCGGAGCGAGGCCGGCTGCGCTCGCGTATGCTGCCATGGAGGCGGATGTGTTGCCGGTAGAGACGCAGGCCACGCGGGTCATCCCCAGCCGGAGGGCCTGTGCGGTCCCGCAAGTCATGCCGTTATCTTTGAAAGAGCCGGTGGGATTGAAACCCTGGTGCTTGAAGACAAGACGGTCGAGCCCGCCATATTGGGCGGCCCGCTTCGATTCGAGTAGCGGCGTGTTGCCTTCGCGCAAGGTGACGACGCAGTTGTAACCGGAAAGGAACGGGATGAACTCGCGGTAGCGCCATACACCGCTCTGGTCGAGAGGTGCGTTGGAGACACGCCGCTCGCGCCAGAGGCGCTTCAACATTAATGCCGATTGCTCAGGCGGATCGTAGACCGCTTCGAGCAGTCCCCCGCATTTAGGGCAGTTATAGAGGACGTCGGTGATGGCAAACCGCGCGCGGGACTTCTCCGCGAAGCAGGCTAGTTCGGCTGGCATGAAGTTTCATTATATTGGACCGGCCTTGTCGAGGCGGTTCGGAAATCCGTTAAGATTGAGGGCGAAACGAATGTTCATCAAGCGCCTGCATCTGAAGAAGCTGCTGTCGTTCAACGACTGCGAGGTCGAACTCGGACAATTGAATGTCCTGATAGGCCCTAACGCTGTCGGAAAGACCAATCTGATCGAGGCGATCAGCCTGCTGCAAGCTGCGCCGTCAGGTATTACAGCGACGATCCTTCGTGGAGGTGGTGTCCGCCAGTGGCTCTGGCTGGGAGATTCCGCTCCGGTCCCGATCGCGACTATCGAGTGTGAATTGAGGCTCTCGCGCGGCCGTCAGTGGGGTCCGCTCGTCTACCAATTACAGTTCACGCAGGAGACCCCAGGCTTTGTCATCCTTCACGAGGAGGTGGCAAAGGACGACCCTAATGACAAAACCACCGGAGCGTACCTAATTCGTTCCTACGGCCATGCGGAATTTGGTCCTGCAGTTCCTGAGACGGTACAGTCGAAAGCTCAAGCAATGGTTCTTCCGCCCAGCGAATCGATTCTCTCGCAATTCAAGAATCCAGCCGACATCACACCTATCACAGAGCTAGGAAATCATTTCGGACAAATGCGGATTTTTCGGGAGTTTCGAACCGGACCCGGCTCTGGCGCACGAACGGGTATATCGACTTCCGTCGCGAAGGACGCGCTGGCGGATGGTGGTGACAACCTAGCTCTGGTATTGCACGAGCTGGATTTTCGTGGAGTTCATGACCGAATCAAAGGTTACCTGCGCCGTTTTTGCGAGCGCTTCGAAGACGTACTGATCGACGTTGGCGAGGGGCTTGCTCGCGCCTACCTACGAGAGTCGGGACTTGCCGAGATGCTATCCGCGATCCGCATGTCTGATGGCACGCTGAAATTCCTCTCTTTACTCGCGGCTCTCTTTCATCCGAAGCCACCGCCTCTTATGTGCATCGAAGAACCGGAAATCGGATTACACCCCGATGCTTTGCAACTTGTGGCGGAGGCACTGCTGGAGGCATCTGAATCCGTGCAGTTGATTGTTACGACACATTCGGACGCCCTGGTAGACGCCCTCACCGATAAACCGGAAACCGTACTCGTCTGCGAGCGAGACTTTGACAATGGCACTCAGATGAAACGTCTTTCGAAAAAGGACTTGCAGGCGTGGTTGGAACGGTACACGTTGGGTGAACTGTGGCGGAAAGGCGAAATCGGTGGAGGCCGCTGGTAGCGATCGGGCATGGAAATTCGCATCTATTACGAAGGGCACCGTCTGCTTAAGCCCGGTTTTGACGCCTTCTTCAAGGCACTCCATAAGCAAGCAGAGGCGAAGCGATCCCGTATTCGGTTGATAGCGGCGAAGTCCGGCGACGAAGCGTGCGATGATTTCGCCGCGGCTCAGGAGTCCCACCCGCACGATTGGAACATTCTTCTTAAAGACAGCGAGGGCCCGGACACGGGTAAGTTGTCTGCCTCCTTGTGCACGAAGAAGGGATGGCGCAATGCCGATGCGACGTCCATTTTCTGGATGGTTGAGATGATGGAGTCCTGGTTTCATGCCGACAAAGATGCATTAGAGCGCTTTTACGGAAACGGCTTTAAACGAAATGCTCTGAAGTCGAACCGTCGTGTGGAAGAGATTACGAAGGCGGATTTGCAGAATGGGCTTCACGCTGCGACAAAGGACACTGGCAAAGGCGACTATTACCGAAACAAGACAACTCATGGGCCAAAGTTGCTGGCCGAGATAGGTCCGGACCGCGTTCAAAACGCCGCGCCAAACTGCAAGAAGCTATTTGACGCGATTCTGGCAAGACTCGCCTAAAACCGAACTAGCTATTTCCCCTTCGGCAAAATCGTCAAATTCGCCGGGAGCGTGAACAAATCGTCCGTGAGTCCCTTGTTCATCTCCACCGTATCCGAGAACATCTCGTAAACCTTTTCGCCGTTTCTTTCACGGTGGATGTCGAATGGCCACTTCACGCCGCCGCTCACGTCGCGATACTTGGTAAACAAGCTTACTTCCTCGTCCCAGTCTTTCAGCTCTTCGTTGCGGCGGCGGAACTTCTGGCGGATCGGGAGCTTGGTGGTCTGGCTGAAATAGACGGTCACGGCGCGGTTGTCGGCGTCGGTGATGTCCACAATTTCCACCGGAACATTATCCATGACGTCGGATCCCTGCGAGTAGAAGATCATGCCCGGTTCGTCCAGTCGCGCGCGCAGAATGTACAAGATATTGCGCAGCGTGCTGTCTTTGTACTGGGCATATCGCAAGTCGGTGAGCGGCCGGGCGCCGCGGAACGTTAACTCCCACGCGCCCATTTCCGTAAACAGCACGACGTCGTATTCCCCCTTGCCGAAGGCCTCACGCTCGCGAACCGAGAGCTGTCCAGGGGCGGGAACCAGGTAGCGCGTATAGATCTTCGCGAGGGAAAGGCCGGAGAGCTGTTCCCGGTAGAACGAATACGCCCTCCCGTTCTCGACACGATCTTCCATCTTGAGATAGGCATCGCCGCCGAGTGCTTGCAAGGCTTCCTTGACGACACGCTTGCCCCGCTCTTCGTGCGATTCGGCGGCCATGGCAATCGCCGCCAACCAGACCAGAGCAACGCTGAAACGGCACGCCGCGGCTTTCATCTGTTTTTCTCCGCAGCTCCGGCGGCCATGCCGGGGATGGTCAGATCGATCATTTTCACAGGCTGGCCCAGACTGTCGAGCGGCTTACCGAACTCCTGGGGGTTGCCCACGGTCACGGTCGCAAACGTCGATGGCATCAGGTGCTCTTTGGCCGCGCGCAGCACGTCCGCCTTGCTGACAGCGGCGATGGCCTTCTGATACTGCTGGATGAAATCCTTAGGATATCCATAATACTCGTACGTCAGCACGCGGCCGAGAGTCTTGGCTCTGGTGTCGTAGGCAAAGACCAGGCTGTTTAGAGCGGTCTGTTTGGCGGTTGTCAGCTCATCGTCGGTCACTTCCGACGTGCGAATTCTCTCCACCTCTTCCTGAATCGCTTGGATAGTTTCGACGGTGGATGCGGACTTGGTGCTGCCCGTGATCTCGAAAATCCCCGGATGATCGTAGTTGGCGCCCCAGTCGGCTTCGATCTCATAGGCGTCGCCCATCCGCGTGCGTACACGCTGGAACAAGCGGCTGCGGAATCCGCCGCCCAGAATATCGGACATTACGGTCAACGCCGCGTAATCGGGGTCTTTCAACACGCCGCCAAGATGCCCCATGGCAAAAAAGGTCTGGGTGACGTCGGTCTTCACGGCAAGATAGACACCCGCGGAGTTGATCTTTTGAACGGCAGGGAACGCCCGGACTGGAGGTTGTGTCACGGTCCAGTCCGCGAAGAGTTTTTCGATCTGAGCTTTCATTTCAGCCGCATTGATGTCGCCCCACACGGCTAGCATGACGTTGGAAGGAAAGTAGTATCGTTTGTAAAAGTTGATCAGATCGTCGCGGCCGATACGATTGACCGTGGCGTTTTCAATGCGCCAACCATACGGATTGTCCTTGCCGTAAATCAGTTCGGCAAATTCGCGCTCCACGATGCCATGGGCGTCGTCATTGCGCCGTGCAATGCCGCTGTGCATTTGGTTCTTGGCGAGATCGAGGCGTTCCTGGCGAAATTCCGGTTGCGTGAGTACGTCGTGAAACGCGCCCAGCACCTCATTGGTGTTCTCCTTAAGAGCGGAGAACGACACCGTGGCGCTGGTCTCATCAATGTGGCTTTCCACGCTGGCCGCGATGTTTTCCAGTTCACGATCGAGCTGGTCTCCGGTCTTGGAGCGCGTACCGCCGGTGCGCATTACAGTGCCGGTGAGGCTGGCTAAGCCGATTTTCTCCGGCGGATCGAACAAGTTTCCCGTGCGGATGCGCGCGCTGCCGTTCACGACCGGCAGCTCGTGATCCTCGAGCAAGTAGAGCTTCATGCCGTTGGGCAGGGTTACGGTCTCGACTTGGGGGATTTGGATCGCGCGCAGCGGTGGGAATTTCAGGTCCGCCACGGAAGGGATGGGCGCGCGGGCGGTCTGCGCCGCAGCCGCAGCGGTGAACAATACCAGGCTCGCGAGCAGCCGTTTCATGGGCGTCCTCCTGGATCTGCCGCGGCGGGCGTGCCCGCGGGAGTCGTATAGGCGACTGTGCGGGACGGCGTGACGAAGTACCGGCGCGCCACGCGTTGGACATCATCCGCCGTCACTTTGTCGAGTTCATCGAGATCGGTGAACAGTTTTCGCCAATCGCCGTAGGCCGCCTGATTGGCGACGAGGAGCGCGGCCAGTCCCGCGTTATTGTCCAGACGGCGGATCACGGCGGCGCGCGCTTTGGTCTTCACTCGCGCCAGCGTCTGCTCATCCACCGTTTGAGACTTCAGGTGGTCGAGGATTTCGTCTAAAGCTTTCTGATTCTCTTCTACCGTGTGACCGAGCCCCGGCGCAATGAAGAACAGGAACAGGTTCGGGTAGCGGCCCGCGGGAAAAGAATCGCCGGCTTCGGCCGCCAGCGCCAGTTGTTTGTCGCGAACCATTTCCTGGTACATCATGCCGGTTCGCCCGCTGGAGAGGATCTCGGAAATGATGTCGAAAACCGGATCGTCTTTATCATATTGATCCGGACGCTTGAATCCGATTACAACCAGCGGCTGGCTGGGCGAATCCACCACGGCCGTCTTGGGGCCGGGTTGTGGCGGCTCTTCGGTGTGCAGCAGCGGTGGCAGAGGACGCTTCGGCAGAGGACCGAAGTAGCGCTCGGCCATGCGGCGGGCGTCGGCCGGGTTCACGTCGCCCACGATCGCAATCGTGATATTGGCGGGTACGTAGTACTTTTCGAAAAACGCGCGAGCGTATGCGACCCGCAACTCAGCCACGTCGCTCGGCCAACCGCCTGCCGGATTGCGATACGGGTGGGCCGCAAACGCCGTGGCCAGAAAATCTTCGAGCAATTTTCCCTGCGGATTGGATTCCACCCGCATGCGGTTCTCTTCCTGGACCACGTCGCGCTCCTTGTAAAATTCACGAAAGACCGGGTGCAGAAAGCGGCTCGATTCCAGCAGGAACCACAACTCGATGCGATTCGAGGGCAGGCTGTAGAAGTATTCGGTGGAGTCGTAATCGGTGCCGGCGTTCATGCCGACGCCGCCGTTCTCTTCAATGATCCGGGGATATTCGTTCGGTATGACAAATGTTTCAGCCCGATCAATAGCCATTTTGACCCGCTCCTCGAGCGCTTGCACTTTAGTCGCATCCGCCTTCGGGCCCTTGTTCTGTTCGGCCGCCAACTGGTCGTAAGCCGTCTCGATGGCATCCAGGGCTTTCTTCTCTTCCGGCCAGTTGGTCGTTCCGATGGTCTCGGTTCCCTTGAAGGCCATGTGCTCGAACATGTGAGCAATGCCCGTCTCACCCGAGGGGTCGTCCGCCGACCCGGCATTGACATATGTATGGAAGGAAACTACCGGAGCTTCATGCCTTTCGACAACGATAAAGTGCAAACCATTGGGCAGGGTGAACTCGGTGACCTTCTTTTCGAATTCCTTCAGGAGCTGGGCCGGCAACCACAGTGGGACCAGCAGAAGAACGGCACAGAGGCAAAATCGCTTCACGTTTTTCATTGCTCCTAACACTTACTTGAGAATAGCAGGGCGCTCGCGAGGGCTTAGTCTGGGGGGCTACCGAAAGCGCCTACGGCCTTCGTATACATCACTTTAGACGCAGTACCCATGAGGGACTCGCAGTACTCGTTCTCACGGCGAATCGACTCGATAATTAGTTTTCGACGGAGCGGAATAGAGCGCCTTATGAGTTCATTTATTGGCCCAGACGATACCAACGCAGATAAGATCGCCGGCGACCGCAGGTCGGACCGGCGTTACGATATTGCCCTCGATCTACGCTGGAAGGTGATCCGGCGGCGGCGCGTGCTAGATGCCGGAACGGGGACCACTTGCGACTTAAGCAGCGGCGGCATACTGTTTGAAACCGACCGCCAACTGCCCACCGGCTTGAATGTCGAACTCTCGATCTCGTGGCCGGTTCTGTTGCACAACGTGGCGCCACTGCAATTGGTGGTGACCGGCCGTATCGTGCGGGCCTCCGGACGCCGCACCGCGATCCGCATGATGCAGCATGAATTTCGCACCGCCAAGCAGACGCCGGAACGCAGCAATCTGCCCAATCCGCGAGGCGCGTCTCCGATGCTGGCGAATCCGCGCAATCCGAATATGGGAAAACTGCAGTAAGGCTGGTTGTTCACCGCAGCGGCGCCGAGGAGCAGAGTTTTTCTAGCTATCTTGCCTTTCCCGCGTTGTCGCTGATGCTGCGGGCCAAATAGTTTTCTACTTTGGCCCCGTTTCGAGCTACCTCGTAATACGCCGCTTTGAGCAGGCTGTCTTTGCGATTCAGGAGCGTGTCGCGGATGCTCTGCTGCACGCGCGGATCGTTCAATTCCCGCTGCCCGGCCGGTTCCTTCGAAATCACCCTGAGGATCCGATAGCCCTCTTGTGTGTGGATCACGCCCGAAAGACCGTTCGGCGGAAGCGACACCACCATCTTCCGCAGCTCGGGATTAGCCCGTTCGAGCGCGGACTCGGGCACGAAACCCATATCGCCACCATTGGCGGCGGTGTTTGGGTCTTCGGAGTAATTCTGCGCCAGCATCGCGAAATCTTCACCACGTTTGAGGCGCGCCTCGATGTCCAGGATCTTCGCTTTGGCTTCGGCGTCGTTCTGGGCTTTGCTGTTTTTCAGATTGCGGACATTGGAATCGGGTGTCGCCGTCACCAGGATCTGCGCCATGTGCACACCGGCCTCCGCAAGATTGAAGCTGGCCTTGTTACTGTTGTAAAAATTGGCCACATCCGCGTCGGTGATGGTGATGTGCGATGTGATCTCCTTGTTGATGAGCTTCTGAATTGTCAGCTCACGGCGCAGTTGTGAGCGCAAATCCTCGACTGTCATCTTCCGTCCGGCGAGCTGGCGCTCGAACTCTTCCTTCGTGTACGGCGCCTTCATCTTGTTGAGTTCGGTGTCGACGTCGGCATCCACGGCCATCAAGCCGAGCTTCTCGGCGCGCTGCAGAAGAATCTCGCTGATGATCAGATTACTCAGCGTATCGAGCTTCTGGGTCATGACCTGGTCTTCGCTCGACCCTTCGACGTTCTGTGGATATTGGGATTGGTATGTCTTGTCGAGCTCCGCGTAGGTGATGGAGTGGTTATTCACTTCGGCGGCTACGTTGGCGGGCGGCGATTTCTTGCACGAGGCGAGAGAAAGCATGCCTAAGAAGGCAGCGAACGGCAGAAACAGGCTGTACTTCATGTGAATCCCCATTTTACAGGACCTCGGCAAGGGGCTTGTTAAAGCGTTGCCGCAATTGTGCCGATTACCGGCTTGATGGGAGCCAATCGCTCGACGACGGTGGCGTTGTTCGCGTTGGCGATCGCACCGTCGGCGTATTTCGCATGGCACTGGCGCGATATGGCCCACCTGGGTGCTTATCACGATGATGCGCTCTACCTGGTGGGGGCCAAGAGTCTCGCGGAAGGCAGCGGCTACCGCATCGAGAGTCTTCCGGGGCAACCGTTTCAAACCAAGTATCCGCCAGTCTTTGCCGCGCTGATCGCGCCCCTGTGGAAGTACGGGCCTGCCTTTCCGAAGAATCTGCCGCTGCTCACTCTATTTGCCTGGTTGATGACGCCGGCTTATCTGTTTTTCGCGCGCGCCACCTTTCGCAATTTTGGGTTGGGGCACTGGGAAACCTGGTTGCTGACCTTCGCGGCAGCGCTTCATCCGATTGTGCTTCTGCTGGGAATGAGCCTCATGCCGGACCTGCTGTTTCTGGCGCTTTTTCTGGCGAGCCTTGAGCTGGCGGAGCGGGCGCTTACGCCCACGCGGCCCGGCTGGCTGGCGGCCGCTGCTGGGGTTTTGGGCGGCGTGGCGTACCTGACTCGCACGTCGGCTCTTCCGATCGCCCTCACTGCGCCTTTGTGCTTCCTGCTGGCCAAGCGATACGTTCGTGCGGCGTTGTTCTTGTCCGGTATGCTGCCGGCTGTCGTGGGCTGGCAGGTTTGGACGTCGCGCCGCCTGCTCCGCACCAGCGATCCCTCGCTGATGTATTACACCAGCTACATGGGGATGGAACGGGCCACGGTTCACTGGGACAATCTGGCCACCGTCTTGTGGCACAACCTGGATGGGCTGTTGCGCGCGATCGCCAGGCTGATCGTGTTCGATGTCATCCCCATTCACCCGCACCTGCAGCAGGTGATTGGGGTCGCGGCGATGGTGGGCATTTTCCGGCTGGCGAAACGCACCAGGCGACTCCAGTATCCGGCGGCTGCCGCAGGGTTCGCGCTGCTTTTGTTGGTGTATTTCTTCCCGGCGGATGAACGCATCCTGCTGCCGGTTTACCCGCTGGTGCTCGCGGGATTGTTGATCGAAGGGCGAAATTTCTGGTCGGCAGTGCTACGGGCATGGCGCAAGCCGGAATTCGCGGAACGTGCGGGCGCGGTGGCCGCCGGGATGGCGCTCGCGACTCTGGCCGGGTTGACTGTCGGAAGTGATGTGCTGGGCGCCGTCCGTTTTCTTCCCCAGGTGCGCCAGGCCTCCCGGAATCAGCTCTTCGACCGCACGCCTGTCTACGATTGGATCCGCAAGCGGACGGCGCCCGCTGCGAGCTTTTACGCCTACGACGATGCGTTGCTCTATCTATACACGGGCCGTCAGGCGAGCGGGCTGCCGGCACCTCCCGGACGTCTCTATCGGGACGATGGCGCGGCGCAAATGCGCCAATACGCGCTTTCCATACCGCAGAGCGCGCGCCAGCACGAGCTGGACTACCTGATGGTCACACAACAGGATTTCTACCGCGACGGGTTCCCTGGGCTGGTCTGGAAAGCGGCCGGAAGCGATCCAGGACTGGAACTGGAATGCGCCACAGCGCACGCGGCTGTTTATCGATCTCTGGTCCGCTCGGTCCGCTTTCGGAGATCAGAACGTGTACAACAGCGTGCCCGGTGACGGTTCGGCCGGGCCGCCAGCCGTGACGGCCTCGCCTTCGGCGTTTAACTGGCGATAGAAGATGCCGGTGTCGCCCAGGTAGACTTCCAGCTCGGCGGGGCGGGGAAGCGTGCCCTGGATCAGCGATTCCGACAACGGATCCTCGATGTACTTCTGTAACGCCCGGCGCAGCGGGCGGGCGCCATAGCTGCGGTCGGCACAGGTCTTTTCGAGGATGTACTTGGCAGCGTCGGGCGACAGGCGAATCTTCACCTGCTTGGGAATCAGGTTGGCGTTCACCTGCGTCACCATCAGGTCGATGATCTGAATCAGGTCCTCGTCGGTGAGCGAGCTGAACAGGATGATTTCGTCGAGGCGGTTCAGAAATTCCGGGTTAAACGCCTTCTTCACTTCACCGCGCACCATGTCTTCGATCTTCGTAGGGATGCCTTCCCCGGCCGGTGCCGAGAAGCCCAGATGTCCACGCTTTTCGAGGAAGCGCGCGCCCAGGTTCGAAGTCATGATGATGATGGTATTTTTGAAATCGACCTGGTTGCCCAGCCCATCGGTCAACTGGCCGTCTTCAAACACCTGCAGCAGAATGTTGTAAATATCCGGATGAGCCTTCTCGATTTCGTCGAGCAGGATGATGGAGTACGGATTGCGCTTGACACGCTCGGTGAGCTGCCCGCCCTCTTCGTATCCGACGTATCCGGGAGGCGAACCGATCAGCTTCGAAACGGAGTGTTTCTCCATGTATTCGGACATATCGAAGCGGACGAGGCTCTTCTCGCTGCCGAAGAGGAACGAAGCCAATGCACGTGCAACTTCAGTCTTTCCAACACCAGTCGGCCCCAGGAACAGGAACGATCCAGCCGGCCGGCTGCTCGATTTCAAACCGGCTCGCGAGCGGCGGATGGCGCGGGCCAAGGCGGAGATGGCTTTCTCCTGGCTGATGACGCGCTTATGCAGCTCCTCTTCGATGCGCAGAAGCTTGGTGATTTCCTCTTCCTTGATCGAAGTCATCGGCACGCCGGTCCAGCGCGCCACCACTTCTTCGATATCGTCCTTGGTCACACAGCCAGTGGAAGAGTCGTCGAGGTTGTACTTCTCGCGCAGCTGCCGCATGTTTTCGCGCTCTTTGCGCTCCTCGTCGGAGTAGAAGCGCGCCTTCTCGAATTCGTGATTCGCGATGGCGTTTTCCATGCGGTGCACGATGAACTTGATGCGCTTCTGGATCTCGGCCAGGTCGGCGGGCAGGGTGGTCTGCCGCAACTTCACACGCGCGCCGGCTTCGTCGATCAAGTCGATGGCCTTATCCGGCAGGTAGCGGTCGGGAATATAGCGGCTGGAGGTGTAGACTGCCGTTTCGATGGCATCGTCGGTGTAAGCTACGGCGTGGAACTTCTCGTAGCGATCCTTGATGCCGAACAGAATTTTGACGGCGTCGATCTCGCTCGGCGGCGGCACTTTCACAGCCTGGAAGCGGCGCTCGAGCGAGCGGTCCTTCTCGATGGATTTGCGGAACTCGGAAGGCGTGGTTGCGCCGATGCACTGTATTTCGCCCCGCGAAAGCGCCGGTTTCAGAATGTTGGCGGCGTCGAGTGAACCCTCAGCAGAGCCAGCGCCCACCAGGGTATGCAATTCGTCGATGAAGATGATGGCGTTCTGATTCTCCATCAGCTCCTTCATGATGGTTTTCAAACGCTCTTCAAACTGGCCGCGGTATTTCGTGCCGGCCACAATCAGCGAGAGATCCAGCGCCAGGATGCGCTTTTCGGCCAGGAACGACGGCACGTCGCCCTCGGCGATGCGTTGCGCCAAGCCCTCCACAATGGCAGTCTTGCCCACGCCCGGTTCGCCGATCAGTACGGGATTGTTTTTGGTACGCCGGCACAGGATTTGCACCACCCGCTCCAGCTCGTAGTCGCGCCCAATGAGCGGATCGAGCGTATTATCCATGGCGGCTTGCGTCAAATCGCGGCTGAATTCCGCGAGCAGAGAGCTCTCTTTGGGCCGCGCCGAGGCTACTTTCTCGCTCTGCGACCGCGCCAGTTCCTCGCGGATGGTCGAGAGCCGCAGGCCGCGCTCGTGCAGGATTTCAGCGGCGAAGCATTTTTCTTCGCGCAGCAACCCCAGCAGCAGGTGCTCAGTGCCGATGTGCTTGTGGTTGAGGCGCTCCGCCTCTTCGGCGCCATAAGCCAACACGCGCTTGCACTCGTGGCTCAGGGGAAGATCGACGGAAGTGGATACTTTTTCGCGGATCGTGGTATGGCCTTCGATCTGCTTGCGGATCGATTCCACAGCCGCATGCGAGCGGAGAAACCGATTGGCCAGGGCCTTGTCTTCGCGTAGCAGCCCAAGCAGGAGGTGTTCAGTTTCAATGTACGGACTGCCAAACTGGCTTGCCTCGTAGCGGGCGAAGAAGATCACCCTTCGGGCCTTCTCCGTGTATCTCTCAAACATATGAAGTGACGCCCCCTATTACCTAAAGATACTCCGGTTCGGCGCCGGGATGTGCACCATTTGGTTGACCCGGTACCAAGCCGCCTCCCTCTAAACTTAAGATGCGGCTACAGCGCCGCGCGAACGACAAATTATGAGTTACAAGAACCGAAGTCAGCTGATGATTGCGGTGCAAAGACGAGAGCAGATCGAAGATCATCTCGCCTGTCCGGAAATCCAGGTTTCCCGTCGGTTCATCGGCCAGCAGTACCCGTGGGCGCCCCACCAAAGCCCGGGCCAGTACCACGCGCTGCTGCTCCCCTCCGGATAATTCCCCAGCCCGGTGCGATGCGCGCGATTTGAGACCGACTTCATCTAGCCTCGCTAGCGATTCCGAAGCAGCCTTGCCACGCGACTGGCCTCGAATCAGCAACGGCATCATCACGTTCTCCAAAGCTGTAAATTCGGGAAGGAGGTAGTGAACTTGCCAGACAAATCCAATTTCTTGATTACGGAATTCTGCCTGTTTAGAGTCCGCGAGTGCCGAAATCTCTGTACTTCCGTAGTATATCGTACCGTTTGAAGGCCTGTCCAGGCCGCCCAACAAATGTAGTAGCGTCGATTTCCCGGCGCCGGATTCGCCCACCAGCGCCAGCATTTCGCCGCGCTGAACCTCCATGCTCAGGCCTGAAAAAATCACCAGGTCCGATTCCCCGGAACGGTAGATTTTGGCGAGGTCGCACGCCCGGATGTAAGCCTCAGGCATCCTTCCGCTACGATAGCGCAGTCATAAAGATCCGGCGTGGGTATGTTCCCATACTGCGCGGAACCGCCGGTTGCCTGATGATGGTCTCATGGCCAGCATGAATCCTGCTCAACCGTTCCTCTCCGACATCAAGGAGATCCGCCGGCGCGCCCGGCAGCATATGGAGAAGGGCGCTGTCACCGAAGGCTATAAGGCCGACCTCGAAACCGTGTTGCGGGTGTTAAATGAAGCTCTGGCAACCGAAGTGGTTTGCGTTCTGCGTTACAAACGTCATCAATTCATGGCGAGCGGTATGAATGCGCAATCGGTGGCCGCGGAATTCGCGGAGCACGCGGCCGAAGAGCAAACCCACGCCGATCAGATTGCCGAACGGATTACGCAATTGGGTGGCGAGCCTAATTTCAATCCCGACGGCCTGCTCATGCGCAGTCATTCCGAGTACAAAGAAGGCGGCTCTTTGGTGGAAATGATCAAAGAGGATTTAGTAGCCGAACGCATCGCCATTGAATCGTACTCTGAAATCATCCGCTTCTTTGGCAACAACGACCCCACCAGCCGGCGCTTGATGGAAGATGTCCTGGCGAAAGAGGAAGAGCACGCCGAGGACATGCGAACTCTCATCCAGCGGATTGGCAAAGACGAGCGATAGCGCCCGCTTGCCGTGAGCGTTTGCTCGCAGCCACCTTGGCGCGTTTCCGCGCAGGCGAGCGCTACGACTCACGGGAGATTACCGTTCCCTCTGGTAGCGGCTCAGCAAACGCGTCACCCGCCCCCGCGGAAGCGTTCTTCGCTGTTCCGCTACTCTGGAGTGATGCGATATCGATTGCTTGGAAATAGTGGGCTGCGCGTGTCCGACTTCTGTCTCGGCACGATGACCTTTGGCGAGAACTGGGGCTGGGGTTCTCCGAAAGAAGAAAGCCGCAAAATCTACGACGCTTTCCGCGAGGCCGGAGGCAACTTCATCGACACGGCGAATATCTATACCGCCGGTACCAGCGAGAGCTTTCTGGGCGAGTTCATGGAGGGCCACCGTCAGGAAATCGTGCTGGCCACCAAATACACCAACTCATTTCCGGGACGCGATCCCAACGCCGCCGGGAATCACCGCAAGAGCATGATGCAGGCCGTCGAAGCCAGTCTGCGGCGCCTGCGCACCGACTACATCGATCTCTACTTGTTGCACATTTGGGACCGCATGACCCCGATCGAGGAAGTAATGCGCGCCTTTGAAGACCTGGTGCGCCAGGGCAAGATCGTGTACGCGGGCATCTCCGATATGCCGGCCTGGCTGGTGGCGCGCGGCAATACGCTGGCCGAGCTGCGCGGCTGGTCACCGGTGATCAATATCCAGGTCGAGTACAGCCTGGTGCAACGGACGGTTGAACGAGAGTTGCTGCCTATGGCGCGGGCTCTGGGCATCGGCGTTACCGCATGGTCGCCCCTGGCAGGCGGTCTACTGACCGGGAAATATTCGGGCGGCATCGAGTCGGCCGGCGATGCCCGGTTCAGTAAGCCTGGACCGGGGCATCGCGCCATCGCCGACGAGCGGAATCAAGCGATAGTGGCTGCGGTGCAAGGGGTATCCAAGGAAATGGGGCGCTCGCCAGCTCAGGTTGCCATTGCCTGGCTATTCGAACAGAACGTCATCCCGATCATCGGTGCGCGCCGCATGGCGCAGTTCCAGGACAACCTTGCCGCCGCCGATGTGCGCTTGACTCCGGAACAGATGAAGACGCTCGATGATGCCAGCAAGGTCGAACTGGGATTTCCGCACGACTTCGTAAACAGCGACTTTGTGAAGAACCTGACGACGGCGGGATTACACGCGGCGATCGCGGCGTCGAATTAAGAGGCGAGCAAAAAAAAGACCGGCCGGAGGCGCTGCCCGCGCCCCGGCCGGTCGGGAGGAGAGAGCTGCTAGAAGAGGAAGCTAAGCCCCACCGAGGGGACGAAATCATTCAAGATCGAACCGTAGCTGGTGCCGGGAGCGGGAGCGATCACGCTCGTCGGGAAACCCGTGATGTAATCGCGAATTTCCGTTCGCAGAAAGAGATTGTCGCCGATCGCATAGCGCATGCCGACACCCACCGTAACCATGGGTTTAAGTTCGTGTGTCTTGGTGAAGTAGCCAAATTGGTTGAGAGGCTGATAAGCCTGCTCCGCGCCTGTGCCCAGGAACGCCTTCATACCGCCGCCGGCCACTAGATAGAATTCGCGCTTTCCGCGGCGATGCGTGTGGTAGGTGAAGTCGTAATGAAACAAGTGAGCCTGGCCGGAAAACGTGGTGGTTGTTCCCTGGCTGGAGAGGCGCAGGTTATTCATCATGAAGTCGTAGTGCAGCTCGCCGCTCAGATGCGAGTTCAGGTTCTCGCTGGCGAACGCGCCAAACACCGGGCCGGTTTGAAATCCAGCAGTGGCCGAACCGAACGCGCTGCTGACTCCCACATTGCTCAGGAAGCCGGCCCCGGCCGCGCCCCCGAATTCCCACTGTTGCGCCCAGCCGGATCCGGCCGCGGCGGCTAACAATAACGACAAGGTAACCGTTCTCATCTAATTTCCTTCTCCTGTTCCGTTTAATCGACGACCCGCACGTACAGGCCGGTGGAAGCCCCGCCTTGGCTGATGACCAGCGGAACCTGCAGTCCGTGCGGCACGCCGTGCGGCACCACGGCATTGATCTGGTAAACTCCCGCTTCGCCCGGCGCCAGTCCCGCATAATTGAGGGTCAGATCGACGCCGCCCAGCGTAACGGAAGGCGTGTTGGTAATCAGCGGCAGCGGATTGGACGGAGCCGGCATTCCGGCGACGACCGGCGGCGTGGTGGCTCCCATCCCGGTTGCGTAGATGGTGATGACGTCGCCGGGATTGATGGGATTCGTTGGTGTTACGAGCTGATTGTTGGCTGCGCGAACAATCGTGGCAAGGTCGGTCTCGGGTCCGGCCGTGCCTGAACGGAAGATGCTCGGAGCCGTGTCCAGAATGGTAACGAAGTAATTGTCACTGACGCCACCGGGTGTGTGCAGCGTCAGCGTGGCATTGCCGTCCACATTGTAGGGAAGCTGGCCGTTGATCTGGCTGCTGGAGACGAACAGCAGGGGCGTCGGCACGCCGTTGACCGCCATGCAAGATTCGCCGAGCGCTGTGGGCAGCGGAATCTCCTGGCTGGCCATATTGACCGGGCTGAGCTGGGTGCCGAACACAGTGATCAAGCCACCGGGGGCGACCGGCTGCGTGAAGTCGGCTGCATTGACCACGCTGCTGATCACCGGCGGCGCGACTGCCGCATCGTAGTTCCACGGCAGGATGGTCACGCCCGATGTGGTTAGAGTGACCACAGCGCTCTGATCGTTCAAGGGCGCCACGGTGCGAATAAACGGTTGCCCCGTGGTGCCGGCAAGCGGCGCTTCCGCCATCCGGGTTGGCTTTGCTCCCAGATTCACCGAAGGAGTTACGCGCTCGATGACGCCGGGCGCAGAGGCCGCGGCTACGGTGGTGCGCAATCCGGTCTGGCCGACAAAGGCGAAACCCGAAGCATTGCCAATCGAGTTGTCCAGAGTGCCCATTGGCACGAGCGACGAATTCAAGACGTTATTGCCCGCGACGTAGGTGTTAAAGCTGGACGCGGCATATGCGCCCGATAACGTCGAAACATCCTGCCGCGACGCGGTGAAGGTATCGGCGGTGGCATCGTACACCATGACGTTTCCATCCGGCGAAGCAAGCAGGATGCTGCTTCCGTTCGGGGCCGGAGCAAGCGAAGCAGATTGATTGACCTTGTTCTCGAAAACACCCAAGCTGGGCAATTGGTCGGCCTGCTGCGCCAGGAAGTTAATCCGGTCCACTACCCCGGGGCTGCCGCCGGCAGCATTCCGCGAAACGGCCAGCATCGCTTGGCCGGATGCCGCGATCGAGCGCGGGTAGTGCCCCGGCGGGAAATGAATCGGAGGCTGCGCCTGCAGTGTGTCCAGATTGTAGACGTAGGCCAATTGGGAGTTGTCGTGGCCCACTACCAGGTATTGTTGGTCGAAGGTGATGGCCATCTGCCACGGCGTCGTCCCGGTGCGCAAGGTGGCAATCTGTTGATATGTGGTCGAGTCGAAAACCAGGACCTGATTCTTGTCCTGACGAATCACGTAGAATCGCCCACGTTTGGGATCGGCCACCAAATCCGTGAGCGTGCCTGGAATGTCCACCAGGGTTCCGCGCTGGTCGGGACTGCGGTTGTTGATCAGCAGGCGGACAGAGGGCGGCAAGTTGACGGCGCTATTGGAACTGATCGTTAGCGGTACAGCCACGGTACCGTTCTGATTCGCATATGCAGCAGTATTGACGCTGACCTGAATGGTTGCCGGTGTGATACCGGAAGCGGGCGAGAGCGTCACGCCAGGTTGTCCGGAACTGATCGAGAAGTCGGTGTTGCCACCGCCCGGATCCGTAATGGTAAAGGTTTGGGTGATGACTTGTTGATTGCAGAATGTTCCTTGCGCCAGCACATCGCTTTGACTGGTGGTCAAGCGCGGATACTGAGCTAACTGGCCCACCGGAAACACCGTTACGCCGCTGTCGGAAACGGCGTACAACATATCGCTCGCCGCGCTCAAAACCATCCTTCCGAGAATGTTTTCCGGAATCAGGAGCTGGTCTCTCACCGTCAGGTTGTCTTCGTCCAGGATGTACAGAACCGGCGGAGTTGCGGAGGGCGTTGACCCCGCCGGCGCGGGAGAGGGATTGGCTGAAGAGCTAGCGGGCTGTTGCGTGAGGATCTGCGCATAGATGATGGAGTTCTTCGAATCGATCGCGTTGCCGCCGATATTGGCTGACTGCGTCGAGTTCGGAAACTGGTTCAGATCGAAACCGTATAGGTTGACCGTCCACTTATATTGGCCAACCATCGCGAACGAGCCGTCAGCCCCAGCGCTGATGCGCGCCAGCGGCTCCGGAGCGGAGGTGATCGTCAGGGCCGAAACGGTTTTGGAGTTGGCGTCGAAGCGAAAGAAGCCTTGTGAGTTTTGCTGGCTGGCGGCCACTCCGAACGCGTACTTTCCGTCGGGCGTAGATGTCATCGCGGCCGCAATCACTGCCGAAGGAAAGGAGGCCAGTTTGCTCGGAAGAGTGGCGGCGACGTTCGAAAACGAAGTGATGTTGGTCATCGCGCCGCTTGCCGGATCGAACAAAAGCAGGCCGGTGGAGGTCGTGATGAGTCCTTGATAGCTCTGGCTGCCGCCCACGCCCTGCACGAACGCCACACCCAGGGGCGGATCGCCGGTGGCGAACGTCTGCCGCGTATTACTCGCCAGATTGATCAGCGTGATTACGTTCTGGGTGCTGGCCGGCGCTGCAAAATTCCCGAAATGCGCAACCAGCAAATACTGAGAATCGGGCGACAGTGCCAGCGCTCCCGGTTGGGGCGCCACGTTCATGGACTTGTGGATGGAATGATCCGTCGTCGACATGACGTCGATCCGGTTGGCGGTATAGTTGGCGACGTAGAGGACACTCCGCGATTCATCAAGAGCGATGTCCGCGGCTTGTCCGCCGATCGGGACCACCGTACCAAAAGGTTTCGCCGGGCAGGGCAGGCCCGCCCCCAACAAAACCGCCAAGCTAGCGATAGTAATCGAGCAGCAGTTGAAGCGCATAGATGAAGTCTTTCGACGCCTTCGATTAGATTCCCCGCTGGCGGTCAAATCAATAATCGATAAGGCTAATAAGTGCTGCATTACCAAAGTTAGCCGTGTATTTACAGCGATTTGCGCCTATACTGCCGCTGGGGAAACAGGCTCTCCACATGATGAAATCGGCAGCGAAATCCGGGCTTTTTGCGGCCCTAATTCTCTTATTAACGGGGTTGGCGCCAGCCGCCTTGGCGCAGTCGACCACGACCGTTTCTACGGTTCCCTCAGGTGCTTATTACTCCGTGGACGGGCAGTACTTCAATCAGCCCACCACGTTCATTTGGGCGCCTGGCACCAAGCACACCTTAAATGTCGCGCCCGTGCAAAAAGACGTGACAGGAACCACCGAATGGGCGTTTCAGAACTGGGCTTCCGGCACTACCACCTTTAATCTGAATCCCCTCATCATTACGGCTGATCCATCCATGACGGAGTTCCACGCGAACCTGGTTGTGAATTACGGCTTGTCGCTGCGGTTTTTTTCCTGTTCGGATCAGAGCAGTTGCGCCGCATCTCCGGGCATTGTGTATGTAAATCAGACCCCATTCACTTCGGACACCACCATCTTTTTTCCCGTTGGCCAGATCGTGACCGTTCAGGCGCAGCCGAATCCCGGTCATGTTTTCCTTGGCTGGGGAGCTGGGGTCAATCAAGTGGTGACAGGTTTCATCGACACCGTTACCATGAATCAGCCGATCGGCGTCTATCCCGAATTTCAGCAGACCGAGCCCGTTAATCTGGCCACGGTGCCGGCGGGACTGCAGGTATTGGCCGATGGTGTGCCTGTGACGACACCCGCCACGCTCGATTGGGGATGGGCCACTACCCACAACGTAGCTCCAGTTTCGCCGCAGGAGGACACGCACGGGCTCAACTGGGTCTTTTCCTCGTGGAGCGATGGTGGTGCTGCCAGCCATGGCTACACCGTTGCCCAGCTGCTGACCGCCGCGACTTTGACTGCTACCTACGTCCCCGGCGAGACGGTCGCTGTTGAGACGAATCCGCCGGGGCTGCCGATCTACATTGACGGACGCAACAATTGGCCCGGTCCGAGTTTTGTCTGGGGCATTGGCGAAGTTCACCAACTGAACGCGCCTGCCCAGCTTACCGATTCGCAGGGACACATCTGGAGTTTTGTCAGCTGGTCAAACAGTGGGCCGGCGGTTCAGACTTATACCGTTCTGGCGGGCAACCTGGCCAGCGGTGTGACGCTCACGGCTACGTACGCTCCCATGGGGCAGTTGACGCTCACCAGCGTTCCTTCCGGGATCACGTTACAGGCGAATGGTGCTCCCTGCCAAACGCCTTGCAACATCGTGCAGCCTATCGGCGCGCAAGTGAAGGTAAGTGCGCCGGCCAGTCTGCCACTCGGCCCCGGCTCGCGCGCCGATTTTCTGAACTGGTCGGATGGCGCCAAGGGCGATCATACGATTACGTTGGGCCAGCAGACGGTGGCCCTCGAAGCGGACTATCATACTTTGAATCTGCTGACGCTAGCCGCGAATCCCGCCAGTAGCGTGACGTGGCAGGTGCAGCCCGCGTCCGTCGATGGATTCTACGATTCTCAATCCACTGTGCAAGTGGCCGTCACACCAGTAGCAGGTTTCAAGTTCGTTCAGTGGGCGGGCGATTTGAGCGGCACCTCGCCTTCCGGCACCCTGTCCATGAACCTTCCGCGTTCGGTGACCGCGATGCTTGCTCGCGCTCCGTTCATTGCGGTGTCGGGAATTGTGAATGCCGCGGCCACCACGCCGCAGGCCGGAGTCGCGCCCGGTTCGATCGTTTCGATCTATGGCGGGAGCCTGGCAACCAGCACGATGCTCGGCCCCGGCAGTCCGCTGGCGCAAACGCTCGGAAGCGTGATTGTTAGCGGTACCGGTCAGTTATTCCCCCTATTTTTTGTGTCGCCCACGCAAATCAATTTCCTGCTGCCGCCGAATTTCCCGGTTGGGCCGGCCACGCTCACGGTGAGTGTACCCGGGCAGAGCGCCTTGCAATCCAACTTCACGGTGGTGCGGAATGCGCCCGGATTGTTCCAACAAATGCTGGACGGTCAGGCCTTCGCGATCGCGCTGCATGAGGATGGATCTTTGGTCACCACGGCCTCGCCTGCGCAATCCGGCGAACTGCTGACAATGTTTGGGACCGGATTCGGCCCCACAAATCCTCCCACTCCCGAAGGCTTCGCTCTTCCGGCCCAGCCGGTTTTCCAACTGGCCGACCCGGCAACCATCACCGTCGGCGACTCCACCACGATCTCGCCCGACTCCGTATTCGCTGCGCCGGGCCGCGTGGGCGTCGATGAAGTGCAATTCCGCTTGGGCAGCGGCGGGCCCACGGGCATGAATGCGCCGCTGAAACTCACGGTCAACGGAACGGATAGCAATTCGGTTTTGTTGCCGGTTCAGTAGAAATTCCGTACGCTCGCTAACGTCGGACACAGCCCACTCCGAGGCCGTGGTTCGTTGCCTAAGTGGGGCCAGGCCTTTTGGCCTGCCGCCGAGCTTCCGCTCGGCGCGCCTGGACTTTGGACATTCCCCCCAGACGACGCAAAGGCACCGCTCTTGAGGGACGCAATGCGCAATGCTGAAATATCAAACACTTAGCCTGGGAAGCGTCCCTCCGTTGCATAGCCTCGCGCAGCGGGCAGACCGCTCCCTACCGTCGCGGCTCGGTATGCGTTCCGTTTCCGAGCCGCGACCAAAGGGAGCCAACAGCCCGCTACGCGTGTCCATACCGGAGAGGAACGCGGGGTCCGGTGGGGATTGCGTCCCTCAAGAGCGGTGCTTTGTCCGGCGAAGGCGATCGGGTTTCAATCAGGCACAAAAAAAAAGCAGCCCGAAGGCTGCCTTTTAGGTTTTGGAGTGGAGCGCCCGTTAGAACTGCCGGGGCGCCGCGGGACGAAGAGGCTGAGGGAAGCGGGCGGCTGCTTCTGCCCGCTCGGCGGGTTTCTCAAGGACGAGGGAGCGTAAGCCGGGCATCGGATTGACGCCCGCGCGGTGGCCTTTTTCCGCCACGGGGAGCTGCCCCGTAGTCAGGTTCTTCAGGCCGAACAGAGCTAATTCAAACCGGTCCTTTACGCCGACTTTCTGGAAAAGGCGCGACAGATAAACCTTCACGGTGCCCTCGGAAATCATCAGGGTAGTCGCGATTTCCTTGTTCTTCAGGCCTTGCGACAACAGGCTGACCAGCTGGCCTTCGCGCTGTGTGAGGGCCACGCGCCGCGCGCACAGGAAGCTATCGGTCAGCGCTTTTTCAAACCACAACTCGCCCGCCTGCACTTTCTGCAAGCATTTGACCTGGAGGTCCGTCGGCAGGGTCTTGCGCAGAATCCCGCGCACGCCGAGCCCCATGGCCTGGAACGCCAGTTCGGTGGAGATGGAATTCACCCAGAGCACGATTTTGCAACTGGCCATCGCGTGCTTAAGCTCGCTGAGGACGCCGAAAGTGATCTCGGGGGTCAGATCCATCAGAACTAAATCTGGCGAGCCATGCGCAATCTGCTCGAGCAGGCCCGCTACGGTGCCGCACGTAGGCAGCAGTTCAAAGTTTTCGACTTGTCGTAGGACGGACTCGAGTCCCTTGGCCAGGATCGGCTCGTCACTGTAAAGAAGAATCCGCGTCATATTCGTTCTCCACCTCAGAAACTCCCGATAATGCTTACTCAACTTTCCGGCTAATATCCGGCTATTAACGGGGAGTCATTTTGCATTTTGCCCTTATTTACTTCGGATGTCAACAAGAAATTATCATAATTTTCGGCGAATTTATCGCGAATTTATCGGCACATTTTTTTGAAATATCCGAAGGTGTCAATCGCTGCAAAAATAGTTCACATTCGTTTATAGGGTGTGGATGCGGCATGTGGCGGGGCATTCCGCAACAGGGCAATCCCCCGTAATTTGCCACCCTCGGAAGCCCGGTAACGTTTTCAAAAAACGTGATTTGCGTTAATA
>Ga0335081_10001988_pt1 | contig 32328 bp, 24 predicted proteins | sample Lox_Sample_35_FD_206713 | JGI IMG/M metagenome (GOLD analysis project Ga0335081, IMG submission 206713) | Soil microbial communities from Loxahatchee National Wildlife Refuge, Florida, United States - Lox_Sample_3.5 | ecosystem: Environmental > Terrestrial > Soil > Wetlands | place: USA...
TCGCATATCTTACGAATAGCACGCCGCGTTCCGTTGTAGCGGGCAAACGCCTTAGCCCTTTCCCGCCCCGGTAACTGCTACGCTGCGGCGTTCGTCTTCCTGGAAGCTATGCCGATTCCTATCAGTGAGCGCAGAGAATTCCTGAAATGCATGACGGGTGGCCTGGCAGGCATCGCGTTGGCGGGCGCGGGAGGTCCAACTGCCCGTGCGGCGACCTCCGATTCCGGCGGTTTCGACGTGAGATCGTTCGGAGCGAAAGGGGACAGTCAGACGCTCGATACCGCGGCCATCAACAAAGCCATAGCCGCGGCGGCGGCAGCCGGCGGTGGCACGGTCCACTTCCCGGCGGGCGGCTATCTGTCGTTCTCCATCCACCTGAAAAGCAACGTGACGCTGAATCTGGAGCCCGGCGCGACGCTCATCGCGGCGGAAACGCCGGCCGGCGGTACCGGCGGAGGATACGATCCCGCCGAGCCGAACCAGTGGGACAAGTATCAGGACTTCGGCCACAGCCACTTTCACAACAGCCTGATCTGGGGCGAAGGTCTGGAGAATGTCGCCATCATCGGCACCGGCCGCATCTGGGGCAAGGGCCTGACCCGCGGGCCGGGCGCTCCCAATCCCGGAGTTGGCAACAAGTCGATTGCGCTCAAGAATTGCCACAACGTGCTGCTGCGCGATTTTTCGATTCTCCACGGCGGTCATTTCGGCATTCTGGCCACCGGTGTAGAGAATCTGACCATCGACAATCTGAAGATCGACACCAACCGCGACGGGATGGACGTGGACTCCTGCCGCAACGTGCGGATCTCGAACTGCTTTGTGAATTCGCCATGGGACGATGGCATCTGCCTGAAGGCCGATCACGCGCTCGGCACCAACAAGCAGACTGAGTTCGTCACCATCACCAACTGTTACGTAAGCGGCTGTTGGGAAGAGGGCACCCTGCTCGACGGCACCTATCAGAAGTTCGCTCCGGATGCCCGCGTGCCACACACCGGGCGCATCAAGTTCGGGACGGAATCGGACGGCGGCTTCCGCAACATCACGATTTCCAACTGCGTCTTCGAGGGGTGCCAGGGGCTGGCGCTCGAAACCGTCGATGGCGCGCTTCTGGAAGATGTGACCGTCACCAACATTTCGATGCGCGACATCGCCAGCGCGCCGATCTTCATGCGGTTGGGGAGGCGCCTCCGGGCTCCCGAGGGAACTCCCGTGGGAACGCTCCGGCGCGTGATCATCAGCGACGTGGTCTGCTCCAACTCGGTCTCGCCGCTGGGCTCGATCATCAGCGGCATTCCGGGCCACTCTATCGAGGACGTCAGGATCAGCAACCTGCAGGTGCTCCATCAAGGCGGCGGAACCCGCGAGGATGCGGCCTATCAGCCGCCCGAATACGAGGACATTTATCCCGAGCCGGACATGTTCACCGCACCCCCCCGGCCGGGCCGCAATGGGCGTGGGCCGAACGGCGACTTCGTGCCCGAAGGCCAAGGCCGGGCCGGCGCTGGAAGAGGCGCTGCAGCGCCCGGCCAGCCAGGGCGGGGCGCCCCACCACCGCCAACGCCCCGCCATCCGATGCCCTCGCACGGCTTCTTCATCCGCCACGTGAAAGGCATTCAGTTCGACAATATCGACATCCGGACGGCAAAGCCCGATCAAAGGCCCGCCTTCGTGCTCGACGATGTGCAGGATGCCGACTTCTTCCGCGTCAAGGTTCCGCGTATCGCGGATGCCCCTACCTTTGCCCTGCATCGCGTCTCGGACTTTTCCGTCCACATGTGCGACGGCGTGACCGATACGCGATTACAAAAGGTGGAGAGCCAGACGTTGTAGCTTTCGACCGCGGATTCGCTCCTTACGCCTGGTGCGCCAACTCTTCCAGGCGCGCCGCGAGATCGAGCAGGCGTTCCTCTTCGTAAGGACGACCCAGCAACTGCACGCCGATCGGCAATCCTTCCCGTGAAACGCCCATCGGGACGGTCACCGCGGGCAGACCCAGCACGTTCGCCAGCACCGCCGGCATCATCGCCTGGAACTGCCCGATCTCCTTGCCCTCCACGATCCAGCGGCGTTCGCGGTGGCGGAATGCCACGATCCCGCAGACCGGCATCAAAATGGCGGGCACGTTCTCCATCTGGCGTATGAGCGAGGCGCGCATGCGGTCGCGCGCCGCGAGGTGGAGCAGGACTTCTTCGCCGGTCACCTCTTTGGCTTTGTCGCCCAGTGATTCGAGCAGCGTCCAGTGCGCCTCCTCTTCCCGGCCCTCGATCAACTTCCGCTTGCCTGCGGCGGGCCACTGGCCGAACAGGAAAGCCCACACGTTGGGAGCACGCTCCAGGCCGCGGGGTTCGAACTCTTCGACGGGAACTCCAGTCGCCGCGAGCAACTCCGCCGCGCGGCGCACCGCGGCCCGTATCTCCGGATCCACCGGCACGGAGTAGAATTGTTCCCGCACTCCGACCCGCACATTCACGGCAGCCGGTTTGCGGAGCGGCACCGGGCTCGAGAACGGGTCCTCGGCTTCATAGCCCGCAATCACGGAGAACAGCAGCCTGAGGTCCTGGACGGAACGCGCCATCGGTCCCACGACGCCGGTTAATCCGCCGGGATATCCCAGCGAGGGGAAGTGGCCGGTACCGGGAATGCGACCAGGCGTGGGCTTCAGGCCGGCGATTCCGCAGAAGTGCGCCGGCACGCGGATGGAGCCGCCGCCGTCGCTGCCTACTCCTCCCGGTGAACAGAATGCCGCGATTGCCGCAGCCTCACCGCCGCTCGAGCCGCCCGGAGTCCGGTCCGGATCCCGCGGATGATTCGTGCGGCCGGTAATCCGATTGTCCGTCTCGTAGCTTGCCAGCATCTCGGGCGTGTTGGTTTTACCCAGCAGAATCGCGCCTTGCGCGCGCAATCGCGCTACCACCGCAGCGTCTTCGGCAGCCGGATGCCGGGTACGCAGCAGGCTTCCCGCGCGAGTGGGGAGGCCGGCCACGTCGAAGCTGTCCTTCACCGTGACCGGAACCCCGTGCAATAGCCCCAGTGGTTCTCCGTGGGCGATCGCTCTCTGGCAATTTTTCGCGTCCTCGAGCGCGCGGTCGGCCAATATCTCGACGAATGCGTTCAACTGCGGGTTTCTGGCATGAATCTCGCGCAGGTGCGCCTCCACCAGTTCGACCGGCGAGATATCTCCATCACGCACCATCGAAACCATCAGGCAAAGCGAGGTCTGGTGAAGCACTCAGTCAGTGTAACGCGCGACCCTGCGCCCCGTTCGGCTGATCCGCTGAGGAAGGCTGCAGCGAGTGAATGCGCACCCAGGAGGGGATAATGGAGCCGTGGAATCCCGATTGCTCGCTTCACCGGCAGTGTGCCGCTTTGTCGCCGTTCTTGCCCTGGTGATCCTGGTGGCGCCGACGGCGGGGGGCTACTCGGTCCTGACGCATGAGGCGATCATCGACACCGCGTGGGACAACAACATCAAGCCGCTGCTGCTCCACGAGTACCCGCAGTCCACTCCACAAGAGTTGGTGACGGCCCACAGTTACGCTTATGCCGGCTGCATCCTACAGGACATGGGGTACTACCCGTTCGGCAGCAAGTTCTTCAGCGACCTGTTGCATTATGTGCGAAGCGGCGATTTTGTGCTCAACATGATCGCCGAGGCTCAGAACCTCAACGAGTACGCTTTTGCGTTGGGGTCGATGGCGCATTACGCGGCGGATACGCAGGGCCATTCGATTGCCGTGAACCGCTCGGTGCCGGTCCAGTATCCCCACCTGAGACGCAAATATGGCCCGGTGGTGACCTACGAAGAGAACCCCACGGCGCACATCCGCGTGGAATTCGGCTTCGACGTCCTGCAGGTGGCGCGCGGCAATTACGCGCCGCAGTCGTATCACGATTTCATCGGTTTTCGGGTAGCGGAGCCCGTACTGGAACGCGCTTTCCGCGACACCTATGGTCTGGAATTGCAGGACATCTTCAACGACCTGGATCTCGCGCTCGGAACCTACCGCCACACGGTCAGCGCGATCATCCCGGAGATGACGCGCGTGGCCTGGAATCTCAAGAGGGAGGATCTGCAAAAAGCGACGCCCGGGCTGACGCGGCGCAGGTTCATTTACAACCTGTCGAAAGCCAGCTATCGCAAGGAATGGGACCAGAAGTACGAGATGCCGGGAATCCGTACGCGCATCCTGGCGTTTGTGATCCGGATCCTGCCGAAGGTCGGCCCTCTCAAAGCGCTTTCCTTCAAGCCGCCTACCGCTCAGACCGACAAGTTCTTCGAGGACAGCTTTGACCGGACGTTGACGATGTATCGCAGCCTGCTGCGAGATCAGGATGCGGGTCACCTGCATCTTCAAAACTGCGATTTCGACACAGGGGAGTTGACGCGGCCTACCGAGTACGCGCTGGCGGACAACGCCTACGCCAAGCTCGCCGCCAGGCTCGCTGACCGGGATCCGGCGGCCCTCAACCCCAAGCTGCGAGACAACATCCTGACGTTCTTCCGCGATCGCGACTTGCCCTTTGCCACCAAGAAGGATCGCAAGGAATGGGAAAAGACTCTGGCCGCGCTCGACAAGCTCAACAAGGCGAACGGGGCCGATCCGGGAGGGCGGGTACAATAGGGCGAGCAAACCTGCGATGCCCCTTTGGCTATCCGAATCCGATGTCCGCGCGGTTCTTTCGCCCGCCGAACTGATCGACGCCATGGAGTCCGCCCTGGCGGCCCTTTCGGGCGGGCGCGTGGTGCAACCGGTTCGCACGGCCTTCGAGCTTGCAGACCGGACTTTCTTCGCCCTGATGCCGGCTTTCGATCGCGAGCACGCCATCCTCGGCGCCAAGCTGGTGAGTGTAGTCCCCGCGAATGCCGCGAAGCATATCCCGACGCACCTGGCGGCCATTTCGTTGTTCGATCCCGAAACCGGAGAACTCGCCGCCGTGATGGACGGCCGTTACATCACGGAGGTGCGAACGGCGGCAGCTTCCGCGGTTTCGGTCCGCCACCTGGCTCGCGGGGATGCGACAGTCCTGGCGATCCTCGGGTCGGGCGTGCAGGCCCGCAGTCACCTCGACGTGCTCCCGCTCGTGCGGGACTTCCGGGAGGTTCGCGCCTGGAGTCCCACGGATGCTCACCTGCGAAGATTGGTTGCCGAGGCGCCCATGCCCGTCCGTGCCGCACCCTCCGCGGAGGAGGCTGTCCGCGGCGCAGATGTCGTGGTGCTCGCCACCAATGCGGTGACGCCCGCCATCCGGGACGAGTGGGTGTCGCCGGGGGCTCACGTGATCGCGATGGGCGCGTGCCGGCCCACACAACAGGAGGTCGATCCGGCACTGGTGGCGCGCGCCTGCCTGGTGGTGGATTCCAAGGCAGCAGCTCTCCAGGAATCGGGCGATATCGTTCTGCCGATCGCGCAAGGGCTGTTTACGCCCGATCATGTGCGGGCGGAGTTGGGGGAAATCATATGCGGGCGGAAGCCGGGCCGTGCCTGTTCTTCCGAAGTCACCTTGTTCAAGTCGCTGGGCCAGGCGATTGAGGACCTGGTGGCCGCCAGCCTGGCTTTGCGCCGCGCGCAACAGTCCGGACGGGGTGTCCGCGTGGAACTATGACTTTGGCGGCCCCGAGAAAGTCCTTGACCCTGACGTTACGTCAGACCCGACCATGAGTAAGGAACCAAGGCAGTGAGGAACGGCAACCCGGCAAGAATGTATCGGATCCAGGAGTTCGCGGAGCTGGCGGGTGTCACCGTCCGCGCTCTCCACCATTACGATCAGATCCATCTGCTCCAGCCGCGCCGGACGGAGGGCGGCTATCGCCTCTACGGCATCGGCGAACTGGAGCGGCTGGAGCAGATTGTCGCGTTGAAGTTTCTCGGCCTTTCTTTGAAGCAGATCCAGTTGCTGCTGGACCGGGAGGCGCTGTCGCTGCCCGAGGCCCTGCGCATGCAGCGCGCGGTGCTCGAGCAAAAGCGATCCCTCCTGGACCGGGCGATCGGCGCCATTCGGGAAGCCGAGGCGGCCGTTCAGCCCGGCCGGCAGACGGACGCTGCAGTCCTGAAGAAAGTGATTGAGGTGATCGAGATGCAAGACAATTCGGATTGGATGATGAAGTATTACGACGACTCCGCCAAGGCCAAGCTAGCGGTGAAACGCCAGGAGTGGACTCCGGAACTGCAGGAAGAGTGCTCCCGTCAATGGCTGGAACTGATCGCCGACGTTCGGGCAGCCCTGGGCGAGGATCCCGCCGGCCCGAAGGTGCAGGCGCTGGCGGACCGGTGGACGAAGCTCATAGAAGGCTTTACCGGCGGCGACCCGGACATTACCCAGGGCGTCCGGAACCTTTACGCCGATAAAGCCAACTGGCCGGCCAGCTTTCAGCGGCAGGCGAAGCCGTTCATGGACAAGGAAGTCTCGAGCTTCATGAGTAAGGCACTGGCCCTCCGCCAGAAGTGAGGCAAACCGGACTGGCACGCTCGAGGATCCGGGGCAGATCGGGCAGATCAAAATAGCTTGCGATCTGCCCGGCAAATTACGCTAACCTTGAGCAAAATGGCCCTTGACCTCTTCAACGCGGCCGAACGCGCCGTCTTCAGCCGCCTACGGACTCCTGAGAAGATCCAGGTTTTCCTCGATAAACTGGCTTACAACAAGGAGTCCACCTGCCGCTCCCCGCGGCGAGTCCTGCGGGACCGGACCGCGCACTGCATGGAAGGGGCCATGCTGGGCGCCGCGGCCTTACGACAACTGGGACACCCGCCCCTGCTCCTCGATCTGGAAGCCGTCCGGGATGACGATCATGTGCTGGCGATCTTCCGCATCCGCGGGCATTGGGGGGCGGTCGCCAAGTCCAACTACGCCGGCCTCCGGTACCGCGAGCCGGTATACCGCACCCTGCGCGAGCTGGTGATGTCCTACCTGGAGCACTATTACAACCCGCGCAAAGAGAAGACGCTGCGGGGCTATTCTCGGCCCGTGAACCTGGCGCGTTTCGATCCCATCGGGTGGATGATCGCGGAGAAGGACAATTGGGCGATCCCGGAGTACCTTTGCACGCTTGCCCACACTCCGGTTTTTCCGCCCGGACTAGTGCCGCGCAAGCGACACGTGGATAACCGCCTGTTTGTGGCGGGTCTGACCGGGAGAATCCGGTGAGGGGCCGATCTGGAAGCGAATGGTGACGGTAGTCAAGACCGCGACGGGAGCACCCCGCCACCAGGTGGGCTCGTACTCCCATTTTTTTACGGCGTCCATGGCTGCCGGAACCAGGAAGGGATGACCGCTGATCAGGCGGATGCGGCCGACGCTCCCGTCCTCGCCGACGAGCACTGCCAGTTTCACGGTACCGCTGATGTGTGCCTGGATCGCCAGCTTCGGATAGACCGGCGCAGGCGCAAAGACCAGCTTGCGCTGCTGGGTGAGTTCATCGGTACGCAAAGGGCCCTCGCCTTGCGCGAACAGCGCTGTTAACGACAAGGCGAGGGCTGGGATTAGCCTCGCGAACATGTTCCCGGGGTGTTAGACACCGTTTCAGGGAGGAAGTTCCGGGGCAAACGGGCACCCGGCAAAAGCGTCCAGACGACCGGCGATCCGGTCTTACGAAGAGGCGTGCGGTAAACCGAGACTGGCCCGCCACTTTCGGGAGAACCCGCAAGCCTGCAATCGTTCGATTTCGGAAGCCAGTTCCCTGGTCGCCTTCCTGCGCTCGGCCTGGATGTAGGCGACTATCAGGGTGCCTTCGCCGACACCGGATTCCGCCAGCAGTTCGAGCGCGATGTGCTGATCGCGCGCCGCGCCCGCCAGGTCGCGCAAATCGTCCAGTTGCCGGCGGATCTTCTTCCACGGCCGTTTGGGATAGAACTCGGAGAACACGCTCAGGCAACGGCTCAAACGCCGGATGGCCACTCGCAGATCGTGGACCGCGTCCGCGTCGTCCGACTTGGCCGAGCGCTTCACTTCGTGCGCGAAGCGGTCCAACAGGTTCGCAGTCTGCCGGAGCACGAACTCATGCATGGCCGTCCCTCGCGCGGGCTACGAAAACGGGCCGGTTGTAAACCTGGCGGAATGCCTCGCTGGTGCGGGCGGCGGCCCACTGTTCCAAATCGATGTCGCCCTGCGATTCGACCTGGAGCAGGACCTCGCCGTCCATCAACCGGCAGGCCACGCCCTGAATCCGTGCATCATGTCCGCGAACCAGGTTGTCAGCCAGGCGGAGGAGAGGGATCAGCAAAACCACGACGCGCTTTTCGTCCGCCGGCAGCGACTGAAACTGGCTGTGGAACGGGGTGGGCAGCGCTTTGCGGTGATAGCGGCAAAGCATCGCGATCAGGGTCCGCTCCCGCTCCGTAAAGCCCGGCATATCGGAGTTCGCCACCACATAATACGAGTGCTTGTGGTGTCCGACGCTCGAGATGAAATGGCCCACGTCGAGCAGATAGGCAGCGGCTTCGAGCAGTTTACCACCCGCGGGCGGGAGGTTATGGAGCGGCTGCAGAGCGGTAAACAGGAGGTTGGAGATATGGGCCACCTTGCGGGCGTGGTCGACTGGAACTCCAAATCGCCGGCACATCCCTTCCACTTCGCCGCGCTGGTCGCGGCCGAGGCGCGAAAGCTCCGCTCCCACATTGCGCGCCGCGAGATCCGCGATGATCCCGTCGCGAACGCCCGCCCGCGAATAAAACAGGGCCGGCAGGTGAAACTCCTTCAGGAACTCCAGCAGCACCGCCACTCCGGGCACGATAATCTCGGCGCGGCGTGGCCCGATCCCGGTGATGCGGCGGCGGCCGACCAGGTTCATTTCCGCAATCCGCTCGTAGAGTTTGCGCACCTGGGGAGTGGTGATGCGGCGGCGGTCAAGATCCTCGCGCTGGGAACGCGGCAGACGCGCCACGGCGCTGGCGACGGCGGATGCGGTGGCGGATGTGGCGATCACCCGGTCCCACCCCGTCCGGCCCAGACGGTCCACCGCATCGGCCAGTTTTTCCTGGATGTACTCCTGCATCTGGTGGAGCTGGCGCGGGGCGGGCGGATCGTCGGGCAGGAAAATTTCGCGTAGCCGGATGGCCCCTAAAGGCTTGGAAAATGCCTCGCGAAGCCGGCCGCTCTCGCTCGCGACGATTTCCGCGCTGCCGCCGCCTATATCGATCATCAGAGTACGCTTTCCGGGCGCCGGCCAACTGCTGTCCACACCCAGGTGAATCAGACGCGCCTCTTCGCGGCCCGAAATGATCTCGACCCTGGTGCCAGCCGCTTCCGATGCCCGCGCGACGAACTCCGCCTGATTGTTGGCATCCCGAATGGCGCTGGTGGCGACCGCCCGGATGCCGACCGCGTCCAATTTACGATAGAGCACCGCCATACGGGCCAGCACCGCGCAGGTAGTTCTCAGCGCTTCTTCGCTCACGGCGCCGCCGTGAAATACGCTCTCTCCCAGTCGCGTCACTTCGCGGTCGGAGGCCAGAATCCGGACAGGCTGGCCAGGCACCACCTCCGCAGCTTCCATCCGAATGGAATTGCTGCCGATGTCGATCGCGGCGTAGCGGGGCACGTTTTCATGCTAGCAGGGGCTACCAGGCGGCCGAATACAGTTCAATTACAGGCACGAGTTCCGGGCAGGTTTGCGTCCGTCTAGTACTTTTCACTGATTAAAAGTCATTAAGTTTACGAAAGGGGCCATGCGGTATTGCTCGCTTTGTGATAACTGTTACGTTTCAGGGCCCATGGTTCCGAAACACGCAGTTCTCCCCAGGGTTTTTGGTTGGATCTTCTTACCGTTACTTGGGATGGCTCCTTTGCGAGCGGCGTCGAACACGATCTCCGGCGCTGGCGGCCTCACCGTAACCGTTGAGTCCAATGGTGCCTACACGGTAGCGGTCCCCACCCTGGCGTGGAAATTCGCCGGACAAACTGGCTATCCGATCATCAACATCTACACCGCCGCCGGGGCCGACGGCATGGGCGCCTACCAGGAGATTTCGTTCGACTGCCAATCCGATGCCTTGCGGCATGCGGCGATCCGTACCTGGTTCGCTCAAAAATCCGTACTCTTCACCGTCAGCAACCAGTACGATGCGCCTAACACGTTCGCATTCCCCTCGTGGGCTCAGTATCCACAGGGAAGAGGCCGGATCGCTTTTGCGGGGATGTTCGGCTATCCGACATTCTTCGGCAAGGCCGAAGACAGCCCATGGGTGGCCTTCGATGCGGCGTCGAACACGTTCGTGCTTTCGCCCGTCACGCATGCCATGGTGGCGAGCACTGTGGTGACCTCCACGGGCGCACTCATCAGCGGCATCTCTTCCCAGATCACGACCCTTCCCGCGGGCTTTTCACACCAGACCCTGCTGGTGATCGAGAGCGGCATTAATCGGGCGTTCGACACGTGGGGACAGACGATGACGGCTCTTCACGCGAAAACGCGGCCGGCCAACGACGCCGATCCGACATTGAAGCTGCTGGGCTATTGGACCGACAACGGCGCTTCCTACTATTACCAGACCGCTCCGCAGACGAACTACGTGGACACTCTTGCGGCGGTGAAAGCCGATTTCGACCGGAACGGAATCGCGCTCGGTTACCTGCAGCTCGACAGTTGGTTCTATCCCAAGGGACCTGCCGCGGACTGGAACGACCACACCGACGGCCTGTATCAGTACCGGGCGGCAACGTCGCTATTCCCCAATGGACTGGCGAGGTTCCAGCAGACGCTGGGCATTCCCTTGATGACCCACAGTCGCTGGATCGACCCGAGCAGCCCGTACCGCCAGCAGTACAAGATGTCCGGCAACGTCTCGACCGACCCGTTGTATTGGGCGGACGTCGCCCATTACCTGTCGGTTTCCGGGGTCACCGCGTACGAGCAGGACTGGCTCTACAACGAGGCGCAGAGCAACTTCAACCTGACCGACCCCGAAGCATTTTTGGACAACATGTCGGGAGCCCTGGCGCAACAAAACGTGAACATGCAGTACTGCATGCCCAGCGGCCGCCATTTTCTGGAAAGCGCCCGGTATAGCAATCTCACCACCATCAGGGTCAGCCCCGACCGTTTCGACCGCACACGGTGGCGCGACTTCGTCTACGCTTCCCGGCTCGCCAGCGCCCTGGGGATCTGGCCTTTTACGGACGTGTTCATGAGCACGGAGACGGACAACCTGCTGCTGGCCACCCTGTCCGCCGGCCCTGTGGGAGTGGGGGACGCGATCGGCACGATGAGTGCCTCCAACCTGCTTCGCGCGGTCCGGCCCGATGGCGTGATCGTGAAGCCGGACGTGCCGCTGACACCCATCGACGCCAGTTTCCAGAGCGATTCGCAGAATCTCCAGGCGCCGCTGATCTCATCCACCTACAGCGACTTCGGCGGCCTGAGAGCCTATTACCTGTTTGCCTTTCCGCAAGGCTCCAACACACAGGCCGTCTTCCAACTGTCCGATCTCGGGGTCAACCAGCCCGCTTACCTGTACAATTTTGCCGATGGCACCGGCCGCCTGGTGCAGCCTGGCGATGTCTTGAGCGAGCCGATCACAAACGGATGGATCTACCAGGAGGTGGCGCCGATCGGCTATTCCGGTATCGCGGTGATCGGAGATACCGCGCAATTCGTTCCGCTGGGAAAGAAGCGAATCCCGCAACTCTCCGACGATGGAACGGTGCATTTGACGGTCGCATTTGCCAGGAGCGAGAATGCGCGCACCATCGAGGGCTACTCACCGGATGCGCCGACGGTCATCCCAATCGCGGGGAATGTCGGCGCGGTGGTCTACAATCCTCAGTCGCAGCGGTTCCAGGTGACGGTGATGCCTGGCGCGGATGGAACCGCATCCTTGCAGATCGCACGAACCGGAGCGGCTGCCGGACTGCAGGGCGCGCACAAACGATAGACACCCGCCACCGGCCGGTTACAGCCCCGCGAGGACCTGCGCAGCGTGTCCTTGCGCCTTCACCTTGGCGTAAATCTTCTCGATCCGGCCATCCGGGCCGATGACAAAAGTGGTGCGCTCGATGCCCATCACCTTCTTGCCGTACATGTTCTTTTCCTTCCACACCCCGTAGGCTTGAGCCGCGGCCTTGTCCTCGTCCGCCAGCAGCGGGAAGGGAAGATGGTATTTGGATTTGAACTTCGCCTGGGCGGCCGGCTTGTCGGGCGAGATTCCTACGATCGCCGTCTCCTTGCCCTCGAATGCCCGGATGCCGTCGCGAAACTCGCACGCCTCGGTGGTGCATCCGGGAGTGTCCGCCTTGGGATAGAAATACAGAACGACGCGCTTCCCCCTCATCTCCGACAGCCGGAACTCCTCGCCCGTATCGGTGCGAACCGTGATATCCGGTGCCGGATCGCCTTCTTTCAACATATTTCCCCCGGGTTCAGCTTGCGTTTCAATAATCCGGTAATCATGCTTACGTTGGCCTGCCCGCGTGTGGCCCGCATGACCTGGCCCACCAGGAAGTTGATTACGGTAGTTTTGCCGCCGCGGTATTGATCCACCTGCTTGGGGTTGTTGGCGATCACCTCGGCGATGATCCTGTCGAGAGCGTCCTCATCGCTGATCTGTTTCAGACCCTCGCGCTCGATGATGACGGCGGCAGACTCGCCCGAGGCGAACATCTTCGGAAAGATCTCCTTGGCGAGTTTGCCCGAGATCGCTGCCGCGGCGATCATCTTCACCAACTCGCCGAGGTGTTCGGCACTCACCGGCGATGCCGCAATCTCCTTGCCCTCCGCCTTGAGGAGGCCCATGAGATCGCCCATTACCCAATTGGCCGCGGTCTTGGGATCCCCCGATACACGGGCGGCGGTCTCGTAATATTCGCTCACCTGGCGCGTGGCGGTCAGGACCTCGGCGTCGTAGGGGCGGAGGCCGAATTCCTCGAGAAAGCGCCTGCGCTTGCGGGCGGGCAACTCGGGCATCGAGCAGCGAACTGCGGCCAGCCACTGATCGCTGACCCGCAGAGGCACCAGGTCGGGCTCCGGAAAATAGCGGTAGTCGTGGGCGTCCTCCTTGCTCCGCATGGCGAAGGTTTCGCCCACATCAGGATTGTACAGGCGAGTCTCCTGCACTACGCGGCCGCCGCTCTCGATGAGGGCGACCTGCCGTGCAATCTCGTAATCGAGCGCCTGCTTCAAGAAGCGGAACGAGTTGAGGTTCTTCACCTCGGCCTTGGTGCCGAACTTCTCCGCGCCCCTCAGGCGAACCGAGACATTGGCGTCGCAGCGCAAGTGGCCTTTCTCCATGTCGCAAGTGGAGACCTCAATGAATTGCAGCACCTGCTTCAACTCCGTGAGGTACGTGTATGCCTCGTCGGAACTCCGCATGTCGGGTTCGCTGACAATCTCGATCAGAGGGGTGCCGGAGCGGTTGAGGTCCACGTAGGAGTAGCGATCCGAGTCGCGGAAGCCGTCGTGGATGCTCTTGCCGGCATCGTCTTCCATGTGAACGCGGGTGATGCCGATGCGCTTCCCGGCGCCGTCCACGACGATATCGACGTAGCCGTGCTCCGCCAGCGGTTCATCGTACTGCGAGATCTGATATCCCTTGGGGAGATCTGGATAGAAGTAGTTCTTGCGCGCGAATCGGGATTGCGGGCGGATGTGGCAATTGAGGGCCAGCCCTCCTTTGATGGCAAGCTCGACAGCCTCGCGGCTCAATACCGGGAGCGCGCCGGGCAGCCCCAGGCAGACCGGACAGACATTCGTATTGGGCGGCGCGCCGAAGCTGGTGGGGCACCCGCAGAAGATCTTGGTCGCGGTGGCCAATTGCACGTGCACTTCGAGCCCGATGACCGGTTCGTAACGTGCGATCGCCTCGGATGTGGCCAGATCGATAGCGGAGGAGGACATGTTGTTGTTCTCTTCATTATACGGGCGGCTGGGTCTAATCCCCGACTCTGAGTTCCATGAGTGCGCGACATGTGAATGGATGAACTGCCCAAAGGGCCCTACCAATGGCCTCGGCCGCGGATTATTCCACACCTACTCAGTACCACGGTACGGAACTCCGAGTTTGTAACCTGATTTTCTTTTGACGGAGGTTATGCGTGCCCGTATACTCGACCATTGGTAAAATCTCGTTCTGTCCGGGGATCGAATAAAGTGAAAACTTTTGTGTGCTTTATCGCACTGTCAGCAGTGTGCGGGCTCTCGCAGGGGGCGTCCTTCACCGCCGGCAATCTGGTCGTCGTTCGCGTGGGCGCCGGGTCAGGCGCGCTCTCGAGCGCAGCAACCGCGGCGTTCCTCGACGAGTACACTCCCGCCGGCACGCTGGTGCAGTCAATCGCACTGCCCACGGCCGACGCCGGCGGCAATCGCACTCTCACCCTTTCGGGAACGGCCACCAGCGAAGGAGCGTTGAGCCTGTCGAGCGATGGCCAGTATCTGCTGATGGGAGGCTTCGCGGCCGCGGTCGGTACGGCGGGTGTCGCCTCGACCTCTTCCAGCGCCGCGAACCGAGTGGTCGCGCGGATAAGCGCCGACGGCACGATCAATACGCTTACGTACGTTACCGACTCGCGCGTCGGCGGCGGGGATATACGGTCGGCCGCCTCGGACAACGGAACCAACCTTTGGGCCACCAGTTCGCAGACCGCAGCCGGAACGTACTTCGTCCCCAGCTTCGGCGCCGCCAATGCCACCATCAGCCCTTTGGTCGCGATCAACTCGCGGGTGGTTGCGGTCTTCGGCGGACAACTGTACTACTCGACGGGGTCAGGGACCACGGGCGTCTACCAGGTGGGAACGGGGCTGCCCACCAGCGGCACGCAGCCCACCACGCTGATTGCCGGGAGCGCCAGCCCATACGCCTTCTTCTTTGCCGACCTGGGCACTTCGGAGGCCGGTCTCGACACACTGTATCTCGCGGACGACTCGGCGGGACAAATCAAGAAGTTCACCAAGGTTTCGGGGGTGTGGTCGCAAACCGGGTCGGCCACGTTTTCCGGGGCGCGCGGCCTGACCGGAGTGGTTTCCGGTTCGACCGTGACCTTGTACGCGACCACCGGCGCCAGCGGCTCGACCGGCGGCGGCACGCTCGTCAAACTCGTGGACAGCACCGGCTACAACGGGACGTTGAGCAGCATCGTGACCACGCTGGCGACGGCGGCGACGAATGAGGCCTTCCGGGGCGTTGCGTTCGCTCCACAGGCGGGCACACCGACGAATCCTTCGGCTTCCGGAACGGCTACCAGCGCGGCGGCGGGGACATCCACTTCGTTCGCTGGAACGATCACCGCCGGCACAAATCCGACGTCGACGGGCCTCGCGGTCTCCTGCGACCTCACCGCGGTGGGCGGCAGCGCGAATTTCGCGATGACCGTGGCGGCCACGAACTTCAGCGGCAGCTACGCCATCCCCGCCGGGACCGCGGCGCAGACTTATACTCTGCCTTGCGCGGTGTCGGACGCGCAGATGCGGTCGTCGAGCTTCAACATCTCGCTGACCGTCACGCTGATCTCGATCAGCCCTTCCACGATCCCGGGAGGCACGGAAGGAGTCAGCTACTCGCAGACTTTGACTGCCGTGAATGGGACCTCGTGCAGCTTCGGCAACACGGGAGCGGTACCCCCAGGGCTGACGCTCGGTTCCAGCGGCCTGCTCTCGGGAATCCCGACCCTGGCCGGAACTTTTAACTTCACGGTGAACGCCATTTGTTCGAACGGATCGGCCGCGCAGGCTTACAGCGTGGCGATCATCTTCGCCTGTGAAAACGGCATGAAGACATCCACTGGCATTCACACCATCCAGGGATCCGGCCCATCCAGCGCAATGGTGGGGCAGGCGGTGGAAGTCGAGGGAATCGTGGTGGGAAGCTTCCAGGGGGCGAGCAAGCTGAACGGATTCTACCTGCAGGAGCCCGACTCCACCTGGGACAACGATCCTTCGACCTCGGAAGGCATTTTCATCTTCGACAACGGCTTCGGCGGGACGGTGAACATGGGCGACCGCGTGCGTGTGGCGGGCACGGTCAGTGAGTTTTCGTCGTCCGGGTCGTTCCTGGGGGTGACTGCGGCGGCGCTCCTGACGGAGATCGGGAACCTCACCAACAAGCTGGTCTGCGGCACCGGCAATTCCTTCACCCGCACGACAGTGACGCTGCCCACGGCCAACGCGGGCGACCTGGAGCGCTACGAAGGAATGGCGGTGCAGTTTAGCCAGTTGCTCACGGTGACCGGAAACTTCAACCTGGGAACCTTCGACCAGGTGGAACTGGCGCCATCCGTGTTATACGCGCCAACCGACGTGCCGGACACCACGGCGAACAAGGACATCTGGTCGGCCGCCACCACCCTGAACAGCCGCAGCGCCATCCAGATGGACGACGGCAGCAACGTCAGCGACGCGAACCTCTTCCCCACGATTTTCCCGCAGGGCGGCCTCAGCGACGCCAACACGCTGCGAACAGGCGCCCTGGTGAACTACGATGCGGGCACGCTCAGCAACGCGCCCCTGGTGGGCGTGCTGGACAACCGGTTCAACGCCTACCGGATCCTGCCGACCTCGGCGGTGACATTCTACGCGGCCAATCCGCGGCCGCCGATCGCTCCCATTCTGACGGGCGTGGGCGGACGGTTCCGCGCGGTCAGCGCCAACGTGCTCAACTTCTTCACCACGCTCGGCAGCCGCGGCGCGGCCACCACCACCGAATTCAACCATCAGAAGACCAAGGTGATTGAGGCGCTTTTTGGCATGAACGCCGACCTCTACGGCCTCAGCGAGGTGCAGAACTTCGCCAACGGCAACACCAACGGCGGAACGTACACCAACACAGCGCTCCAGTCGCTGGTGGACGGCCTGAACTGCAAGAATGCCGGCTACGACGCCTTGTGCACAGGCGCGCCGGCGACACCGTCAGGTCCCTTCGCCCTGATCGACACGCTGGGCCTGGGTGGGGCGAACGGCACGGACGCCATCCGCACTGCGGTCATCTACCGGCCGGACCGCCTGACGACCGTGGGCGGCCCCATGATGTATTACCAGAACGACGAGAACCGGCCGACTCTGGCGCAGACGTTCCAGCCGGCAGCGGGGGTGAAGGCATCCTCGCAGACGTTCACCTTCGTGGTGAATCACTATCGCTCGAAGGGCAGCGCCTGCGGCGGCGCCAGCGACGATGTCTACCAGGGGACATGCAACGGAATGCGGCTTAGCATGGCGCAGAACGTGGTCGCCTGGCTGGCAGGCAATCCGACCGGCGACCCATCGGGGGCGAATCGCCGTTTCCTGGTGGTGGGAGACTTCAACGCCTACTACGGCGAGGATCCCATCCAATTCTTCAAGAACAACGGCTACGCAAACCTCATCAACCTGATCGTTGGGCCCAGCGCGTACTCTTACAACTTCGGCTCCCAGCGCGGCTACCTCGACCACGCGATGGCCAATGCCGCCATGAATGGCCTGGTGAAGAGCGTCGCTGAGTGGCACAACAACTCGGATGAGCCGAGTTCGCTACAGGCGCTTGACTCGGCGGACAAGAGCGCCGCCGCGCAAGCAGCATACTACGGCGCCAATCCATACGCGGCATCGGATCACGATCCCATCGTCATCGGCTTCAACCCGCTGGCAGGAGATTTCAACGATGACGGCGTGGTGGACGCCAACGACCAGAAACTGATCACCGGGTCGATCGGCAAGAGCGCTTCCGCGGCCGATCGGCGGATGGACCTGGACGGCGACGGGACGATCACCGCCAACGATTACCGCCTGTGGACCGCACTCTATCGGGCATTCATACAATAGGAGACCGACATGCGAACTCTAGTGACTCTGGGCCTTCTGGCCCTGGCCTCCGCGGCCCTGCCGGCACGAGCCGATACCTTTACGCTGACGCCCGCTTCTCCGATCCTGGCGGGGGGATCGTTCGACGTCGCGTTGGATCTCGCCGACGCTTTCTCCTCGCATCCCGGAGATTTCATCACCAGCATCGGATTCGACGTCATGGTGCTCGATTCCTCGGTGGCCGGCTACACGGGTTTCACCGCTGGGCCCCTGTTCTTCGACGCAACCTTTTCCGGTTCGCCGGATGTGTTTGTGATCCCCAACGATCCGGCCGGCCTGAGCGCCGCGAGCATCGGCTACACCGACCCGTTCACCGTCGCGGTGCTGCACTTCAACGCCCTCCGGACGGGCAAGACAACCGTTCAGGTGAGCACCGACGCCGCGGGCGACCTCAATCAGGGCATTTACTATTTCTCATCGCCGACGGCTTTCGACTTCTCGGCCTCCACTCCGGTGTCGGTGAGCACGCCGGAACCGGCGGGGTCTGGCTTTACCGCGTTTGCCTTGGGCACGATCGGCCTGTGGTTCCGCCGCAAAGCTCGCGGTCCAGCGGCCAGGTGAGCCGCTGAAACTCACTTCGCCAGCCGATTCTCCATCTCCTCCATGAACCTGCGAAGCGCCTGGCGATCGGCCTCCTGCCATTTGACCACCAACAGAAACTGGCCCTGGTTGATGATGACGGTATCCGCCGAGGGGTGCCACCGCTGGGCCACATCGAGCGCCACCGCCGACGAAGACAGCTCGTAGACGCGCGCTTCGAGCTTTCCCGGACCTTCGTACTGCGCAGTTTCGAGCCGCCTCACGGCGGTCCGCGGCACCGGGTCGGGCGACTCGGATGGCGCCATCTCCCGCACCGCAACGCGACGCCACACGCCGGCTACCGTCTCGGGCAGCAGGTCGGGCATCGGCGAATTCCGGCAGGCGCTGAGCGCAAGCGCGATCCATGTCCAGTCGCGTCGTGTCATCAGATTCGATTCTTGCATGGGTGCTGGTGGCAGGGTGATACCATCGCACTTATGGGAAAGTTCAAGCCGGTGCGCGCGAAGCGGAAGAGTGCGCCCGTGCCGCCAGGGGGATTGCCCTGCGTCATCCTGGTCATCGTGGGGATGCTGCTGGTCATGCTTTTCCTGTACTTTGTGATGAGGTCCAATGCGAACGGATAACCGCCAGCCCGACGAGATGCGCCCCATCGAGATCGTCACTGACTACCTCAAGACCGCCGAAGGCTCTGCTTTGATCAAGGTGGGGAACACCCATGTGTTGTGTGCTGCCACCATCGAGGACAGCGTTCCGCCCTTCCTGCGCAACTCGGGAAAGGGGTGGGTGACGGCCGAATACTCGATGCTTCCGCGCGCCACCGCCAAGCGCACCCCCCGCGAAGTAACCAAGGGGAGGCCATCGGGCAGGACTCACGAGATCCAGCGTTTGATCGGCCGTTCGATCCGTTCCGTGGTCGATATGTCGGTCCTGGGAGAACGCACCGTGATGCTCGATTGCGACGTCCTGCAGGCCGATGGCGGTACGCGAACCGCCTCGATTACGGGCGCGTTCGTGGCGCTCGCGCTGGCCATTCGGCAAATGCTCCGCTATGGCACGTTCAAGACCACACCGGTCCGCGATTTCATCGCTGCCACCAGCGTGGGCCTGGTCGGCGGCGTGCCCATGCTGGATCTTTGCTACGACGAAGATTCGCAGGCCGATGTCGACATGAATGTGGTGATGACCGGTTCCGGCCGCTTCGTGGAGGTACAGGCCACCGCGGAGCACGGTGCTTTCGACGACCAACAGATGGCCGGCCTGATCGCGCTGGCGCGCGCGGGCATCGCGCAGATCATCGAAATTCAGAAGAAGGTAACGAAGATTTGACGCGGCTGCTCTGCGCCACCGGCAATCGCGGAAAGCTGCGGGAGTTTCGCCTGGCCGCCGGGCACGCACCAGTCGAAATTGAACTGCTGCCGAATTATCGCGAGATTCCGCCCTGCGTGGAAGACGGAGCGACCTTCGAGGAGAATGCCATCCTCAAGGCTCGCCACTACGGCCGGCATGCGTCCGGGCTGCTGTTCGCCGACGACTCGGGCCTGGAAGTGGATGCCTTGAACGGAGCACCGGGCGTTTATTCCGCGAGGTTTTCGGGCCCGCAGGCAACCGATGAGGCGAACAATCGCCTGTTGCTCGAGAAGTTGCGGGGCGCCGGGAACCGCGCCGCGCGCTTTGTCTGCCTGATCGCCCTGGTGGAAGGTGAGGCGGTCCTCGGGGTATACCGCGGCGCAGTGGAGGGCAGCATCCTCGACGCGCCCAGGGGCGAGGCTGGTTTCGGGTACGATCCCCTGTTTTATTACCCTCCGTTCGGCTGCACTTTCGGTGAGGCCGGCGATCGGGAGAAATTCTCCGTCAGCCATCGCGGCCAGGCGCTTTTGGCAATGCTGGGAGATCTCGATAGAAGGGCTTTGATCGGTAGCGCTATTTGCCCTCCGGAGGGCACTCCCGCCCCCGGTTCCGATCCAGCTTCTCCTTGAGCGGCAGAAGCACCCGCAAGGCAAAGAGGTTCACCGCCGAGAGCATCAGCGCCATAAAGAGACGATCTTCGGCCACTGCGCAACCCACCACGCCCGTGGTCCAGATACTGGCCGCGGTGGCCGTTCCGTGCACGTTACCCTCCGCCTTGAGAATCGCTCCTCCCCCGATGAAGCCGATACCGGCTACCAGTCCTTGAATGACCCGCGACTGCGCTTCGACGGAGTTGTGATATTGCGGCATGGACAACATGACATATCCGCAGCTGGCCATTGCGACCAGCGGAAACGTCCGAACTCCGACGCTGTGCGCCTCTTTCTCCCGGTACCAGCCAACCGGCAGCACCATGAGGTAAGCAATCGCCAGCCTGCTGACGTCATGCCACGCACCGCGCCAATCGATCCCCATATCCATAGGGCTCTATACTAGCAGGGCGAGGGGCGCGGAGGCGCGGAATCACGCCTTGCGTTAAGCTCGACGGATGGCGATCCAAGTAATCGTGCACGATGATCCTGCCCGAGCGCTCTCCGAGGCGGGCCGATTTCTGGCGTCGGAGCCCGTGTTGCACAATATCATCCTCACACTCCTGCGTGCCCGAATGGCGCATCCTCAGCCCGGCCGATACTGGCTGGCACGGAAGGATGGCGATGTCGCGGGCCTGGTGCTTCAGTCGCCTCTCGACTTCCCGGCGAATCTCACTCCCATGCCTTCAGACGTCGCTGCGGCGATGGTGGACCACATCGTGGATTCCGCGGTGAAGCTGCCCGGTGTGAGCGGCGATGCAGCCACGGCCGCCCGATTCGCCGGGCACTGGACGGAGCGCACCAAGGCGGCAGCCGTGCCATTTATGGGATTGCGTCTCTACGAACTCCTGGAGATGGGCGAGCGGCCGAAGGCCAGCGGGCAAATGCGGCAGGCCGCTGCCGGCGACCGGGAGCTGCTGGTGGAGTGGGTACGCCTCTTCCAGGAGGAGATCGGCGAAACCAACTTCGATGTGGCCGCCCTGGTAGATCAGTGGCTACCCGCGGGCTATATCTGGATGTGGCTGGATGGCGAACCGGTGTCGATGGCCGTTACGCGCGAGCCCGTCGAAGACGTCGTCCGCGTGGCCGGAGTCTACACCCCGACGGACAAGCGTAAACGAGGATACGCCGGGGCCTGCGTGTACGATCTCTCCAGGCAGATTCGCGACTGCGGCCGCCGCCCGATCCTCTACACCGACCTTGGCAATCCGACCTCCAACTCCATCTACCAACGGATCGGCTACCGTGCAGTTTCCGAGGGGCTCCGCTACCGATTCGATTAGAAGAACACAATCACGTCCGCCGCAAGCATCAATTGGCTCTTCTTCATGCCGGAGTCATACGCGGGAGCGTCATAAGCGTGTTCGAACCTCAGCTCAGGCCGGAAAACCAGGGTGCTTCCGACCCAGCGGTTCCAATACAGCCCGTGCTCGCTGTATCGCGTCTTGAAACCGGTGCGCTGGCCCTTGATATCGTCAAAGTACTCGTTACGCACGCCCACGAAATTGTTCCTGCCAAGCTGCCGGTTGAGGTAGTGTACCGTGGCCCATTCCGGCGCGAAACAGGTCAGCTCGTCGGGGCGGTCGCAGTAAGCTCCGTTGGCATTCGTGATCAGCTGCGATTGGGACGCGGGATTATTGACGTTCGGCGTCTGTCGTTCGTATTGGTACCAGGTCTCCCACGCCATGTGCCAGGGGGACGTGCCGAACTTGTGATACCAGGTAGCGTAATAGCCTGCCAGGTTGTTGTAGCTGTACTTTCCGTCGTTTATGGAGTTGGCACAGACGTAGACGTTATCGCCGCCGTTCTGCCAGGTGTAGCCAAGACAAAGGTTGCCGGTCAGTTTGGCGTACGGCGACCATGGAGAAGACTCGCATCCGCCGGACAACCCCGCCTGCGCCGTCCAGTGGTTGTTCAGCTTGACGGTCGCGTTGATCCCGGTTTGGGTATAGCAGTCGTACGTGTAAGTCAGGGAGTGAGTATAGGTATAGTTATTGGGCGCCAGTTGCGCTTCAATATCGGGAAGCGAGATATAGCGCCCGATTCTCACGTCCATCCCGTCGGCCACCTTCGGAAAATACAGATCCACGTAGGCCATCACGGGGTCGTAGCCCATCTTGTTCCCGATCGTGCCATCGGCCTTCGGATTGTTCAGCAACTGCTGGCTGAAGTACCCGGAGGCCGTAGTGAAGCGGTAGTCGAAGCCATACAGGTTGGTGAGCCGGAAGCCCCAATCGAAGTGGTCTTTCTGCACCGTATCGGGCACGCGCTCGACGTACAGCGTGGCCTGATCGAGCGTGATACTGTTGGCGGCCTGTGGGTAAGCGGCCGGCGCATTGGCGTAGGTGCCGTCGTGGGAGGTGCTCAGATTGGCGCCCACGTCCAGCCAGCCGTAGATCTGGATGTTGGCCTTCTTCCACCAGTCTCCATGCGGACCGGTCTGTAGTGCCGTTGTGAGAGGATACGATGTCGCACCCGGATAGCCGATCCACGGTGTGCCTCCGATCGGCCAGACCGCGAACGGATAGGGCGGGTTGCTCTCAGGCGCGGGGTACCCCCTGTACTTTGGCTCGGAATCACTTGACGACGTGCCTTTCCAATCGGCCGCATACGCCGCGAAGAACCTCTTGAAGAATCCGCCCGGCGGATTAGCCACCACCGGAACGGTGTTGCCGTCCACCAGCGCGATCTCCACCGGCATGCTTTGGCCGCCGGCGACTTCCACCACGGTGCCGGAAGGACTCACGTATCCGCCTTTGTTGGCCTTCAACTGGTAGCGGCCCGGCTTGAGACCGGGTACGGCAAAAGCGCCTTGCTCGTCGCTGGTCACAGTGCGGTTGCTGCCATCGGCAAAAGAGGTAACCACAATTCGAGTCAAGGGTAGGGGTGTTCCTCCCGGTCCCCGCGTGACGCCGAGAATATTTCCGCTACGCGTCGAGTCCGCTGCGGGGTCGGTGCTGCGGCCGGGGGACTGGGCCAGGCAGGCCGAAACCAGCGAGAATCCAAGCACTGCGACTAAAGTGTTAGGTCCAAGGGAGCCCATATCGCAAAAAGCATCCGGCAATTTCCCGGAGGAACAGCTCCAGGTTAGGGGCGCCACTGTAAGGAATACATAAGGCCCGCATAAGGAACGCCTAAAGATCGAAAAGTTCCTTTTATTGGCGCCAAAGATTTTTTGATTCAGAACTTGACCATCACCCCGACACTGAAGGTGAATTGCCCGCGGCGCAGGTCGGGGAACCAGACGCTTCCCGGTCCGCCGCAATTCAGATACGCCGTGGCAAGATCGCTGGTGCCTGCCGACGCGCCATTCGCGCACACGTATTGCGATGGCGCCCCGGTATTTCCGCCCGGAGGAGTGATGCCGCCCCGGCCGGTCCAATACGGCACATCGGAGTGGCGGTAAACGGCTTCCGCCCACCACGTAATGTACTGCCTGGGCATCCACTGGAAGTTGACGGAGCTGTCCCACATGTGGGCCTTGTCTCCCGGGTTCGCAGTGAAATAAGGAGACCCCGAAACCGCGTCCGCTCCATTAATGGGCGGCAGCAGCGTGAGGTAGCGGCCGGGGTTGTTCATCTTCCCGCCGCCGAGCGTGACGGCGTAGTGGTCTTTGCCGAACCACGTGCGGTCGTAGAGCATGAATCCCAGGAACGACTGCTTCGGCCCGCCCTTGCCGCCGTGGCAGGTCACACCCGCTCCGTATTCGCAACCCGCATCTCCAGTCAGCGAGAACGCCATTTTGGAGATCCCCGTGGACTCCGGGTTGTTGTAGTATCGGACCTCGATGCTGTCGTCTGTGTGGAGGCGCGATCGTCCCGGGATGCCGAGGTCGTCCGTGCCGTTGCCGTAGTTATTGAAGACCATCGAGAGCCACTCCTTGGGGCGGTACAGGATCTGCCCGCCCAGGCCGCGGTGGCCGTTGAACCGGTTGTAGGACTGCCATCCGTTGATGATCCAGGGCTCGATCTTCAGTTTGTTGGTGGGAAACCACTGGATGCGAAGCCCGTTGAAAAACCACGGCGTGTTCGACGATACAAAAGACGGCTGGTAGGCCCAGTTGTCGAAGTTGTAATAGCTGAACAGGCCGATGTACGAGACGAAAATCCCGGCATCCACGTTCAACCCGTGATTCACATTGAAGTGGTAGCCGCCGTAGGCCTCCGAAACATACTTGTAAGCGCCGCGGACGTCCCATTGGCCGACGCCGGCGCTGGCATCGTTGCGTGGAGTCGTAACGGCGAACAGCCCGTTCATCGTGAGGATCCTTCCCCGCACGTTCTGCCAGTGGAAATCGCCTCCCACGCTGATCTGCTCGATTTGGAATTCGCCCGACCGGAACGACTCGGTGGAGCCGCCCATGGAATGGTCTCTGGGCTGATTGAAGTCCTCCATGAAATGCGTGTCGAAGCGGATCTCCGGTGTGAAAAACTTGGTATCGAGTACGGTATCGTGATTGCGCGAAGTGCCGTTCAACCAGGTGAAGTCTCCGAACGCGAAGGGCGTGAAGTTGTCCACTCCCGCGGGGGACGTGTTGGCTTGAAGGGCGTCCGGCAGAATGGGGCCCGGCGGCGTTGGAGGCGCACTCGGCGCCGGTGGTCCTTGCGGAGCCGTAGCCTCTGGCCTCGGTGCCTCGGAGATCGGCGTCATCAAGGCCGCCGACTCCGACGTGGACCGAAGCTTCAGTTGTGCCTCGAGAGCCGCGATGCGCTCTTTCATCGCATTCAGTTCCTGCTCGAGGGTCGAAGGAGCGGCAGTCGCGGCTGAGGTCGTATCGACGGCCCGCAGGACCAGACTGGTGCGGGCGGTCCGGTTCTGCGCGATCTCGACCGTCACCACGGACGGACTGGTCAGGCCCGGCTTCATCGCGAGGACCTGATACGACCCTGGCGACAGTTGATCGGCAACGAACAATCCATCGTCATCGCTGGTCACCTTCCGGTAGACTTCGCCGTCGATGCTGTGGATGGCCACGATTACCGTCGCCAGTCCGCGCCCGGAGGGGTCGAGCGTCAGTCCACGAAGCGACCCATATGCCGGAGGTGCCGTCGCGGGAGTGTCGTCCCCGAACGCAGAACCATGCATGGATGACACCATGCCCGCAGCCACAATAATTCTTGCAAGGGTTTGAATGTTCATAGGGTGCTTGCATCCCCGAAAACTGCCGGGGCTGGTGCGAGGGGCGGTCGGAGCCGCGACCGTGAGGGAGCGGTTGTCAGTGAGGCAAAGAGATCATCGTTCTGTAACGAAGCCATAACGCCAAGGGCGCCACTACCGGGCGCACGACGGGGGACAACCGGCCCGCCCCTGATTCAGTTATGCGCTTACGAGTGTAGTGAAGGGATGATAAAGAAATCGTAAGCCAAGCATAAAAGATTTATAAAAGGCCGAAAGATCAGCGGCATGTGCTACATCCGGCACGACCATGCAGGCGCGGCACTCCGGCTTTGGTGTTCACGTGACAGCAGCAGAAAGACAAGCCCATCGTCCATGACCTCTCGCTCGGGAATGTGTGCGTCTTCCACCGCGGTCCGATATCCGGCCGGGAACAGAAAATCATCGGCCGGGCGGTCGCGAACCAGGTTCAACAGCTCCTGGAGGTTCGAAGCCACGACCAGAGTTCCGATCGGCTGGTCGGAATGCAAACCCCATTCCAGAAGCTTCTCGTGGAAACGCGGTCTCCAACGATCCAGGTGACTGAACTGCTCGGTGGTCACTGCGACTCCCATGCCCGCCAGATCCAGCACCGAAAACATCCCTGCCGTCATGCTGGGACTCACGGTCGCATAGCGCAGCCCAGCCAGAGGCAGAACCGAAGCATAAAGGTCATCCGCCAGGTCCACGACGAAAAGTTCATTGCCGCGATTCATACGGCAATAGTCCTGAAGTGGTCCGGACGCGGCCTGAATGGTCCCGCTGGCGAACGAGAGGCCCCAAGGCTGCGATGCAAATACCAGCTTGCATGCCAGCGCAACCCCGGCTACGCTCAACAACGAATAGCTGGAACCCCGGCCCAGCGGCGAATAGCAACTTCCTACCAGCGCGGCCGGTGCGATGGCCGGAATCAGGTAGGTCATGCTGCGATAGTGCCAGGCGAACGGCGCGAGCAGCACCGGCGCCAGCCAACAGGCCATCAGGAGGGCGCTGCCCGATCGCTGCTTCAAACTGCGCGCCAGCAGCGGCAGGACGATCAGCAGCAGGATGAGAAGAACCGGGTCCACCAGGAGGAGGCGCTTGAGGTAAAACACGAGGTGGCTCTCGCCGGTGGTTTGCGGCGCTCCGCCGCGGCCGAATCCCAAAATCTCCTGAAGCACGTGTTCGGTCCAGAACCAGCGGTGATGAACCGTGAGCTGGTACAGGTACCACGGCGACGCCATCGCCAGTGCCGCGATGATGGCCCCGCCCGCACGCGGAACACTGGCGCGGAATTCACGAGGTGACATCACCCAAAACAGAGCGAAGCTGGCCATCGGCACGAATCCGGCCACCGTCTTGGTCAGGATCGCAGCAGCAATCGAGCCTGCGAACCCCCAGAAGGACAACGCCGACTCCAGCTTGGGATCTGTCAGCAGGCAATACATCGCGGAGACGTCGAGCGCCGCCAACAGACCGTCTGTCAAAACCATCGCGGCGCTCACGTTCCACAGGTGATTGGAGATCACCAACAGAGCCGCGGCGCAGCCTGCCTGCCACGAGCGAATCCGCGCCCCTGCCAGAAAGACCAGGCCGACCGACGCCGCACAAATCAACGCCAGCGGAAAACGAAGAGCCACGCGCGAGATCCCGAACAGACGCGCCGACGCTGCAGCCATCCACAGGAAGAGCGGTGGCTTGTAGAAGGAGTAGCGCCCCATGAATCGTGGAGTGAGCCAGTCGCCCTGGTTCACCATCGTGATGGCGGTGTGGATGTAAAAGACCTCATCCTGCGCGGAGATCCGGGCGATCCCGTCGAGATAGTCGCCCGCGGCGCCGATGCGCGCGGCGCGAATCAGCAGACACGCCAGCGCGAGGAGGACCACACAGAGGAAACGTCGGCGCATGGACTAATGACGTACGCGGGCGGCCCGACGATACGCGCGCCTCGCCGGGCTCCCTGAAGAATCCCGGCCGCAATGTGGCGCGGGCACTCGTGCCTTGGCACTCGTGCCTGTGCCCATGGGCCCCCGCCGGCCCACAGAACTCCATGAAAACCCCTGCGCCATCGATGTGGCGCAGGCCCTCCGGCCTGCCGCGTCCCGACTCTTGGGGACGCTTTTGGCCGCCTCCGGTGCCGGTGCCCGCGAAGGGGTTTTCGAGGCTGCCGCGTCCCCACTCATGGGGACGCTTGTCGGGCGTGTACAGGGGCCTCGCGGCGCAGTCTTTTTGAGGCTGCTTGTAAGACATTCTTGCCTTGATCCATGCCGCGAAGCTAGTCTGGAGACAGGAAATGACTTCCTACCATCAGTTGCGCGCCCGCGCACTGGAGTTCATCCGGCAGTTCGCCAGCAGCGGTCCGGTGCTCGTTTTGGCCCCCGTGCGCGCGGCGGCGGACGAGGTGGCCATCGAGGCTTGCGGCGCTGCGTTGATCGGCTTGCGCCGGTTCGGCCTGCGCGACCTGGTGGCGGAGTTGGCCGCGCCCGAGTTGAATCGCCGGCAGCTCGTGCCGGTGGGGCGGTTCGTGCGGGAAGCGCTGGCGGCGCGTGTGGCGCACGACGCGCTCGATGAGCTGACTTACCTGCGGCCTGTGGCTGCCTTCCCGGGCTTTCCGCGCGCTCTCACCGAAACCCTGGAAGAGCTGCGGCTCAACGCGATCGATGCGGAGACCCTGCGATCCTCGGGCGGATCGGGGCCTGACCTTGCACATCTTCTCGAAGCTTACGCGCAGGAGCTTTCCAAACGGCGCTTCGCCGACCATGCGGCCCGTGTGACTCTCGCGACGGATGCCTTCTCGGCCGGCTACAACAGCCTCCGGCAAATGGCAGTCGTCACGATCGATCTCGCCCCGACGAATCGCCTGGAGCGCGGGCTGATTTCCTCGGTAATGAGCACCGCACGGGTGACGTTGGAGCTGCGGCTAGACGCAACCGAGGCCGAAAGCCGCGGGAGTTCTCTCGCCTCGCTGCAGCGGTATCTCTTCTCCACCGAGGCGGTGCCGCCCCGCGATGAGGACGGGAGCGTCGCGATCTTCTCAACCTCCGGGGAATCGCTCGAGTGCGTGGAGATTGCCCGCGCGATTCACAAGGCGGCCGCCGACGGCGTGGCCTTCGATCAGATGGCGATTCTCCTGCGCTCGCCGGAGCGGCACCAGCCGCTGGTGCTCGAGGTTCTGCGGCGCGCCGGCATTCCGTGGTTCTCGACGCTGGCCGCCCGCCGGCCGGATGTCGCGGGGCGTGCCTTCGTAGCGCTGCTCAACTGCGCCGCGGAACGGCTTTCCGCCTCGCGGTTTGCCGAATACCTCTCTTTGGGCCAGGTGCCCGATGAGGACGAGCCCCCGACGCCGGCGCTCTGGGAGCGGATGCTGGTGGATGCAGCGGTGATCGGCGGGCTGGGGCGCTGGCAAACGCGACTGGCCGGCCTGCGCGAGGAGCTCCATCGGCGCCACGCGGCGGAACCGGACGAGGCTACGCGCGAGTCGATCGCCCGCCGCATGGACGCACTCGACAATCTGAGGCGTCTCGCCCTGCCGGTCATCGAGCGCCTGGCGGCTCTTCCGGCGCGGGCGCTGTGGGGCGATTGGATCGAAGCGTTGGCGGCCCTGGCGGACTTCTGTCTGCGGGATCCGGCCCGCGTCGTCGAACTGCTGGAAGAACTCGAGCCGATGGCCGAGATCGGCCCTGTGTCTCTGGAAGAAGTTCTCCTGGTGCTGGGAGCGCGGCTGAATTCGCTGGTCGCTCCGGCCAGGGAGTCGCGGTTCGGCCGTGTCTGGATCGGCAGCATCGAAGAGTCGCGCGGAATGACTTTCCGCCGCGTTTTCGTTCCCGGCGTGAATGAAGGCCTGTTCCCGCGCCCCGCCCCCGAGGATCCGCTGATCGGCGAGGCGCGGCGGCGCGCCTTGAAAATCGACCTCTCGGACGATACCGGGTTGCTGCGCATCGCGGCGGCCTGCGCGTCAGAGCGCCTGACGTTTTCGTTCTCGCGCCTCGACCTCCTGACCGGGCGGGAACGTGTTCCCTCGTTCTACGCCTTCGAAGCCCATCGCGCTGCGGGCGGACGGGAAATGCCCGTCCGCGAATTTGAGTCGCGGGCGCGCTCCGCCGCCACCACGGTCGGCAGTTGGCCCACCACTCGGACACGAGGTCTGCACACCAACTGGCCCGCGCCGTCCGACGCGGCCGACGCGATCGATGATGCCGAGTTCGACCTGGCTACCCTCGCTCCGCTCACCCAGGGTTCCGGCCAGTATTTGAAGGACCTTCCGGGACGCTCCGTGCAATCGTTGCGGGCACGTTGGGCGCGCTGGCACAAGTCCTGGAAGAGCGCCGACGGCTTGTACGTCGAGGAAGTCGGGAACGACGCGCTGACTCCCTACCGGCTCTCGAGCCGCGCCTGGTCCCCGTCGGCCCTTCAGCAATACGCCCGCTGCCCGTATCGGTTCGCCCTTCACGGCATCTACGGGCTTCGCCCCGCCGAGCGTCCGTCCGGCATCGAGCGCATGGACCCTGCGACACGCGGCGAGATCTTCCACGCGGTCCAATTCGAAATCCTCAGCGAGATGGGGCGGCGCAGCGCGGCTGTAAATCCGGAGAACCTTGCCGCGACTCTCGCCCGGCTCGACGTGGTTCTGGCGGAAGTCGCGGAGCGCTTCGAAGCCGACCTGGCGCCCGCTATTCCGCAGATCTGGCGGGCGGAAGTGCAAGCCCTGCGTGCCGACCTGCGCGGCTGGCTCCAGCAGAAGGCCAGGTTCGAGCCCGATTGGACACCGCTGTTCTGTGAGCTGAGCTTCGGTCTGCGCGATCCCGTGGGGCGCGACCCGCGGAGTCTGGCGGACGCCGTGGAAGTCGAAGGCGGTTTCCGCCTGCGGGGTTCGATCGACCTCGTCGAACGGCATTCCAGCGGAGCGCTGCGGGTTGTGGACCACAAGACCGGGCGCGTCCCCGACCCGTTGCCGCAGGTCGTGGGCGGCGGCGAGACTTTGCAGCCCGTGCTCTATGCCATGGCGGCGGAACGGATGCTCGGCGAGCGGCCGGAATTAGGACGCCTTTACTACTCCACCATCGCGCAGAATTACCGCACGATTGATGTCCCCATGCACGATTGGGCACGCCAGCGGGCGGGCGCTGCGCTGCGTGTGATCGACGGCGCGATCGAATCCGCCTTCCTGCCCGCGGCGCCACGCAAGGACGGCTGCCGCTGTTGCGAGTATCTTCCGGTCTGCGGCCCCTATGAAGAGGAGCGCATCGCCGGGAAAGACCAGACCAGGCTGAAATCCCTGAAGGAGCTGCGAGCATGGCGTTGAGGAGCGCTGCGCCGGCCTCCGGGCTCGACCAGAGCTGGGTAGTGGAAGCCTCCGCGGGCACGGGCAAGACCACGGCACTGGTGAACCGGATCGTCGAAGTGATCGCGGCCGGGACGCCCGTCGAGTCCATCGTGGCGGTGACCTTCACCCACGCGGCCGCGGGCAACATGAAACTCCGGGTGCGTCACGAACTGGAACGGCGGCGCGCGGGCGAACTCGATCTGGTAGTGCGGGAGCACCTGGCGAACGCGGCACGATCGCTCGACCGCGCCTTCATCGGCACGATCCACGCCTTCTGTGCGCAACTGCTGCGGCGGCGTCCGGTGGAGGCGGGGGTCGATCCCGTATTTCAGGAACTGGCCCAGCCGGAGGCGATGGGCGTCTTCGCCCGGGTGTTCCAAGGCTGGATCGAACGGCGGCTCGCCGCGCCATCTCCGGCGCTGGTGCGCGCGCTCGCGCGCCTTTCCTGGCGGGTAGAGCGCGACGGCCCGGAACCGCTCGACGCGCTGCGCCAGGCGGCGTGGTCGCTGGCCGAATGGCGCGATTTCGACGCCCCCTGGGACAAGCGCGGCTTCGAACGTGACGCCCACCTCGAGACCCTCTTGCACAAGGCCGCCGGCACACTGGCCTTGCGCAACCGCTGCAGGCGGCAGCAGGATTCCTTGTACGACGGCCTGGCGCCCCTGGCCGAATTGCTGGAGCGAGTCGGGCGTTCGCGCGACGCGGGCCGCTTCGACGCCAATCTGGTGGAGAACGAGATCATCCGGCTGCCGCGCGACCTCCGTTGGATCAAGAAGGGCTTCGGACAGTACGGCGACGGAGTATCGCGCGAAGCCGTCCTGGCATCCTGGGAGAATCTGAAGGCCGCCATCGAGCAGTTCGGCCGCCAGGCCGATGCCGACCTCGCCGCCCACCTGCGCGACGAGTTGTGGGAAGTGGTGGGACGGTACCAGCAGCAGAAGAAGCTGGCGGGGCAACTCGATTTCATGGACCTGCTGCTCTATGCCCGCGACCTGCTGCGGCATGACGAGGCGCGCGCCCAACTGCAGCGCGATTACCGGCGCATCTTCGTGGACGAGTTTCAGGACACCGACCCTCTGCAGACCGAGATCCTGCTGCTGCTCGCCGCGGCCGACCCGGCAGAACGCGATTGGCGCAAAGCCACACCGGCGCACGGCAAGCTGTACGTGGTGGGCGACCCCAAGCAGTCCATCTACCGCTTCCGCCGCGCCGATTCGCATCTCTTCCGGCGTGTGTGCCGCGACCTCACCGCGGCCGGCGTCGCCTCGCACGAACTGGTGAGCAGTACGCGAAGCACCCGGACCATCCAGTCGTTCGTCAATGCGGCGTTTGCCGCCACCATTCCTGATTACCTGCCGCTCGAGGGAGGTGTCGAGGACCCTGCGGAGCAACCCGCGGTCGTCGCGTTGCCCATGCCTACTCCTTACGGATCGCGCAATCTGTCGAATGCCAAGATCGAGGAGTGTTCGCCCGGCACGGTGGCGGCCTTCATCGAGTGGCTTTCCGACGAGAGCGGCTGGACCGTCCGCGACCGCACCAGCGGAAAACGCGTGCCCATCCGGCCGGAGCAC